>Ga0233411_10000546_pt1 | contig 11441 bp, 7 predicted proteins | sample Na_anoxic_2_MG_FD_179799 | JGI IMG/M metagenome (GOLD analysis project Ga0233411, IMG submission 179799) | Seawater microbial communities from Saanich Inlet, British Columbia, Canada - Na_anoxic_2_MG | ecosystem: Environmental > Aquatic > Marine > Inlet | place: Canada: British Columbia...
GGGCAAGGCTTTGACAGGGAATCGAGGCGGGCGGCCGGGGATGCCTTGATGGAGGTAGTGGGGGAGGCGGCGGGTACCTACAAAGAGCTGAACGCGGGCACGCTGCGCGGTTTCCCGGTCGTCGTCGAGGGCCAGGGCTCCCGGCTGTATCCCAGGGCGCGCGTCCTGCTCGCCCCGGACGAGGAGGTCATCATCGAACTCGGTGATTCGCCCACGGGCAACCTGAGCAGGCTGATGCGCGCCGTGGACTCGATGGACGGCAGGATAGGCCGCGAGCGGGAAGCGATTGCGGATTGGGAGACACGGATTAGAGAGCTAAAGGTCGAGGTCGACAGACCTTTCGAGCGCGAGGGAGAGATAGGGGGCTTGACAGCCAGGCTAACGGCTTTGGCCGTGCAGATTGCGCTGTTGGAAAAAGGGGGCAAGAAATGAGTGGCGTGGACTTGTCTGAGTTGGCGAACCTGGAGCAAATCATCGACCGGCATTGGCGAACCCACCGATCTAGGCTGTATGCAGACCTGGAAGCGCAGGGGCAGCTTGAGGAGAGCATCCGGCAGGCGGCCGAGGACACGCGGGGGGCGATGAGGCAGCTTGTGGGTTCGGGGTTGGGTTTCCCGGAAGCGTGGGCGGCGGTCAGGGAAGAGTGGGCCATTCTGCCGGCAGAGGGGGACGCGGATCTGGAAGACGCGGCGTTGAGGGATGCCATGCAGGCTGTTTTCGGGATCGGCGACGAGGACGGTGAGGAGCCGTGGGGCGAGGACGAATAAGCAGAGAGGTGGAATGACGGTGGCCGGTCTGTCCGGCAAGGTGTTGAGAGAGATGGAGATTGGGGCTTGCTGCTTGACCAACAATCATCGAGTTCCAGGCAGGGTAGTGTGAGCGGCTCGTCCGGTGGGTAGTCGCAACGGGCGGTCAGCCTCTGGGTCAGTTCCGTTGCCAAAGGCAGTAGGCTCCGATTGACGCCCGTGCCCACAAGGAGCAGCACATTGCCGCGCTCGAATTGCTCCAAGAGTTGGGTGGGAATGGAAATGTATTTCACCATACGCTGCCTCCGTGCTTACGGCGTGGTTTCGAGTGACGGTTCGCACGGAGAAGATGTGGACGACAACCCACATCGAAACCCAGAAACGATGCTCCTATAGTATGGGTCGTGGCCGGTAGCGCGAGAGGCAGAGCGGGCCTCGAATTGCATGTCATAACACGAACCGCCCCGCAACACGTGGGAACCTGAATAGGATGGATCCTCACGACTATCGTCAGCCTGGTAGGGATATTGCCGATACAGGCTTGATGTCCACTCCCACACGTTGCCTGCCATATCTGCGCAGCCGTAGGGGCTATCTCCTGCCGGGCTATACTTGCCCACCGGCGTCGTGCCGCGAATTTCCGACTCGAGTGTGTTGCATTTGTCCTTATCAAACTTGTCGCCCCACGGATACTGCCGCTTCCTCTCCTTCCGCCTCTCCCATTTCACATCCCAACTCGCTGCCTTTTCCCACTCGGCTTCGGTCAATAGCCGCATCCCTGCCCAGACGGCATAGTCGCGGGCAACGTACCAGTTAATATTCACCACTGGGTGGTCCGCCTTGCCTACAGGGATCTCAAAACTACGTCCAATGTCGTCCATATACCGTTTGTATTCGGCATTGGTGACCGGGTACTTGCCGATGTAAAAGGCGTCCAAGTGAACCTTGCGGGCTGGTTTTTCGTTTTTTCGACCACGGTTATTATCACCCATAACGAACTCACCCGCCGGAACATAGCACTCAACTTTTAGGTATTCGTGCCAGACCCTATCTGGACATAGCCGTTCCAGCGCGTGGATGACGGCCACATGTACCTGGGGATAGTCGTCGGTCAATTTCTCGATAATCGGCGCGACGAATCGCTCCCCCAAATGGCCCAGAGCGGTCACGGCGGAGGCGCGTTCGCGGAAGATGGCGCTTTCCAACCTTTGCAGTAGAAATTCGTCTACTGCCACGCCGCCCTCGTATGCCCGCTTGACCCAGTAGGCTATTTTATACCCAGTGTCCAGCGTTGAGCGGAAGATGAGTTCCAGTGCATCAATACTCAACTTGATTTCTTCCCGGCATTCGTAGATTAGTTCTAGTGCTTTGCGTGGGATGAGCAGCTTGGCGTGACGCCAGTCGTCCAGTCGGCGGCTCAATAGCTCGCGGGCCAGCTTGGCTTCTATTTCATCCGGGTTGATGCGGCGGGCAATCTCGGTCGCTATATGGTCGTGGGCCAACTCATACAGGGCCAGCCCCTCGCGCCGAAAGCCACGCAGCAAACGCGCTCGCTCCAGACCCAGGCGCGTCCCTTCGGCCCGGCGGCGGTCACCCTCGTCGTCTAGGTCCAGCGCGCCGGCCTCGGCTAGCCCCTCCAGCAAGTCATCGTGCGTCAGCGCAGTCTTGGTTTTCTGGGACGTGACCATCACCTTGAGCAGCGCCTCGCCCAGCGCCGAGTCCGCGCCCAGAGGGGCACCATCGTCTCCTTGTAATTCCTCCAGCTTGGCCAGTCCGTCGTCCACGTAACCCGCCAGGATGTCGCCAGCGCCGTGCAGGTCTTGATAATGCGCCAGGCTCAGGGCCAGGTCAGGCGGGGGTGGTGCATCAGGTTCGTGCCCCGATGGCAGCGCGGCGCGGTACAGCCGGTCCATCACGATTTGCAGCGCCGGTGGCGGGACCGTGCCGTCGGCCTCGATCAAGTCGCCTGACGTGCCGCTCTCAATCCCTTGGCTCCCCACTAGCGCGTCCACCAAGGCCGCTTCCACTTCCACCCCGGCCCGCTCAGATGGCTCGGTGATGGCCCGGCGTGCGTTGCCCCGGTCCAGCGGCTTGAGGCGGAAGCTGTTAGTAAACACATCCGGCAAAAAAGCGCGCGCCTCGTCCAGACGCGCCAGATAATCTTCGCGCAGGCTAAAGACAAAGCGCACGTCACTCTGGGCGTCCTTGACCGCGCCGGCCACTTGCTGGAACAACGCGCGGCGCGCCTGGCTGCCCACGTGCAGGAATAGCTCTTCAAATTGGTCAAACACCACCACCAGACGGTCCTTTGGCCCCAGATATTCCGCCAGGACGGCGCGCAGGTCCCCGGACGGCAGGGGGGTAGCGCCGTCGCCCCCAAATCGCTCGGCAATGGCGCGGCAGAGCGCGGGTAGCGGGTCATCCAGTGCGCGCAGGTAGAGCAGCGCGTAACCCTCGCGTTCCAGGCGCGGCAGAGCGCCTGCCAGCAGCAGCGAGGTCTTGCCTGCGCCAGACGGCCCGAATAGCGTGAGCACACGCCCCGACAGCGCCAGCCGAAAGACCAACTGGCTCTCGGCGTCGCGCCCGCAAAAGATGTCCACGTCGTCCTGGGTATAATAGTCCAGGAATTTATAGGGTGGCTTGTGGGCGCGGATGGGCGCGGCAGGCTGCTCGGCGGGCGGCGTCTGGACGGCCAGGGCCTGCAAAAAGGGCGTGGGTTGCTGACTGAGGAATTCCAGGTTGATGTCCACCCAATCAGCGCGCATGGCGTCGGTGGGCTGTGGCCACACGGCGTAGGCGCGGCGCATATCCCTCACCACCCCGGCCGCAGCCTTGTTGTACAGTGCCATCAACGTCTGGTCGCTTAGATCGTGCCCCACGAACAGCAACGGGCGCAGCACAGCATAGGAAATGACGGCGGTCAATTTTTGCCCCAACTGGTCAATCAACTGGATGTGCTCGCGCTTGTTGAGCAGCAGCGAGTCCGGGTCGCTGAGGCAGCCGAACAACTTGACCAGGGTGACGTCGCGCTCGCCCTGCCCGCTATAGGGCGCTTGCACGTCGCGCACCACACGGTGGACGCGATAACCGGCTTTGCGCAGCGTTTGTTCCAGCAACTCGTCGTACCAGGCGCTGACGATGGCGCGGAATCCGGCGCGGGCAATGGCGTGGTGCAAGTCCCCCGCCCGCGCGTCTGGCCCGCTGGCGTGCTCCATCAAAAAGCGAATCAGGCCGTTGCGGTCATTGCGGTACTTGCCCAGGTAGGCACTGGCGGTCTCAGGCCACGAGCGTCCAGGGGGCAGGTCATACTTGTGGGCCAGGGCGGCGGCCAGTTCGGGACGGCTGAGGGGCGCGCCCGCGTAGCCCAGGGGCAGGTCGGCCCCCAGGAAGAGGACGCAGTCGCCCTTTTTGATGCTGTCCGACAGTTGGTCCGGGATGAGGCCAGGGCTGGGAGTCATTGGGTTCTCCTGGAAAAGCGTTCGACTAGGGATAACGGACGAGAATGATGTCGCCCGCCACGGTGTATTGCAGCGTCGGCGTCTGAATACGGTTGCGCTGACTAGCCCATAGCTTGACGCCGTCCGTGACGTGCCGGCTGGCGTCCTGCACGGTGACGAATCCTTTTTCGTCCCGGTCCGCCGCGCCGCCAAAGGCTTGTAGCAAGAAATGGGTAAACACACTGCGCTCGTTTTCGTGCCACTCGTAGCTCAGTTGCCCTTGCTTGCACGAAGCCAGGACGGCCAGGCCCTCGGCTTGTTCAAAGACGCGCCGGATAAAATCTTTCGGCATTGGTTTTGGTCCCTTGCCGCCAATATCAGCGCCAGAGTGACAGGCGTCTAGGATGATGACCTTGGCGCGGGCGGGGGCCTGTTTTATAATTTTCTGAACCCGTGAGACGCGGACGGCGGTATCGTCCAGCACCACCCGCCGCCCGTCGCGGGCGATCAGGTATGATTCGCCGCCGGCCTCGTCGCCGTGGCCGCTATAGTAGAACAGCAGCAAGTCGTTTGGCTCGGTGGCGTCGGCGACGGCCTTGAGGGCTGCCAGGATGTTGGCCCGGCTGGGGAGTTCGGGCGTGTGGTCGGTGAGCAGGCGCACGCGCTCTGAGTCAAAGCCGCCGGCGATGAGTTGTTCCCGGATGGCCTCCACGTCCTTGACGCAGACCTGGAGTTGACCATAGTGGGCCTTGTCCTCATAAGCGTTTGCGCCAACCAGTACGGCCCAGCGGTTGCCGGTTCCGAAGGGTAGTTCGGGGCCAGGTGACTCGCCGTCGCCTTTGGACATCTGTTCAGCACTGACTTCTTTCAACCGAATGTGATGCTCGTGTTCAGGGCCTTCAGGGCCTGGCTGCCAGTGCAACCGATATGTACGCTCCACAGGAGCATCATAGCCTTCTGCCCAAATTTGAACCACAAAAAGGTAATAGTCAGGTTCCAGTGGAATGAAATCTTGCTGCTTGTCCCAATACTGACTATTCCTCTCACCCTCAACAAGCGCGGAAGCAACTCGCATTTCATTTTCGCCGAACGGAGGGCTGCCGTGTGCGTGCCAGGCCAAGTCAAGGTACTTTGTATCGCTAGGCTGAATAGAAATCGGAGCAAATATTCCAGTATCTTCTTTTGCCCATGATAGACGCGACGCGACAAATTGAAGCAGATGCTCTCCTACCTGGTCGTTCGGGCCGTTGAGTTGTCGGATGTCATAGATTTTGCCCAAACACCCATTGACCTGCTTTTTGCTTTCAACCCTGAGTCGGCTAAACCATTGTCCCTTACCGCGTCTATGAGGGAGTCCATCCTTTTCTGGGTATATGATTAGGATGTCGGCCAATCGGAGAGGTTTATAGTCAGAGGTTTTGCCCTCATCCTTGGGAGGCGGTTCCCGGCGCAGGCGCGGCGCAAAGCGCGCATACTGGTCCGGGTTGCGCTCCTGGACCAATTTCAACAGCTTTTCTATTTGGTCCTGGCGCTTACAATAGTCCAACAGGTGTTGAACCTTGGCTCCCTTGCCCATCTCGTCACCAAACTTTTGGTCATAGACTGGGTAAAAGTGGTCAAAACACAGCGCCGTCAATCCTGCGTCGTCAAAAGCCTGGGTGAGAAGCTGGCGAATCGCGTCTGTATCCCAGGCTGGCATGTCTGTCTCTACAGGCAGTGCGGGCTGTGGTTTGCCGTATTCCTTTGGAATTGCCGCCCTCGCACTAGAGGATGGCAACTCTACGCCAGCGGCCGGGAACCGCTCGTGAAGAAACTCCAGTATTTGATTGATCCCTTGCTTTGCGAAAGACAGTTGTTCCTTGGTCAGTTTCGCAGTCCCACCCATTGCACTTTGGCGTGCTTTAATCACCTTCTCAAGTACGACACGTATGTCTTTAGGTATATCTGGGACGCGCGAGGTGATTGAGTTCCAACTCGTTGTTGCCGACGGTTTAAGTAGAGGACTGCTACCACTTTCCGAGACCCACACGTCACGGAGAGCATTTTCCAACCGTGGAAAATCTTGTTCAAGAAACCGGCGTAATTCAGATGCCGTTGGTCGTTCGGATGATTGAGATGTGGATGTGGTCAGAATGTCATCCAGAAAAGTTAATGGGGTTGTTTCAAGAACGACAATGCCCCGGTCCTGCCACACCTGTCTCTCCGCTTCTGGCAGGCCAGGCCACACGGCGTAGGCCCCTTGCGCAAAGCGGCCTGCGCGGTCCAGCGCCTCGCGCCACAGCAGGTTAAAGTCGGGGTCGCCCAGGTCGTAGCCCAAAAAGAGGATGACGTTCTTGCGCAACACGGCGCGCACCTCGTCCAGCAGGTCCTCTTTGGCCCGCAACAGGCCATAATGGTCGTCCTCGGTGACGACGAGGGTGTCGGGCTGTTGGGCGTCGCCGTAGAGTTGGATGAGGGTGGGGCGGTCGGGGGCGATGAAACTGACGTCGCTGCCGCGCACGACGCGATGGACGCGCGCGTCTGCGTCCCGAAAGGCCCGCCACAGCAGGTCGTCGTAGGCCGTGGTGATTAGCTTACTGATATTGTGCGTCTGGACGAACTCGACGACGCGGCGGTGAAAGGCCCCCGGCGCGTGGCCGGACAGGGCGTCCATGATAAAGGACGTGAAATCGTGGCGGTTGCCGCCGCGTGATACTCGCTGGGCCACCTGCGCCAGCGAGAGCGATTCGTCCAGGTCCCGGCGGCGGGCCAGGTCGCGGGCCAGGTCGGCGCGCGAGGGTAGGCCGGTCACATCAGGGGACAAATCAGGGCCGACAAAGAGGGCCACTTGTCCTCGTTTCAACCGCTCCAGGATGCTTTGCACATGTGGCTCTTGATTCATAGCTATGTTACTCCTCTACCAGCGCATTTTCCTCGCGGGCCAATGCTGCCCTAAACGCTACCCACTCCCCAAGCCCCAGGCCCAGGCCGATGCCCACCCCCACCACAGCAGCCTCCATACCCCGTGCCAGCCACCCGCCGACTGCCCCGCCCAGCGCAGGCAAGACAAGCATGTTGAGCAGGCCGCCCTTTGCCCACCACAGCCCAAAGCCCAGCCCTAGCCCCAACCACAAGGCATCGCCGCTGTCCCAGGGAGACGCGGCCCCTGCCGAGAGCCTGGCCGCCGCCCGCAACAGGACTGCCGCCCAGACAGCCCCGATCAGCCCGCCCAGGAAGGGATTGAGCTGGAACGAGATTTGATCCAAGTGTCCCACAGGGCTCTGCCAATGTCGGTTAGTATCTCGGTGAGATACTGCGTTTCGACGGTATAGACCAGTGGACAGTGGGCCCACCAGCGCCCGACGGCTAGAGTGCCTCCCAGTAACAGGACGGCGCTCAATCCGAGGCCGTCAGCGCCCCTCAGCAGAGCACCGGCCGCTGCGCAGCGTCCCCGAAACAAAGCGGGGCACGCACGGTGGTGCGCCTGCCGCTTCAACCCAAAAGGCCCGCACGGGTTTGACGCCCGGCGAGCCCTCTGTTAAAATGAGCCTCGCTGGGGTGCGTTGTACCCGCACCTTGGCCACCGCCTCGACGGTATCTGCGAGAAACCGGTCGAGGCTCTTTGTTGCCTTGAGATCAAGTATCCAACCTACATTATACTGCCACGACCGATTTGTGACAAGAGCCTTGCAACCTAACTGTCTCTCGCATCCGTCCTGGGCATTTGTTATCTGGTCATCGCTCTCCTTCCAAAGGTCCGCTGCCTGCGGAGAGAAGTGATCGACTCAAATGACCGGTCAATTGAGGCCGCGAAACGACCAGCTACGCAAGCCAGATTTGATACCAGAACACATGTTCGATACAATATCCTCACGCATCTGTTGGGTGGGGGCGGACTTTGCCTTTATGGTCAAGAAAAAAGCCAGGAAACAAAAACTGGAAGCGGCCGTCGCCCTAATCCACCGCCGTTTCGGCCCCCAATCGCTGGCCCGAGGGCAGCTTCAAGACCGCCGTCGCAACCCCCGGCATCCCGCACATCCCCACCGGCTTTCCCGCCCTCGACCAGGCCCTGGGCATCGGCGGCCTGCGCTGTGCCCGCCGCGTCAGCGGTGGCGTATCCGACCGTGACCGTCTCGGTGATGGTGGCGGACAGCGTTACACTAAAGACGGCAAAGGTCAAGTTGGAGACGACGGGAGAAGGAGCGCCATTCCCCTCCCCGCTCAAAGCGGGGAGTCCCCTGGCGCGTTTCCAATGGGCTAGAGGCTGGCGAGTTGTGGTCTGCAACTCGTCTCCATCAAGAGACAGCGTCTACCAACCCATCCGGCACGTGCCCTCCCACGATCTGGTATTTCCTGCGTACCTTGGCGTGAATGAGTCGGTCGGCGGCCTCGCGTGCCGTCTCTGCATCGTCAAAGGCCCGCACCATGCCCTGCTGATAATCCTTTTCCCGACTGCCCCAGAAGCGGATCACGGCCGCCTCGTCAAACAGGCTGGGCTGTACTCCCACTGCGTACCAACGGTTTTCATTTTTCTGCGCGTCCACCCGCTTGAGCCAGGTCCAACTCATTGTCTCTTCCCTTTTAGAACATATTTTCTGGTTCATCCATCGGAAACGCGCCAGGGGAATCCCCGCTTTGAGCAGGGAGGGGAATGGCTCCTTCTCCCATCCTTGACTCTTGCGAACACTTGTGCTAATATTGGATTGTGGAGACAAAACGAACTCGTCACGCGGTATACGACATCACCTATCACCTGGTCTGATGTCCCAAGTACCGCCGCAAGGTACTGATAGGTCCTGTCGGCGAGCGATTGGCCGAACTGATTCAGGTCAAGGTAGCTGAACTGGATGGCGAGATCGTCGCACTGGAGGTGCAGCCCGATCACATTCACCTCTTTGCTGGATTTCCGCCTACCTTGGCCGTGCGCCAGATCATGCACCGTATCAAGGGGTCTACCAGTTATATGCTGCGTCAGGAGTTTCCTTTTCTCAAAAGTCGTTTGCCCTCGCTGTGGACACGCTCTTATTACGTCGGTACAGCGGGCAATGTCTCGGCGGAAACGATTCGCCGCTACATCGAAGCGCAAAAGGGGCGCTGAGCGATGAAACGCAGTTACCAATATCGTCTCTATCCTAACAAAGCTCAGACAGAAACCTTGATGCGTGTCCTGGAGATTCACCGCCAGCTCTACAACGCTGCGCTCCAGGAGCGTCGGGAGGCCTGGCGCAGGTGTCGAGTCTCGATCTCCTATGTCGATCAGGCCAACCAACTCAAGGAACTGCGTAGCTTTGACGAGGACGCCGCCTGGCTCAATTATTCCTCGATTCAGCAGACGTTGCGCCGCCTGGACAAAGCCTTTCGTGCTTTCTTCCGCCGCTTGAAGGCCGGTGAGGAGCCGGGTTATCCACGCTTCAAAAGTCGCAAGCGGTTTCGCTCGGTTGAGTATCGCTTTGGCGACGGGGCGGGCCTGAAGAACGGTCGGCTGCGGGTACAGAACGTCGGCCTGGTCAAGATCAAGCTGCACCGCCCGATTCCTCCAGATGCCAAGATCAAGGCAGTCGTCATTACTCGCCGGGGAGACGGCAAATGGTACGCCACCTTTCAGATCGAACTTCCTGACCCCAACCCTGCCCCACACCCCGGCCCGGCCGTCGGCATTGACCTGGGCGTGAACCCCAGTCTGGCGGCTCTGAGCAATGGCGAGACGGTTGAGTCGCCGCGTTTCTTGCGCCAGACCGAAGCGCGCCTGGCAGAAGCGCAGCGGGTCGCCAGTCGGCGCCGCAAGGGAAGCCGGAGACGGCGCAAGGCCAACCGTCAGGTAGCCCGGATTCATCGGCGCATCGCCAATCAGCGGCGAGACCTGGCACACAAGCTGTCGCGTCGTCTGACTGACACCTTTAGTCTCATCGCTGTCGAGGACCTGAATGTAGAGGCTCTGGCCCGCAGCTTCCTCGCCAAGTCGGTCCACGACGCTGGATGGTCTCAACTGCTTCAATTCCTTGCCTACAAGGCTGAATGCGCCGGTTCGCAGGTAGTGGCGGTTGATCCCTACAACACCAGCCAGGTCTGTTCTGCCTGCGGTCGCTTGGTCCCCAAGGACCTCTCGGTTCGTTGGCATGATTGCCCTCATTGCCGTCTCAGTCTCGACCGGGATGTCAATGCCGCCCGGAACATCCTCAACAAAGCCCAGGCCCGGACGGGGCCTTCAGTCGTCGCGTCTCTCGCGGCCTGAGAAGCTCCCCGCTGAAAGCGGGGAGAGTCGTCACATCACCCGTTCCGAAAAGCGAGACAGAGGTTGGGAATCGGTTGAAGAATATCTCTCACGAGAAGTCGAGCGTGACCCCGTAAAGGCAATACAGTTTTACCGCTTGATGCATGATCAAGGGGCGCGGCCTCGTTGGTCATCCCGCGAGCAAGAGGCGCGCAAGATAATCGAAACGGCTGCTGATCACACGAGTTCTCGACAGGAGGCGCTGTCGCTGATTGACCGGATCGCTCGATCAGGGGACTATCGGTACCAAAATATTTATGAGCGTTATGCAGGATAGGACTTGCTGGTCGGCGACGGGTGGCAGGTTTTGAGCACGATGCCAAATCTGTACGCGACCCAGGGGCAGCGGCCGGACGCGGCGATCTTTGCCGAGGCGATGGAGGAAGGATGAGGAATAGGACGATGGCAACGTAATTGTAACTATGCTGTAACCTACTAAACTATGTTTGGTGTTAGACTGACGGTAAGGTTTTAAGACAAACGATCAGCCATAAGCCAAGACACCTGATTTTGCTTGCATAGCAGCTCCCACTACCCTCTGAAAAGCGTAGTTCACTCTATCTGTTTTTTTCTCGTAACTAGATAATTCCATATCCGCTCCTTGCGCAAGGAGGAATGTAGATGAGGATCAAGCGTTTACCGACGGTTTTAGCCCTGGCTTTGGGTGCAATTGCGGTCCTGGTCCTGTGGTGGCTACTGGGCGCGGCGACGCCCGTGGTTCATGCTGTGCCCGACTTGAGTTCGAGCAAAGAGTCTGTCGAGCGTCCATCTTTGCAAGCCAGTGCCGTCATCACTGTCTGCCACGGCGGGGATTGCGACTATGCTAACGTTCAAGACGCCGTGGATGCCGCGCCTCACGGCGCTGAGATCAGAATCGCCACGGGCGTCTATACCAATCCCGACATGACAATAGATGGGTGGCTGGTCAACGTTGACAAGGAGTTGACGCTGGCAGGCGGCTACAGTACGAGCGACTGGAGCGCGGCCGACCCGGAGGCCAACCCGACC
>Ga0233411_10000549_pt1 | contig 11380 bp, 12 predicted proteins | sample Na_anoxic_2_MG_FD_179799 | JGI IMG/M metagenome (GOLD analysis project Ga0233411, IMG submission 179799) | Seawater microbial communities from Saanich Inlet, British Columbia, Canada - Na_anoxic_2_MG | ecosystem: Environmental > Aquatic > Marine > Inlet | place: Canada: British Columbia...
CTCTAGAACGTGTACCATCTAGGTACTTCTTTAAGTACTTAAGTCTACCAGCAATTGCAGGTACATCAATGACACTTTGAAATTCCTTTTCAAGCCCAAGTATCCTTAGCAATCTAGCATAAGCATCCTTATGTCTAACCTCTGATTCTGCAAACGTCATTCCAACATCACCCACCTCAGTAATAGGCATTCTTTTATAAAGGTCTGCCCAAAAAGTTTTTACATTAACTTCTATTTGAGCAATGGCCAACATAGTCTTTTTAATAACATCTCTTTCTTCTTTTGATATAGTGACTTTAAAGTCTTGTATGTCTTCTGTAAAGTTAAATTCTGTATCAATCCAGTAGGAATGTCTTATGGCATCTTTATATGCTAATAGTTGTGGATACTCATAAGGCAGTATATTTACTCTGGGTTTGAAGATGTTTTTATTCATAAGAATATGTGTTAAGGATTAAAAAGCCACATTCTCTATTTAAAGAATGCGGCTACTAGATGTATTTAATTTACTAAATGTAACTGAGATATAAAAGAGAACTATCACTTTTTATATGCTATTATATTTATTTTAACTAAGTTAAAATTTGTATATTGTTATCAGCAAGCAACACAAAGATAAGATTTTAAAATCTTAATCAGTTGGTAAAGTGACACAAAATTTGTATATTATTCATATAGTACTTTTAAAAAACAAATTTATGTTTAAAAAAATTATACATGTTATTTGGACATATAGCCTGCAAGACTCTTGGAGAGCTATTTGGTCAAAGACTACAATAGATGAAAAAGCTGAAGCAACTTTACTAGAAATAGTAAAACGTTATAAGTTAACAGCAGATGAATTATCTGACGTAGGACAAGCAATTAAAGAAGTTGGTAATCAGTTAGGTCATGTACCTAAAGCTGTTGCAGGTAAAACAAGAAAAAGAAAACCTAAAAAAAAGGAAATAAAGTGATGAGACAAATTTGTTTATTTATTCAATGGATATCAAAAGGTAAAGTCTGTTTAGGACATTGCCGTCAAGGACTTTGTAACAAAACCAAAAGCAAAATATAATGGGCAACTGGGCACTAGAAATAGCATTTCATTGGCCTCATGATAGACTAGCCCTAGGCTGGGAATTTATGAGACCAGATGTTGAATATGATTATACAACTATAAAACTATATTTATTCTTTGTAACATTTACATTGGATATTTAAAATTAAAATAAGATGGCAAAGAAAGGATTGTGTTTACCCAAAGGTAAAATGTCAAGGCAAAAAAGTAAAATGCTTATGAGAACCGGTGGTGAATTAGATGACATGATGCAAGGCTCTTACACAGAAAAAATGCGTAAGGGCGGTGATGCAGAAAGAATCACAACTAATAGCAAAGGAGAAAGTAAAAAACAAAAATATAAATTAGGTGGTTGGACTCACTCTGGTAAATAGCATATGAACATTTTAACTGACATATTAAGTTTAATTAGACAAGGTAAGTATTCTAAACTAGCTGAAAAGGATGACGTGCTTGTATTAGGTAAATGGAATGAACAACCGGATATGACTGGTGTTGCATCTCCTATACCTTATAAAGCAGTTAAATTAATTAAAATATCAGACTTTAAAGTTGAAGCTGCATCTTGTACTTATAAGAATGTACCTGATGTACCTGTAGGAGATACAGGATCTATATTTCAAAATAAAGTAGTTGATCCTGACACAGGTGAATGTACTGTTACTTTCCGTACATTAAAATCACTAAGTCCTAATTTAACTTTAGCTGAATCTGTAGATACTAATTATGTAGAAATTGATACTAGTGGTGAACCCAATCTAGCAGCTAATGTAGGAACAGGTGCTGGTATATGGAAAAACAAAATAGGTGAGACACTTAATTTTAAGTCATTAAAAGCAGGAAATAATATATCACTTACTGAAGCAGCTGATGAAATAACTATCAGTTCTACTGGAGGAGGTGGCGGTATGACTAGCTTCAATGTATATGATGAGAATCCAAGTGGTGCAGGACCAGGCTTTACTGTAAATGATTCAGATAATGTTTTATTTTGGGGACGTAATGGAGTAGGAACAATAACTGGTGTTCCTTTAGGTTCAACAGCTAATCCTAAGTCAGTAGCAATAGCATTAGATCATTATTATAAAGCATATATATGTAAGATAACTCAAAGTCTTACTAATGACCCAACAGAGACTATAGTATATAATGACACAGGATTAACATTAACATGGTCAAGAGTGGGTGTAGGACAATATAGAGCAACTTGGTCTACACCAATAACTGCTGGAGATGACTTTATAATAAACCCTATGCCAGTATTTAAAAATGCTCCTAACAGTATAAATGTAATTGCAGCTACTAATTCTAGTTTTACAGTAGTTACTAATAAGCTTGATGCTAGTTTAGCACCTGAAGAAGATAGTCTATTGTTAGACACACCAATAGAAATAAGAATTTACCCATAATATTATGCCAAACTTTATAACAAGATTATTTTCAAGCGGTGCAACTAAATTAGTTGAAGGAATAGGTGGTGTCTTAGATGAACTTATTACTTCAAAAGATGAGAAGCTTGCTGCTGAATTAAAAATAAAAGAGTTAATAGCTAAGCACGAAGTTGAAATGGAAACAGAAATAACTTCAAGGTGGGCCTCAGACATGAATTCAGATTCATGGCTCAGCAAAAATGTGAGACCTATGGTTCTTATATTCTTAGTTGTATCAACAGTAATATTGGTATTTATAGACGCTGGAGTTATAGATTTTATAGTAGAAGACAAGTGGGTAGATTTACTGCAACTAGTTTTAATAACAGTAATTGGTGCTTATTTTGGTGGAAGATCAATGGAAAAAGTAAATAATAACAAAAAAAACAGAAAAGATGAAAAATAAAAAATACGGAAAAGGTGGTACTATGAGTGACGGTGATGCGTTTGTACCAACAAATAGAATGAAAATGGACGTATACTCTAATAACGGTGGTCTTACGGGTTATATGGCTGGTGGTGATGTTACTAATGTATATGACAGTTTACCAAACAAAAGTGATAATCAACTTGTCAGAGAATTAGAGGCTAAAGAAAGTACTTTTTTCAGACCTAAGTTTAAAACACAACAGGACAAAAAAAATATTGCTAGCATGAGAGCTTTAGGACAGGGTGGTAGTAGTAGTAAAAAATATAAAAAGAAATAATCATGGGCAAGAAAATATCATTCCCTATACAGGGAGAAAACTATAAGAGAGCAACAACTAATGGGGTTTTTAATCCTACAACTATTTCACAAGCATTGCAAAGTGCCAAGAATAAAGCAGTTGTTGCAGCTAGAATAAAAACAGCTAAAAAAACAAATTTGAATCCACCACAAAAGTCTACTAGAGCAGCTGAACCTGTTCAATCAGAAGCTTTTAAAAATGGATACCGTAAATAGATAAAATAAAAAACAATGGGCTCATTACTTCAAGATGTATTAGGATTATTTTCTAAGAAAAAATTCACACAACCTGTTCCTTACGTACCAAGTAAGGATGACTACTTTGTAATATCTACAAAAGCAGAAAGTTCATTAAATGTAATGGCTTACTTGCCAAAGGTAGAACAAACTTTAATCTCAGCTAAACAATTTGCTGATGCTATAGTAGCAGGTACTGATACTACATATGATTATGGTAGTGCACAAGATGGAAACAATGTTGATTTAATACTTACAGGATCTGATGCTACTATAGATATAGTAAAGCTTCTTCCTGGTACTAATATTACTTTAGCCGATGATGGCTCTAATAATATTACTATAAGTAGTACAGATCAATTTGTTGGAACTGTTACTAGTGTAGACGCTGATACTAATGGAAATGCAATTGCAGTCTCTGGAGGTCCTATTACAACTTCTGGTATTCTTACATTTAATTATTTAGGTAATACAACTCAGTATATTAATGGTGCTGGAGACTTAGAAACCTTTCCAATCTTATTTGCCGGTTGGAGAATTAGTGATGAATTAGGTTTAACCGGTACTGTAGAAAGCAATGAAATAGTTGTTTTTGAAGGAGGAGATAAAATACGTACTTCACTATTATTAGCAGGAGGTAATCCAGAAAAATTAACTATTGCTCACCTTGATACAACTAGAGTAGATACAGCATCATCTGAATCACCTGCATTTGGTACTTCATTTGAGGTTATTGACAAAATAATTCAAGATGCAACTGGACACCCTACAGAAGTAAACTTTAAAACAGTAACTCTACCAACACCTGCAGCAGCAAGTAATACAACTTATGTTCTTGGTGGATCTGCATCTAATGTAAATGACTATTCTGTTTCTTTAACAGGTAGTGATGGTAGTTTAACTAAAACACTTTTAGAGGCAGGTTCAAACATTACTCTAACAGATTTAGGAACTCCTGGTGTAAGGATTGATGCGGTTGTTCCAGCATTTCCAACTCATGTAACATCTGTAAATAGTTTGTCTGGTGCACTCAATCTAATTCAAGGTGCTAATATTACAATATTTGATGATGGAGTAAATAATATAACTATATCTGCGTCAGGTGGATCTGGTTCTGTTACTAGTGTTGGTTTATCAGCACCTTCAGCATTTACTGTTTCAGGATCACCTGTAACAGGTGCCGGTACTTTAACATTTACAGGTGCAGGTACGGCAAGTCAATATATAGATGGTACAGGATCACTACAAACATTCCCTTCTGTAGGGACAGGGACAGTAACAGATTTTAATTGTGATGTAACTCCAGGTATAGCAAATTCAATAGTACCTTCTGTAGCAAATTCAACTACCACACCTTTCTTAACTTTAAATTTTCAAGGGGTACCAGCTCAATATGTTAGAGGTGATGGTGCATTAGAAACATTCCCTGTTATTCCTGCAGCAGTACCAGTGATGACATCTACGGTAACTGGAACAGGTAAATTATGGGATGATACAGTACAGGCAGTAGCAGCTCAGGCAGTATCAACTACAATAGATAGAACATACGGCATTCAATTTAATTCAGATGATCAATTAGTAGTAAACGTACCTTGGTCAACATCTGGAGGTAGTATGTCTAGTTGGACAATTGGTGATGGTACAGGTATTGAACCTGTAACAGACGGAGTAGAAGTTCAGTTTAGAGGTCTAGATAAGATAAGTACAAGCGTAGCACTTGTTGGAACTGACATACAATTAGATATTGATCATGATGATACAACAAGAACTGATACAACATCTACAGCATCTCCTATAGCCGGAGGTACTTTTACAGTAGTAGATAGTATTATACAAGATGCAACTGGTCACGTAAATGCAGTAAATGTTAAAACAATTACATTACCTAGCGCTGCAGCTGTACCAACAATGACATCAACCGTTCTTGGTATTGGTAAATTATTTAGTGATGTTGTACAAGCACAAACAGCTCAGGCAGTAAGTGATGTTGAAAAAAAGACTTACGGTGTACAATTTAATTCTAGCAATCAACTAGTTGTAAACGTGCCTTGGATAGATTATGGAAATTGGCTACTTAGTGGTGATTTAGGTCCTTCTCAAGAAATTTCATCAAACAATACTGCAACAATTAAAGGCGGTGTTGGTTTAACAACTACAGCAAGTGCAACAGATACATTAACAGTTGACTTAGATAATACAGGTGTAACTCCAGGTGTATATACAAATGCTGATATTACAGTAAATGCTCAAGGACAAATTACATTAGCAGGAAATGGAACAGGAGGATCTGCTTCAGTTGTAGGAACTAATGGTATTACTGTTAATACTGCAGGAGGAGTTGCTACTGTAGAAGTTGATTATGATGGTTTAGATAATGTTGTTCTTACTGCTCAACAAGCACTTGGCAACGAACCTACTCCAGGAGAAGATCATATTTTATATAATGATGCTAAGACTAATACAGTACAGAAAGTTTTAATTGAAAATCTATTTGATTCAGGACCAATAGCTAAAACTATATTTTCAGTATTAGATACAGGAACAACAAATGGTATAGTAAAACAAATTGCTGGTACTTGGAATGGTTTACAAGTAACACCAAACACCTTGTCTAATGGTGTTTATGCTGTATCATGGGGAAATCCTTTTCCAAATACAAATTATATTGTTCAACTTACAACCGAAGGGTCACCGGGTAATGATGCAGTATATATTACTGAAAAAACAGTTAACGGTTTTACATTACAATCAACAAATACTGCAGGAGCAAAAATTAATATACTAATCAACGTTGCTATATTTAATTAATATAAAATAAATATTAAAAAAAAAGAACATGAGTGTTTATATACAAGAAGTCTTAGGGCTATTAAAGAGAAATAAAAAGAAAAAGAAACTAGACAAGATGAGAGATCATTTTGAGTTTGGTAAGCTTTATCATAATAGCACTCTAAATACAGGAGCGGTTTATAATCCTAAGATGGAACCTTTTGTAGTGAAGTGGGGTGATCTTGTATGTGAAGCAACAGAACACTTAACCAGAACAAAACCGGGTGAAGGTAATCTTGGTTTTGTTCCTGTATACACAACACCCGAAGGTTCTTGTGCATGGGATACTTTAATGGATTCTATTATAACACAAAATGCTATAGGTGATACTATAAACATAGCAGGAGATTTATATGTAGAAGGTACCATAACAACTCCTACTCTTACTGAAGACCGTATAGTTATAGTTGGGCCTGGTGGAGTATTAGAAGATGATGCTAACTTTACTATGGATGGTGTTACTTTTACTGCATTGGTAAATGTGCAGCACGGTAATGTTGTAGCATCTCCAGGTGTTCCAACAACAACTACAACTCTTAACTCAAATATTATACTTAATGGACCCATTACTGATTCACAAGGAAACTTAGGTCAACTATCTCAAGTACTTGTAGGTTTAGCTGACGGAAGAGTAGTATGGTCTGATGATGATGTTGTTGAAGCTTTAACTTATGGAAGCTTATGGCAGGGTAATGTAAATAACTTAAAGCAAGAATTACCTATAGGAACTGTAGATCAGATTCTTATTTCTGATGGAATAACTTTTTCTTGGGAAGATAATCCTGCAGCAATTGTAGGTGAAGTTTGTGATATATATAGAATACCATTATGGACACCTAATGCTAATACATTGGGTTGTTCTTTATTAATACAAGATGGTGATTCAGGTACCCCGGCTAGTAAGATTACTAATGACGGTAAACTACAGCAAGCAAAAGAATTATATTTAGATACAGTAGCACAAGATGATACTCTTACAGAAGTATTAGTAAGAGACACAGGAAATGCTAATGAAGTTAAATTTAGAGATGTATCTACAATTGTACCTGCAGTAGGGTTTGATACTCTCCCTATGAGTCAAACAGCTAACTGGGATCAAGCATCAGGATACAGAAATGCATTTGTTTCTTTAGATGATACAAGTGTAGGATATAGAATTATACAAGGTATGACACCGTTGGAAGATGGAATGACCGGTGTAGTTATAGCAGAGAATGGTAAAACAGGAACCCTTCTTGCTGATGGAGCAATAAGATTTGGTAACTGGTCTAATGGTTTAACAAATGTAACTAATAGAGTTTCATGGTACGAACCAACATTACCACAGCTTGGATATAAAACTAGTGACTTACTATACGGTGAGTCAATCAAAATAAAATATCATTACTATGATGTTAATGCAGGAAGCTCTATTTTATATTGGGAGTCATGCTGTAAACTTTATTCAAATAATACTTGCCCTGTAACATCAGGAGCATCATATATTATAGATGAAGATACAAGTTTAACTAACACAATGGTTGTCATTGATGATGGTTATGGTGGATATGGAAATCTTTTTCAATTAGTGGGTGCACCACCTGCTAATGGGACATTCGTATTTGATACAGCTACTGGTTCATTTACTTTTACTCCAGATGCAAATTGGTTTGGTAGTACAAGTTTTCAGTTTACTGTTTTTGATGGTTACTGTACATCTAATGTATCTACTATACTAATAGTAGTAAATAATGTAGTTGATCCGCCATTGTGGACATCTACTGATCCTGTAACTGCAGGAACTTATCCTAATTTAACAGGTAATGATACATGGACATACTCATGGACTACTAATGATCCTGATACAGCATGTGCTGATTTAGATTATACAATAACAGTTGATGGAGTAGAAATATTTCCAGCAGCGGGATCAAGTTGGTTATCTTTTGTAGACAATAATGATTGTACAGGAACTTTATCCGGTACTTATCCAGCAGCAGGAGGAAATTTTGTAGTTCAAATGATTGTTGAAGATCAAGATGGTGGTGCAGACACACAAACATTTACAATTGGTGGTCTAGCAGTAACTAAAGATACTTACTTTGTTACTTGGCATGACACTTCAGGATCTATGGATTCTACAATTTTTGAAACATCACAAATATCAAGTGTTCCTATTTTTTATTCACAATCAACCGGTCAGTTTACAGGTACAAATCAGCTAAGACTAATTAATGGTACAAATACAGCACTTGTATCTAATTCAAATGGTCTGACTGGCAGATCTTACTTATTGATTAGGCCTGGTATGTCAGTAACAGGTAATGGAATTCCTCCTAATACAATAGTAGGAACAGTAACAGGTAATGGTAGTCCTGATATATTCTTAGTAAATGCAACAACGGGTTTTCAAGTATTACAAAGCACTAATAGTGCAGATATAATGACATTTTCATTAACTGATACAATGGTACTTGCAGATTATCAAGATCCTAATAACTTAAGAAACCTATTACAAGATTTCTATGCTGTAGGTCTAACTTTAGCACAGGAAATTGCTGGAGGTATTACACCTAATCCAGTTACTAATGGTCAAGACATGTATGATTCTCATCTTTATTGGGGTCATTCTGGAGCAGAAAGACAGATTGATATGATGAACAATAGAGGTCAAGGTACAACAATAGGACCTGGTGGATATTTCCCAGATGCACAAAACTTAATGTTCTTATGTTTTGCAGATGAATCTAGTAATTATGGTCTTGCCAATACAGGTACTGGGTCCTGGGCAGATAGACAGAATTCTATAAATCCTAATATTAATACAGATGTTAACTCAGTTGTAAACTTTATTAATACAGTTGAAGCAGCAGCAGGTAATAATTCAATATATAGATCTACTTTCTTCCAAGTAACTGGTAGTACTCCAGATTTAGTACCACTAGTTGGTGATGGAGGAAATGCAGGTACAGATGGAGGAGGTTTATTACCATTTGGTATTAACGGTACACAATTCACACCCCCTGCTGCAACATTTGCAGGATATAGTTCAGCACAATTCCAACAAGTAACAGCTTGGTCATCAGGTGCACCTATACGTTTAAGATGGAGAAGTGGTTTAAATGATGTACCACCAAATCCATCTGCTTACTGGTATGGTCAAATTAGAACTGCGTTAATCAATCATGGTTATACAGGTCTATAACTAAAAGGGCCCGGTTAATTCCGGGCCTATTTATTTTTTGTTATCTTCTATTTCCTTTTGTAGGCATGCAAGTGCACGCCAAGCAACTTTTGCTGTATGACGAATTCCGTCATCATCAACTGTTCCAGCATCAATAAGATGTCTAGCTAATGCATCAAGGTCATCATTAGATTTAGTGCGGTCCCAATGCAAAGGTTTATCAGGATGGTGTTGTTTGTTTCCCTGTAGTGATACACGAGCTATTTCCATAATAGCATCCGGGAAGTATCTTAATACACCAGTAAATACTGGGGTGTTTTTTCTTTTTTCAGCTTTGTCCATTATACTCATGTGTTTTTCTTTTTTAGGAGTAGTAACTAAGGAGCCAGGACCTAAGATGCAAAAACTCAGGCCCTAGTTGGTTATCTCCTATTCATTTTATTCTTACTACTAATGTATAGAAAAAATATAGCTAATGCAATTACAACATATATCCTCACTAATCCAAGAATACATTTTCAATTAATTGTGCATCAGTTATATCTTCATCAACTTCAACAACTTTATTTACAGGATCAGAAATAACAATTACCTTTTCTGATAACGTTGTTTCTTTATCAAGCATTGGTTTAGAACTACTTAAGCATTCTGCAACAATAAAGTCATGAAAGTTTTGACTGTCTTGAAGCCAGAAACGTGGATGTGCTTTCTTTAGTGCATGTGTAACATGATTATAAAAGGTCCAACATGTGTCAGAAGAAGTACCATAATGAAATGATGGTTTATCTAACTCAGACTTTATTATTGATGTTTGTTGAGAATCAATAAGTTCTTCTTGTATAAACATTCTACCAACTAACTCCGCCTGATCTTGTTCAGTAAGAGTAATCAACTTCATAGCATCCTTATCTTTAATGATACGCTTATAATACTTTTCAGCATTTTTAACTTGATCAGCTATATTCATAGAACAATCTAGATTAGCTGTACCAGTGTGCTTTCTTTTAAAGTTCATCATATCCCCGGCAACCATACCGTTGTAACAAACTCTAACATAAGCACCAATAGCACACTGAAACTTAACAAGTTTGTTATATGAATTAGTCCAAGCAAACATCATCCCCAATTCAGTTTCATTAATGATTTCATCATCAACACTTCTACTAGGATATATATGATATATACCTTGTGCAATAGTAGCATTAGTATTTGCTCTATATATTTCTCTTTGAACGGTGAACCCACTCTTTCTGAGTAGGGTTAACGTATTGTCTATCACCTCTTTATGTGTGACAACTGTATAACTCTTACCATGATTAGGTAAGGGTGCATTTTCTAAATATGACTTAGTAGTCACTGTTGGTTTTTTATGTCCCATAATATTAAACTTTTAAGGTGTAAATATAATAAATTAATCTGACACAGCAAAATTAAAGTACTTCTACTTCTGTCCATGCTGCTAAATGTACTACCTCACCGTTATCTCTGGTGCAGTAACTATACATTCCGTCTATAGATCTAAAGTTAAGTTCTTCTCCTTCATCAACGGGAGGAGCTCCGGGTGGTACTTTATCTTTGGTAATTACTTTTATTCTACTATTGTTGGGTACATTGTATAATTCCATATTAATTATCTTTTACAAATTGACCATTAATCATTTTACCTGTACGTTTTGTAATTACATTGTAAGCACTTTCAAGGCACTCTTCTAAACTAAGATTTTGCATCTTAGCTTGAATAATCAAGGTGACCATAATGTCACCCATAGCATCTATAATCTCTTCACGGTCATCATTATTGATAGCCGTAATAAGTTCTGTTGTTTCTTCTAATGTTTTCAATGACTGGGCCATTGGTGTAGCTTTAGCAAGAATACCTTTTTCTTCTGCCCAGTTTTCAACTGCACATTCTAATTCAAAATAATCCATAATTT
>Ga0233411_10000553_pt1 | contig 11327 bp, 9 predicted proteins | sample Na_anoxic_2_MG_FD_179799 | JGI IMG/M metagenome (GOLD analysis project Ga0233411, IMG submission 179799) | Seawater microbial communities from Saanich Inlet, British Columbia, Canada - Na_anoxic_2_MG | ecosystem: Environmental > Aquatic > Marine > Inlet | place: Canada: British Columbia...
CGTGACGCCGGTGCTGGCTGACGTGGACCCGGTGACGATGAATATTGACCCGGCCCAGGTTGAGGCCAAAATCACATCAAGAACGCGCGCTATTTTACCCGTTCACTTTGCTGGCCGCTCGTGTGATATGGATGCGCTTTGTGACATTGCCCAACGCCACGACCTGAAGATGATCGAGGACTGCGCCCACGCCATTGAAACAGAGTACAAAGGGCGCAAGGCGGGTTTATTTGGTGATTTTGGCTGCTTTAGTTTCTACGTCACCAAGAATGTGATCACTGGCGAGGGGGGTATGATTATCTCCAACCACGAGCAGAACGCTGCCCGTCTCAAGGTGTTGGCTCTGCACGGCATGAGCAAGGACGCCTGGAAGCGCTTTAGTGACGAGGGTTATAAACACTACCAGGTAGTCGAATGTGGTTTCAAGTATAATATGATGGACTTGCAGGCGGCTATTGGTATCCACCAATTGCAACGTGTTGAGCGTTATTGGAAGCGCCGCCAGGATATATGGCGATGCTACGATGAGGTGTTTGCCGACCTGCCCGTTGGCCTGCCGGCGCCTCCCGAACCTGACACGCGGCACGCGTATCACCTGTATACCTTGCTGGTGGATGAAGCGAGAACCGGACTCAGCCGTGACGCGTTCCTCAATGCTATGACGGCTCACAACATTGGCGTTGGTGTGCATTATTTGAGCGTCCCAGAGCACCCTTTTTATCAGCAAACTTTTGGCTGGAAGCCTGAAGATTATCCGCACGCCACGCGCATTGGGCGGCAGACGGTGAGTTTGCCTTTGTCGGCCAAGCTGACGGGTGCTGATGTAGAGGATGTAATTGAAGCTGTAAAATTGGTCTTGAGGGGTTCTTGAGGTACGCATTGTACGATAGCATCCGCTTGCTGCTGCAGATTTCCAATACTGCTGGGATAATTCATTCTTGGGTGAATAAGGTTCCCTTTTTGTTATAGCCAGGAAGCGACTGAAAATGAAAGTCGGAGGACATACTTTGCCGTCTCGAATCTTGCGCGTGATCAATCGCATAATCAATTCTCCGGTTATCAATGTTCGAGAACTAAAGTTGGGCAAGAACGTCGTGATTCAGCCGGGAGTCGAGATCAAGTGCGACCGATTAGTGTTAGGAGATGGCGTGATCATCAAATCCGGCACACGGATAGAGATGGCAGATCTTGTTATTGGCGACTATACCAAAATAAGCAATAATTGTTTCCTGTCTGGTACAAGTTGGTGCCGCATCGGGCACAACTGTTGGTTTGGTCACTATACGATTATTGACTCGATAGGCACTACCCGTATTGGCAATGGTGTAGGCGTTGGTGCTCATAGCCAATTGTGGACTCATGCATACTTTGGGGATATTTTAGAGGGGTGTCGATTTGCTTCGCACAAGCCTCTTGTGATTGAAGACGATGTTTGGTTGGTTGGACATTGCATAGTATCTCCGATTCATGCTCATCGCCGCAGTATGGCCATGATTGGTTCTGTCGTGACAAAAGACATGCGGGAGAATCACGTTTACGCAGGAGTTCCTGCAAAAGATATGACCGAGCGCTTGGGCACGCAGTTTGAGGAAGTGAGCTTGGATGAGAAGCGGTTAAAGATGCAGGCCTATTTGGATGAATTCCTAGATCGCTATCGCCCACAAGAAAATCGCATCAGGATTGTAGATCAGTTAGATATGAGTCAGCGGCATTTAACTCAGTTTAGTCTTTCTGAAAGAATGTACATCAAAAATTGGTATCCCGAGGAAATCAAGTTTATGCGTTTTCTTTTTCCAACCAAGGCAAAGTTCTTGCCCTATCCAGAAACGGATTGGGTTGCTCCTTACCTATCATCAACACCTGATCTGGCAAGTTAGATTAGCAGTAGCAATTTATCAATCGTTGTCATGCGTTATGTAGGTTGCTGTAAATGAGTGTCCCAGTAGTCAAGAATTATCCAGTCAGGTTTCTGCGACGGTTTCTTTCCAGGAAAAGACTAGTCGTCTTTGAGACGGGAGTCGGAGTAAAGTATAGATTTGGCCGTTTTGACTCTAGTCGGTTCAGCGAATATGTCATACAAGAGGTTCCGTTTACGTCTACTGGCCTCCATTTCTCTGAGCTAGTGATACCGCTCGACCTGCTGCGAAACCGTTACACGTCGTGCGGAAGGGCGCTGCTTCAGTCGGCGCATTTCCGATTGATGGAAGAAATCGAAAATGGAACGTTGACGCCAGATTCTGAATATATCTCCAGATGCAAGCTGGGCACGCTTGACGCTCGCTTGCCGTTTAGTCCTGAACTGGAATATCTAACCCGACGGTATCAGCTACAGAAGGAAGAATTGCTTCAGGGCAAGACGGTGACAATCTTTGTGATCCAGGCGTCACTGAGGGACAAGCCGACGTATATCATCGCAGATGGTAAGCATCGAGCGGCGTTGGTTGCTTATCTCGACCGGCCAGAGTTGTTGCGCATACGTCTGCTTTCAAATGCGTTTGCTCAGGACCCTTTTTTCCAGCAGGTCTATTCCTACACTCTCGGTTTGGACCCCCGTGAGTACTCTATCAATCAAGAGATGATCAAGGTGATTTTAAATGAATCCTAAACTTCAAGCGATTGCGGACCACATTGAGTCAAATCCATACGAAACTTCAGGGCATATCTATCATCCTTTGCCTTTTCCAGAATTTCAACACTTGAAAGTTTCTAGCGACGCTCGATCAGCTCATCGCAAGTGGGCATTGATGAGGCGTTTCCTGGATACGCCCTCATCGCTGAAAGACTTGCGGGTGTTGGACGTTGGGGCCAATGCGGGGTTCTATTCTTTTTGTTTTGCAAAACTGGGCGCAACAGTAGACGCCTATGAGCCACACGAACACTATTGTGGCATTGGTCAGCAGATTGCGCAAGTAACCGGCCTTCCTGTGCGCTGGTACAACAAGCCGCTGGAACGATCCGACATCCTTGACAAACAGTATGATATTGCCTTGATGCTCAGTGTTTTTCAGTGGATTTCGCAAGGAAACGAGTACCTGGAAGAAGCAACGGATTTGTTGCGCACGGTAGCGTCATGTTCACGGCTTGTCTTTTTCGAACTCGGCTGTAATCATGGGAAAAGTGCGATACATACAGAGAAACGACCTATCAGTTGGATATGGGAATTGTTGCAACGTAATGCTTATCCCAAACGAGTTGCCTACTTGGGGAGTGCGACTCCCTGGAAGGGGGGGCGGCGTTATCATTTTGTCTGCAGCAAAGATCCAATAAATTTGACAATCTGGCAACGATTGGTGACTTTTGCCTTGCAACGCCGTTGGGTGCGGTAGATGTATCATGGCCGATAGTTCTGCAAACGAGTTTCAACAAAAGACCGTGACTGGCATCGGATGGAGTGTTGTATCCCAGTTGGGCAGACAGGGGGTGCAGTTTGTCATTGGGGCTATTCTTGCCAGATTGCTATCACCAGATGCCTTTGGGTTGATTGGTATGGTTACGGTGTTTGTCGGCTTTGCGAACATTTTTACAGACCTTGGCTTTGGGTCAGCCCTTATTCAAAAACAAGATACCAATCCGGCCCATTATTTCTCTATCTTTTGGATCAATGCCGGGACTGGACTCTTGTTGATGCTGTTGTTTATGGCCTTTTCCCCTTTGATTTCTAGCTTTTACGGTCAGCCTGTTCTAGCCCCACTGACCAGGTTAATCTCAGTGAACTTTTTCGCCGGATCACTCGGCATTGTTCAGTCTTCTTTGCTCAGAAAGCGTCTGGATTTCAGGCGATTGGCATTTGTTGATCTTGTGGCGCTGATCATCTCAGGAACTATCGGGGTCACTATGGCGTTTCTTGGCCTGGGCGTCTGGAGCCTTGCGTGGCAATCGGTGGTATCAACGTCCTTGAAAGCCGCTCTGTTGTGGATTGCCAGTGACTGGCGCCCAGCGATGCGTTTCAAATGGGCGGCCGTCAAGGATCTTTTGGGATTCAGTTCAAATTTGCTTGGGTTTTCCAGCATCAATTATTGGTTGCGCAACATGGATAATATGCTGGTTGGCCGGTTTCTGGGCAAGGCAGCACTCGGTATTTATAGCAAGTCGTATAGTATCATGCTTCTTCCTTTGACGATGATTTCACGTACAATTGGAAAGGTCATGTTTCCGGCACTTTCCGCAATTCAGCATGACGTATCTCGTGTTGCCAAAATTTATCTTCGTATTACGCGCACGATCGCGATGGTTACCTTTCCTATGATGATTGGCTTGTGGGTCGTCGCGGATCATTTTGTACTTGCCGTGTTTGGAAATCAGTGGGCTGGTATGATTCCAATACTTAGAATTTTCTGTATAATAGGCATGATTCAATCCATAGGGACGCTTAACGGTAATCTGTATCTCTCCCAGGGGCGGTCTGATTTACAATTCAAGGTCGGCATAGTAATTGGCAGTTTGGGTATTGGAGCAATTGCGTTGGGATTGAGATGGGGAGTTGAAGGAGTGGCAAAGGCATACGGCGTCTTGTCTGTTCTTGTAGCCTATCCAAGCATTAGCATTGCGGTGTCCCTGGTAGGTCTTACATTCTTGAGTGTAGTCAGAAACCTGTTAGGGGTTTCCGCCTGCGCCACGGCGATGGGCATTGCGGTTTGGGCTTTGGGATCGTTATTGCCGTCTAGCTGGCCGCACTGGGCTAACCTGGCAGTGCAGGTGCCGTTTGGGGGAATCGTGTACTTTTTGCTTATTCGTATGTTCAAAATTCAAGCTTATCAAGATTTGCGAGTTGTAGCTCTGGCACAATGGCAACAACGAAAGGGCCGGGCTGTATCCGCTGTAGCCAAATCTTGACTTCAGCCGAGTTGTTAGCCTGTTTGAGGGCGGTTCAGGAACAGACACGGCAGATTTAGATATGGTGGTAAAAGTGCAATGACTAATCATCCAAGCACGGGAAAATTGATAGTAGTGCATTCACTACTTTACTGGCTTCCACTGACGGAAAACTGGCTCTACCATCAGATTCAGCATTTGCCGTATGATATCGAGAGCCATGTTGTCGTCGGCAAGGAAACGGAGAACCGCGACCAATTTTCTCTGCCAAATATCCATTGCCTTGCCGATAGGCCGATGTGGCGCTACGTAGCAAAGAGTAAAGACAAACAAGCAAGATCGAGAATCGCGCCGGTTCGATTGTCTGGCAAAGTTCTTGGGAAGTTACAACAACGTGCATACTCTAATTTCCTGGCGCAAACTGCTCGAGAAAATGGAGCGCGAGTTTTACATTCCCATTTCGGCAATCAGGGTTGGCTCAATGTCAGGGCTGCCAGGCAGGCAGGTCTGAAGCACATAGTGACCTTTTACGGCAAGGATGTGAATCAGCTTCCTGTAATTGACCCACGCTGGCAGCAACGCTATCGCGTTTTGTTCGAGCAGGTGGACTGCGTTCTTTGCGAAGGGCCGCACATGGCCCAATGTATAGTAGATTTGGGTTGCTCGGAACGCAAAGTTCATGTGCATCACCTGGGTATCAAGGTGGATGAGATAGCCTTCAAGCCCAGGGTTTGGGACCCGTCCGGGCCTCTGCGCGTGCTCATAGCCGCGACGTTTCGGGAGAAAAAGGGCATTCCTTATGCCCTGGAGGCATTAGGCCGTTTGCAGCATCAAGTTCCTTTAAAAGTCACCATCATAGGCGACGCGACCGGTGAGGCCAGGAGTCAGGCTGAGAAACGGAGAATTCTGGCCGTTATGGAAGAACATCAGCTCAAACCCCACGTGAATATGTTGGGCTATCAATCGCACGCAGCTCTGCATGAACAAGCTTACAAACACCACATTTTCCTCTCACCTAGTGTCACTGCCAGTGATGGCGATACCGAGGGTGGGGCGCCGATAGTAATTATCGAGATGGTGGCAACGGGAATGCCGATAGTCAGCACCACGCACTGTGACATCCCTGGAGTCGTTCAGCCTGACCTCGTGAATCTCCTGGTGGAAGAACGGGACGTAGACGGCCTGGTGCGCTACATCAAGTGGCTGATCGAGCATCGTGAACAGTGGCCGAACATACTTGCAGCAGGGCGAAAACACGTAGAAGCGGAATTTGACGTCCGTCTTCAAGGGGAGCAATTGGCAGAGATATACAGAGTCACAGCGAGAGAACGAGAATGAAGGCAAGTTACTTGCAAAGGGCTTATGCTAAGCTGATAAGGAATCCATCCGTAAGAGCGTACGTAAAGTTGCAGGGAGGAAAGCTCTCCCCTCAAGATGTCATTACTATAACAGGCAGTCCAAGGTCAGGCACTACCTGGCTGAGTAGTATGTTTTCCGCTCCTCGGGGAGTGACTGTAATTAATGAGCCTTTGAGTCTCAGGAAACAGGGAATAAAAGAACTGGGTTTCTCTTGGAGAACTTTTATCCTACCTGGTGAGGAGCGATACGATATTAAGAAATATTTTGATATGCTCTTCTCAGGCAGAATAGCCAATGGATACAACACAAAAGACACACCTTTTATTGAAATATTCGGTACAAAAGTGTGGTCTGTAAAATTTATTAGAGCAAACAGGCTATTGCCGTGGATAGTGGAAAACTTTCAACTAAGACGCAAGCCACTGTTGGTCATCAGACATCCCTGTGGGGTAGTATATTCACAGATGAAACACCCGCTTTTTTCGCCTTTGAAGCGTGTTGGCGCTTATGACCAGGAGTTGATTGAAAAGCACTTTCCTCAATTCAAGCCATTACTTAAAGTACGCACTGAAGAAGAGATAAGAGCCCTTACCTGGGCATTAGACAATTTTGTCCCCTTGCATTACTGGTCACCTGAGAAATGGATGCTCTTGTCTTATGAAGAACTCGTGCTTGATAGTCGCAGGGTTTTGGAAAGAGTTTATTCTGAATGGGGGCAGGAACTCCCCCCAGAGGCTCTTTCAAGGGCCAGGAAAAGAAGCAGAGAAGCAAAGGAATGGTCGCAATTTGACGACAAAGGTGTAAAAAAGCTTGGAGTCTGGCGAGAATATCTCAGCAAGCGACAAATTCACGCCATACTTGATATTGCGCATCAAGTTGGTCTCGAGTTTTCTGAAGATATTGAGCCGGATTATGGGAAATTATATTCCAGACACTAGAGAGCATGATAGCAAAAGTTACGCAGACTCTCTTGGGGAATCCACTATATGAACGGTCACATCATCTTTCATTACCCTCGTCCCTTGATCGAGGGTGGGACGGCTGGGGGCAAAGTCCGGCCTTATTTTATGCTCAGAGCATTCAAACAGCTTGGCTACCAGGTCGAAGCGGTAACGGGCCATAGCAACGAACGACAGGCCGCTATCAAACACATAAAACAGGAAATCTCCAGAGGGCGCAAGTTTGACTTTGTGTACGCCGAGTCCATCAACGCGCCTATGCTTTTATCGGAGCGGTTTCGTTTCCGCGATAGAGCATTATTATCTCCCGAATTTTTCAAATGGCTTTTTCACAATGACCCACGCCTGGATTTCAACTTTTTCAAATGGCTCAAAAGTCAAGCTGTGCCATTGGGGCTTTTCTGTCGCGACGTCCACTGGAGGTTTGAACACTATCGTGCTCACACCCCCTGGTACAGGCGCGTGGTGAATACTCCCCTCTATCGCTACGATTGGATGCGCTACAGTCGCCTGGTTGATCATCTATTTCTGCCCGATTTGTCTATGGCAAAAGCTTTGCCGGGGCAATGGCCGGATGAGGGAACGAGTGCCTTACCTCCTGGCTGCAACCCCGCCGACTTGTCTGCACGGACGGTTGATCAACCGCCAACGGGCAAGTTGAAATTATTTTACGTTGGTGGCATACTGCCGCCTAGCTATGATTTGAAACCGGGCCTCGATGTGGTCAAAGCCCTGAACAACGTGTCGTTGACGCTTTGTTGCCGCGAACACGAATGGAAAAACGTACAGTCGTATTACGCGCCGATTGACGATACCAAGATACACATTGTGCATGCCCAGGGCAAAGAACTTGAACCGCATTACCTGGCGGCGGACTTGTTTCTTTTATTCTGGCGACCTTTTGCTTACTGGAACCACACTATGCCCATCAAGGTGCTGGAAACGCTGGGTTATGGTCTCCCGATTGTTATAACCCAGGGGTCGGTGGCCGCCCAGTTTGTAGCCCAACAAGGGACCGGATGGGTCGTGTCAACGTCAGACGAATTGCAAGCTCTTTTCAATCACTTGCAGGCCAATCCACAACTCGTAGCAGAAAAGCGCCAACATATACAAACTGTACGGGAACGACACACCTGGCTGGCTCGAGCGCAAACAGCCGCCAATATTCTAAGCCGAATTGAGGTCAAAGCATGAGACGCTACATTTTGTGGGCAATTTTGACCTTTGCGCTAGTCTTGGCTTTGTACGGGACAGACTTTAGGAGCCGCATCTGGGCAGAGGCGGGGTTGAGAACCCTGGTTCACGCCTCGATGGCCGCCCCCAGGTCTCCTGACTCGCAAGCTATACTCCAGGCCAAAGATTTGCTGCAACGGGCTGTAACCTGGGACCAAAATAACCCTGGGGCGCATCGGGGGTTGGGCTTTGTCTACTGGTACCAGGATGATGACGACCATGCCTTTGAAGAGTGGCAACAGGCCGGCTTGACGGCCAGTGACTTTATCGCCCTGGGTGAGCAAAGCCATCCACCAGACCAGGCCCTGCGATGGTACAAGCTGGCGGAGCGCCTGGAACCCGCTAATCAAAGCTTGTGGCTACAGGCAGGGAAAATTTGCCAGGTTCAGCCAGAAGCAAGTGACATTTGTACCCGCTTTTTGGTTTATAATGACTACAACTGGTTAGTAGATCCCGATTTTGTGTTTGGTCAAGCGGCGTGGCGTTTCAACCGGCGCGAGGGAGTAATTTATCGGATTGGCAAATGCCCTGGTTTGCCAGGCGAGAACTGCGCTACACTCATAATTGGTGACATTGTGCCCCCCAAAGGCGCAAGCTGGCAACAGTGTGTGGCGCTTGAACCTGGGCAAGAATATGTCTTTTCAGCCTGGATCAAAGTTGATGCTCTTGACGAGGTTCGCTGGAGGCCCTTGTATTACCAGGGAAGCCTGGAAGGAGAAGCGTGGGGGCGTTCACGCGGACACAGGTCTGGAAGCGTCGATTGGCATTATGAAGAACATTCTTTTGTTGCTCCTGACTTTGATGAGCATCGGGCTTGTTTTCATCCCGTGCATTTACAAGGGCGCGGTCAGATTTGGTTTTATGAGGCTAGTTTGTGGAAACGCCAATGAGGTTGCGTGGAAAATGACAGGATGATAGAATGACGACGAGATTTGTGCTGCTCTCAACTCAGCGCAGCGGCTCTACCTGGGTGGTAGACATGCTAAACAGCCACCCGGCCGTTCAGGCGTACGAGGAGCTCTTTTTACGAGATTGGAAAGAAAAGCCGACCTGGGCTGGAGCGAGAGACATTCTTACCTGGAATGCGTATTGGGACCGTGAACAAACGAGGTTTAACAAGCTCGCTAGACCACGCGCCTACTTTGAATACCTGAACCAGGTCTACTCTCCAAAGGACAAAGCAGTAGCGGCTGTGGGGTTCAAGTTGATGTACGGCCAGGTACGCCGCCAGCGTGCAATTTTAATGTACATGCTCTGGCATAAAGTCTCTATTGTGCATTTGATCCGCAGTAACTTTTTGGACGTGATCTTGTCCGAGAAGGCCACAGCCATCAGGGGCGTTCCTCACGCGCGCGGTGAGGTAGACAAGGTACAGATTACCCTGGACACGTCGAATTTATTGAGTCAACTGAATTGGAAAGATAAAAAGGTCAGGTGGGCCAGACGCATATTTTCTCACCTGGGGCTGCCTTATCTGGAAGTGACTTATGAGGAACTGTTGTCTGAAAAGGCAAGGTTTGGCGCGGTGTTGAACTTTATAAAGTCCGACCACCAACAGTTGAGCACAGCACTGAAAAAGTTAAACAAAGGGTCTTATAAAGAGCTAATAGAGAACTATGATGCTGTCAAAAAGACCCTTGAGGGAACAAAATATTATCAACTGCTGCATAAGTAATCTACAAGAGTTGTCATGTCAATTTCCTTGAAACAACAACGTGTGCCGGTTGGCCGTGATAAGCCTTTGAAACTGGGGATAGGCATTTCTCCTTCATTATTGCCCATTGCCTTGCTGGTAATGCTCTATTCCTGCCAGATTTGGCGGGATATTGCGGGCATCACTATTCGCTCAGAGGATCTGCTCATCATTGCCTTGTTGTTCAACATGCTTTTGCCCACATTCCTCAAGCTCAAACTGCGCTATCGCCCTAGTTTGCTCAATGGACCAATTCTAGTATGGATGTCCGTCATTGCCTTCTCGGTGTTGCTGACGATTGCGCAACCTTTTGACTCTGTCACAAAGAAAGACGCTTTGGTCAATGGAATACGGGTAATGTTGGCCTTTAGCACGTTTTTCATCATGTACAATCACCCTGCCTCGGCTCGCGCCAAGATAAAGGCCATTCTAAAGACAACGATATGGTTCAGCTTTATCACCACCGTTGTGTCTGTATTGCAGATTGGTTATTGGGATGGTTGGTTGCCGCTGTCGTTGCCCGCCGTCTTGATAGAAAAAGCAGCGGGGGCCAATATGCAAAAAGGGCGTGAAATCTTTGCCCTGTTCATTGGAGATACAGGCGCCCATATGTGGTCTGGTATGTTAGCTTTTCAGGCCTTGACAGTATTTCTTTATGCCCAAGTTTTGCGCAATCCGGCAAAGCGTTGGTTTTGGTATAGTTACTTTGGCCTGTTGACGCTGATTCTTCTTCGAACCGCAGTCCGCAATAGTATTTTGGGCTTGTTTGTGGGAATTGTGAGCCATAGTCTTCTCAAGAGCCGCCATCTCGTCAATCGCGTGTTAAAGCTTACGCTCCTGGCTATAGTTGTTGTAGCCCTGGTGCTTGCGGCTATGTACCTCAAGCCGAACAACTATTTTATCCAGCGAGCGTTAGCCATTGTTCCTCAAATCAGCGGAGGACAGATTGTGATTAGTGGCGCATCGAGTATCTATGGACGCTTTTACTTTATTAACATAGCGTTGCGCCTATTTCGACAAAATCCGTTAACTGGTCATGGCTTTTATAGCTATCAAGCTCTGAGCACACTGTATAGCGCAAATCGAATTCCCCATGCCCATAATTCATATCTACAGATCCTGTCCGAGCTGGGCCTGGTTGGCGCGGTCTTTTTTGGGTGGTTAGCGTCAAGGATTAGCAAGTTCCTGCGCTATTTGTGGTCTCGAAAACCTTGTGACGTCGTCATTGCCCTGGGAATAAATCTATTGGCAAGTGGTGTGATTTCTGTAGG
>Ga0233411_10000555_pt1 | contig 11305 bp, 10 predicted proteins | sample Na_anoxic_2_MG_FD_179799 | JGI IMG/M metagenome (GOLD analysis project Ga0233411, IMG submission 179799) | Seawater microbial communities from Saanich Inlet, British Columbia, Canada - Na_anoxic_2_MG | ecosystem: Environmental > Aquatic > Marine > Inlet | place: Canada: British Columbia...
GTGAGTATCATGTTTGTTGCTGGTGTTTTGATGATACCAACGTCTCAAGCTTTGATCGTAGGATCTGTATTATTGACGATGGCTGGTATTGGCATGTTTGCTGCTGGATTGTCATTGACATTTGGTGGTGTTATGTTATTGGTTGGGGCAATTGCTGTTGCTGCCGCCGCAGTTGTCTTGCTGCCCGCAGCGATAGCTGTGTTTATATCAGGAATGCTGATATTTACTGGCGGTTTGATGCTGTTACTTGGTGCCCAATTTATGCTTGCTAGTGCATTTGTTTTAACAGCAGCATCAGGAGCATTAATAGTTGCCGCATTTGCATTATACTTCGCATTAGCGATATTCTCTCCGGCAGTAGCAGCGGCTTTGATAATTGGAGTAATGTTATTATATGCTGGGCTAACCATGTTAGCGGGTGCAACATTAATATTATATGCAGCGCAGATATTGTATATGGGTTCTGTAATAATGCAGGCAAGTGCAGTATTGTTTGATCAGGCTATGCAATTATTATTGCCAGCTGCGATGTTATCGGTGATTGCCGGTGGTTACCTACTACTTGGCGCATTAAGAATCATTGTAGCTTCTGCCATGTTGGCAGTAGCCGGATTATTGCTGTTCTACTCGGCAGTAATGATAATGTATGCTTCTGTTATGTTATACCCCGCAGCTATGTTATTGACACTTGCTAGTATAATGTTGCTAGTGGCGGGCGCTTATTTGACAGTTGCTGCTATATTTGCCGATTATGCTGCTAATATATTATTACCAGCAGCTACCACTTTATATATAGGTGGTGCTGTTATGTTGGGCGCGGCTTTGATGTTATTCTATGCTGGTTTGGTATTAGTGCCTGCCGCAATGATGTTGACGGTCGGCATGTTCTTCTTAATGTATGCGATACTCGGCTTTTTGGCTATGGCTGATAAAATATTTTTAGTCGGTGCAGGGATGAAATTATTGGCTCAAGGCTTTATTATGCTGGCTAGTGCTCCGCTAAGTGGATTTAAGGCGGCTGCGCAGGCGGCTTTATCAGCTATGCCGATACTGAAAAAGTTAGTTGGAGAGCTAGACACTACGGCTATTGGGTTGCAAGCCGCAGCCGATAAATTCACTAGGCCAACCAATCAGATCGCTAATAGTTTAAATAACTTATCAGCTGCTCTTGCCAATGTTGGCCAGGGATTGGATCTAGCATCGCAAATAGGCGAGCTTTCAGTTCTATTAGATCAGTACAGTCAGTTGCTTGAAACGACAGCCCAGCGTATTGAGGTGGCTGTTGTTGAAAAAGCACAGCCTGCTATGAGCGCTGCTCGCAACTCAGGATTAGCAGATGCAGTAAGAGCCGAAACGATCGACACTGTGCAGGTAAAGACTGATGTGTCGGGTGAAACCGAGCAGATTGATGGAGAAGGTAATCTTTTAGCTGAACAAAACGATATATTACGTAATATATTAGAGATGATGGGTGGCTATGGTCAAGGCAATGATTTAGCTGAAATAACTGATTTATTACGTGATGGTATAGGGGGCGGCAGCACTTCTAATGGCTTGGCAAGCGAATTCAACCAATGGATGAAATAAATGACTCAGCATTATGCACAACATGATAAAAGACTAATTAACAATGAAAATTTATCATTGCAATTGCTTAATCCGGAAGTTAATGATACAAATAAACTAGCGCATAATGGTGGTAGTTTATTTTTTCAGTTTCCTCCAAAGATTTTAACTGACAATCGTAAAGGTGAATGGTCCGAAAATAATATTCCAGGCAGAGAACCAGTGGCGGCTTTTAAAAGATCTGGGGCAAGAGAGTTTGGGTTGGTGATAACTTATATTGTAGATAGTATAAGTAATAAAGATGGTTACTTTTCACCCGACAGAATAAGCCAGATAACGCATTTTTTGCGCGGTTATTATGCCGAAGGTAGAAATACGGCAGACCAAAGAAATTATGTAGTAAAATTCAAGTATATTGGCTACGGTGGTAAAGATCCTATTAGTTGTTATATAAGAGGGATTGATGTTAAACATAGTGATACAATCATTCTTAACCCTGACACCGAGATTAGATCATTTCCTTTAAGAACAGATATAACTTTAGACATGAGGATATGGTCGTCAGCGGATGAGGAGTCCTTACAGGACATCGCAGGCACTGACACGCTAACTGCAGCGTGGTACTAGGAGATAAGCATGGCAGACTTAGGTGATAACACTAGATTTTTTAATACTGAAAGCATTATTATAAATGGTTTAGAAACTCTTGGTAGATGGTCTGAACCACAATTTTTGCGGTCAGCTGATGAGAGCGATATATATGCATATCAAGTTAATAACACCAAGGAAGGTAGGCCAGACTTGATAGCCGAAGAGTTATATGATGCACCTGAGCTTAGCTGGGTACTCATTTCATTTAATCAAATCAGACAGCCGCTTAATTGGCCAGCGGCTGGTCAAGTAATAAAGTATCCTTCTCGATCTTTGGTGTTTTCGGAGCTATTTGGGTGAGTGATAATTTAAATGTTGTGTGGTCTAAATTTTTTAACCATAGAACTAAAACTCTCTGGGAGCGATTCCCAGGCTATTATAGGTCACTAGTAATTGAGACTAGCGATCCACTAAATATGTATAGGGTTAAGTTTAAGTGCCCAGAATTACATGATTTTGACTTGCCGCCGCAGGATTGCCCATGGGCAGTTTCATGTTTTGATTTGGGTGGGAATAAAGCTGGAAGGTTTGTTGCACCTACTATTGGCGATTGGGTTTGGATAACGTTTGAAAAGCAACACCCGTATGGGCCTATTTGGACAGGTTTTGCTAATCCTACAAGAAGAAAGTTCTATACGTATCCGCAGATCTTTCAAAAGACACCCTTGGCAGTTAATACTGAAGGCATACCTACAGAAAGACCAGATGACTATGATGAGGATTATCTGCCCAAAGATGGAAGGCCAATGGGACATGGATGGCAAGATAGGTATGGCAATTTAGATGTGCATTCAGCTGTTGGGTATTTTCCGTCAGAACACGTTAAGGCTCCGCCTCCACCAGAGCATGATGCTTTAGCGGGACAAGCGTTTGAGCAGCAAGTTACTAATCCAAAAGTTAACGACCCTGACCGTAAGTATATGGCTCGTGTTACTAAATATGGTCACATATTCTTAATGGGCGACCAGGGATATCATTGGAAGAAGGGAGCAAATGAGCTGGGTGAGTTCGAAGGTGACGTTGAAAAAGATGAACAGTTTGAGAAGAAGAGATGGCTATTTTTGCAGCGACTGCTAAACGATAATGTGCCCAAGGCAAGCGATGAGAATGGAGACCAGCGAAAACAACTTATGATGACTCGTTATGGTCATCGAATAGAAATGAGGGATGTTGGATGGGCTCAATATGGACCAATGGAGTCTAAGTCTAGAGCTGGTGAGTTTGGTCCAGCTCGGCATCTATCTAAGGAGAGGAAAAGCGATTATAGATGGATAAAAATAAGAACTAAAGGTGGTATGCTGTTTCAAGCATACGACAAAGGCTTTGATCCTAGCCAAGATAAGTATATTAAGCGGCACTTATTAGAAGAGTCGGGCGCTAAGAGCGAGCAAGAAGACAAATATTGGGGCGACCGCGACGCTAGGTGGATGCGAATGGTGACCAGATATGGGATCAAATTAGTACTAGATGATCGTGGTAGTGATTTGATCGATGCGAGAAAAAGAGAAGTACCAAGAGGCGTTGGTATTCTATTTAAAGGCAGGCGTACCCCGGCGGCTAAAGAACAAGAGAGGAAAGGCAACCCACGCGGATTTCAATTTGAATTTAACGAAAGAGACGATGCCAATCATATGACTATGGCTTCGCCTTTAGGTCAGACGATTGAGTTAAATGATCGCTATCAATATATGATGTTAACAGCGGCTTTGGGCCAAAGCTGGGTTCCCAAATGGCGAGGCGTTAAGGATAACGAATTTATCGCTAAGCCTACTATGATGAACAACCCTGAGAAGAATACACATCATCTCAAGCTTGACCATGATAACGAATATATCAGGCTAAAGACACGTGGCAATAAAGGAACTAAACCTAGAAATGGCGTTAATCCTTCAGGCGTGGGTAGACAAGAGATAAATCAGGGTTTTGAAGCTCGCGATGGCAGAAATGGTGATGGTCCTTGGGTAGAACTAGTGGACTGCCAGCAAAGAGGATTTTGGTTTTCTAAAACTGAAGGCATTGGCATATGGCGAGCTAGGAAGAAGAGGAAGATGTACCAGTGGATGGATGAAAAGCAAAAGAAAATAGTTATTTATAATAATGAAAAGCAGGGCACGATAGAAATATATTCTACTAAATCGGTCAATGTTATTTCTGATAGAGATGTGAATATTCGAGCTGATAGGCATATTACTATGCGAGCTGGTAAATCTATTAGGATGCAAGCTGCTGGTACTAGAATGACTTTAAGACCCAATATCTTACAAGTTAGTGCTAGAATTAGGGCGAGACAATTTAGAGGCTTTTTCCCAGGTTTATTTCCAGGGCCGGGCGCACGCAATGGAGTGGCACCTCAAGGTGAAAGAGTTGAGCGTCTTAAAAAACCAAAACTACCTAAGAAACGCGCACCTAGGGATCGAGCTAAAACATACAATAAACCATTTAGAGCGGCGAAGAAAATAAAATGATTATTAATTTTGCTACTGGATTGTACAGTACAGTATTGCCTAAGGCTCCCTCCGATGGTGGTAATGTTACTTTTACTATAAGTAACCAACCGCCTCCTCGCGCTAATTTATTATTTCCGAAAGTACCTCAAGCATTAGTTGAAAAGCAGAGGAAACCAAGCAGCAGAAATAGTTTAGATGTTAGGCCATCTTTAGGTGAGTTAGCATTTACTATTAACACTTCTGACCGTTCACAGGCTGGTAATGGTCATAATGTGTATGAAATAGGTCAGATTTTAGAATTTAATAATGAGTCTGTATTGGCTACTGAACCTATGTTAGTGGCTTCTACAACGACTATTCAACATGATGTTTCATTGATCGATTATGAAAGCCTTGGCTTAAATCAAGCTCAGGTGGTTGAATTGAGTGCTAAGGCACTAAACTCATTTAACGATCTGATGAGCCAATTAAATCAGACTGTGCAAGATAGGAAGAATGCGGATACTGTTATTGTTGATTTGCAAAAAGTCATTAATGATAGCGACAGAACTATCAGTGCTTTAAATGTGCTGCAATCTGAAGAGACTGGAACTGATGGTTTTGTTGATGGTTTGCTTACGCAGGTAGAAGCTAGGAAGGCAAGTGCTATCGCTGATAGGGATGCTAAAATTGCAGAGGCTAATAGGTTGGCTGATGATGCGGCAGTGTTGCAGAACGAGTTAAGACAAGTCGGAACGGTGGTAAAGTAATGGCTACATTTTATGGTTTTAACCCGCCATTTTTTGGCGGCTCCGAAGCTGTCATGTCGAGGCAAGAGGATGATAGGTTAATTAAAAATGATCTATTGCAATTGCTTTTGACTGTACCAGGTGAAAGAGTCAATCGTCCAAATTTTGGGGTAAATCTGCGCAATTTTGTTTTTGAAGATTCTTCACCTTCTAGTTTGTCTTCATTGGCAAACAGTGTTCAAGGATCGATCATAGCTCAAGAGCCTAGAATTAATATCTTGGAACTGCAAATCGTGTCTGACCCAAACACGAATAAGATTAAGTTAAGTTTAGCTTTTAATTTAAAAGTAGACCCGACTAGGGTAATTAACTTGGAACAATTTTTAACGAGTGATTAACATGAGTAACGGTGATATCAATAACGAGACTACACTGTTTGATTTGCCAAATTCCCCAGAGGAATTTGGTGTAATTGTTCCAGACTCTAAACTGCGAAGAATTGATTTCAGCGGTTTAGAATTCGACACAGCTAGAAGAGCTATTATTGAATATATTAAGACATATTTTCCCGACCAGTTCAATGATTTCATAGCCAGCAATGGTATAATGATGGTCACAGAAATTGTGTCTTCAGTAGTAGCCAAGTTATCACTTAGAGCTGACTTATTAGCTAATGAAGCAACTTTGCCTACAGCTAGAACTGAAGAAGCTGTAATCAATCATTTAGCTTTAATTAACCAACGGATCAAGCGGCAGACTCCGGCTGTAGTCGATATTGAAATAAGTGTTGATTCACCCACTAATACTGATATAGAAATAAACCCAGGTAACATTTTTACCGTGGCGTCCGGTCCGAGTGGTGAAAGTGTTGCATATGAAGTGTATAGAGCGCCAGGTGATTGGAATAGCACAATCACTATTGGAGCGAGCAAAAGAGGTGTAATCGCTTGGGGAGTACAAGGACAATTTGCTCCTGTGGTCAATGCTTTAAGTGCTGGAGGCATTAACCAGGTGTATCAGATAGAAAACGAACAGATATTAGATGACCCTTTATTTGTAACTGTAACAATAGGTCAACAAACAGAGCAATGGCAAGTAATTAGAGAGCCAATTGAGAGATACGGATCTAACGATAAGGTAGTGGAAGTCAATTTTTTTGAAAACAATGCGGTTTTCAGGTTTGGAGATAATATAACTGGGCAGGCTCCTCCTTCTGGGGCTAATATTTCTTTTAGATATAGAGTAGGTGGCGGTATCAATGGTAGGATTGGCGTTTCACAAATAGATGATGTAAGGCAGATATCTCCAAATCCACCGTCGAACGCAGTTGTCTCCGTTCGCTTCCGTAACGTTACACCGTCGAATGGGGGCACAGACCGCGAAACTATCGAGCAGGCCAAAAAAAGGGCTCCGAGAGACTTCGCTGTACAAAACAGCATTGTGACAGCGGTAGACTATGCACAGGTGGCTACAGATTTTACACATCCCGTATATGGTTCAATAGTTAAGGCTATTGCAACTATCAAAACATCTTTAAATGCTAATTTAGTAGAGGTCTATGCTTTAGCAATAGGTCCAAATAATATTCCTGTTACGCCTAGTGTTGGCTTAAAAAAGGGATTAGAGACTTATTTTTCGGATCTTAACGTTTTGACAGATTTTGTTAGAGTATATGACGCTAAGATAAGACCGGTAGATATCAATATGAATGTTATAATTGATCGTAATTATGACGCCTCGATTGTTAAGGAAAAGAGTGAGAAGGTTATAACGGAGTATTTTGATGTCAGCAATTGGAGCATGGGAGAGGGTTTATTTAGATCTAATTTGATTGAGGCCATTGAACAAATAGACGGCGTATCATATGTTGATTTATTTGAACCATATGATAATATTTTGCCAGATTCAAATATTAACCTGCCCGACGATGTAAATACTGTTAAATTTAATGAATTGATTACGGAAGGGCAAAGGGTCACTAATTATTATTATGAAAAAGACCCGCCTCCCAAAGGAGAATAAATGCAGTCAAATTACGTAAGATCAGCTTATACTGCAGACCGGGAAATTGCTCAGACGTGTAGTCAAACATCTGAATCGCAACCCGTTTGGGAAGAAAAGTGTTGGGGACAGACTAGAAAGATAATTAGCAGTGATTTTTACTCCAAACATGAACTGATGGTAAAAACTGGCGGCTACTGCTCATTGCATTATCATCAAGATCGCGCTAACAGATTTATAGTTAAAAGCGGTAGTATTGACGTTATAGAATTTTTTGGACCTACCCATAAAATTATAACGCTTGGGCCAGATAACACATATGATGTACCTTCTTTAGTGCCACATTTATTTGTGGTGAGACGCGATGGGATGGTAGTAGAAGAGTACTTTAGTGATCGCGGAGGTCGTGTAGTAGTTAACGATATTGTTAGGATTGTTGAAGGTGGTAATATTGACGCTGCAGAAGTAGACAAAATAGCTTCTATTATATGGCAAAAGTATGACCAATCTAGATAGAGTGATTCCTATGTGGTCCATCTGCTATGATGGGAATGCTGATCGCGTTTATAATTTTACAGATTATAATAAAGCGATGGCTTCTGTTGAAAGTTCTATACGTGGGTATTATGGAGAAGAAACACCAGAGATTGATGATATTTGCTCTTATATAAGCGAAACAATGACAGAATTGAGAGGCGAAAAGTTTATACCTCTTAAGTTTGACAATCTATACGTTTTTGTATACGCTTGGAGCATAGATAATACAAGCAGGATACATCAACTATTAACTGAGTCATATCACACTACTAGTGATGATGACTTAAAAGATAGAATCAACAAAATATTTGAGAATACGCCTAATAATTGATCTGCTATTAAAAGCGGCAGTTAAAATAAATTAAAGTTGTTATTTAGTTTTCAGTCGCTGCTAGTATCTAGATCCTCAAATATTTGACTTTTGACGCCTTTTAAAACACCAGCCATTAAAGTAGCTGCTTCGACGATGTGAGAAGCTCTGTAAAACACAAATGGCTCTCCATGATCAGGGTGTGTGGCTATTGCTATAGCACACTGTATGCCATGTTCTTCACATGCCTTGCCAAATGGTTGCATTAGAGACTGGAATGTCTCTTCAAATATTTCTTGGTCATTGTTATCTTCAGATGCTGCATCATCTCTATCGATTGGATGGCTGGGACTTTTCAGATCGCCTACAGGTTCCAAAAAGTGGCCATTTGGATCATATTGATGGTCATCATTGTTACCTTCACCAAGTTCGCTGTCATGGTCATGGATTGGGTCATTGTTTTTCATTGCTTCTCCTCGTATTAGAAACTGTATGGATACTTTAGAAATTACTGATGACGATATTATGGAAGTGTGGGACTTGTGTTCCGAGTGTTATTTACAAAATGGATACCGAATCAGTTTTCCTTCAAATACAGATCCAACTAAAACTTATCAATGGCGATATTTAAAAGCTATTGCTAATAAATTTATTGAATGGGAATTTGATGAAGCCACTTCAAAGCAATTTATACAAATTGCTATTCAACACTGCAAAGAACAAGGTATTATTAGGAAAGGCTTGGCAGCATTACACCAAGGTAATATGTTGCAAATTTGTTACGATAAGTTAAAAAGACAAGACAATAGTAACAAACAAAATTGTGAAACTATCAAGCATATACACCAATGGTTAGAGTCGCAGAGTAATGCTGATTTATTTAATGTTTTAATGAAAAGAAATAATAAGCATGAATATTGCAATTTAACAAAATGGTATCAAGCTTCTAGAATATCTAGACTGTACTTAGCATTGTCTATTTCATGTGGCAAGGCGTTAAGACATTTGGAAGCTAATTTTCCTGAAGAACGAGAGCTTTTGCCCAGAACAACTCAATTGTTTATGATTCGTTCAGATTTTTTAAAATCTGAACATAACATTCAAGACTTTATAACTATTTTGCAAAAAGAATGGAGAAGATAGTGTCATTAAATAGCTTCAAATCGGATGAAAATATCTCAGATAACTATTTTGGTCACATAAATAATAACCAAAAAAATGAAAAGTCATTTGAATTAGATGCTGAGTTCGTTGCTGGTTACGCTAATAAAAAGCCAAATTTTGGTTTCAATGGTCTTGGTGAATGTGTTTTTTATAGAACATACTCTCGTCTACAACCAGATGATACCAAAGAGACATTTTTGCTGACTCTTAGGAGAGTGGTCGAAGGATGTTATGAGATCCAACGAAGACATTGCGCCAAAATGCACATACCGTGGGATTATAATAAAGCCCAGAGATCAGCTCAAGAAATGTTTTTGCTTATGTGGGAGTTTAAATTTTTACCTCCCGGTCGTGGTTTGTGGATGATGGGCACAGAGTTTATGTGGCAAAGGGGGTCAGCAGCCCTTAACAATTGTGGTTTTGTTTCTACAGATGACCAGATTGAATCCGACCCAGCAGAGCCATTCTGCTTTTTGATGGATATGTCCATGCTTGGTGTGGGTGTTGGATTTGATACTAAGGGTGCAGGTAAAATAAAGGTGCTGCAGCCAGCTGATAAAACTTTCACGCATGTGATACCAGACTCAAGAGAAGGATGGGTGGAGTCTTTAAGACAATTGATTTGGTCTTATACTGTGCAAAGTGAAAGCGGTCGTGTAGAATTTGACTACAGTCAAATCAGGCAGCCAGGCAGTGGCATAAAAGGTTTTGGTGGCAAAGCATCTGGTTCGGTTATATTAATAGAATTACATAATATTGTGCGCGATCACCTAGAAAAGAGGATAGGAGATACGCTTTCTAGTGTCGATATTACAGACATTATGAACTTTATTGGTAGATGCGTGGTCGCTGGCAATGTACGCCGCACAGCTGAGATAGCATTTGGTGAGCCCGATGATGCAGAATATTGTAAGATGAAAAATCCTACTGCTTCTTTACTACCAGAAGATTTAGAGATATTTTACGAAATAACTGGTCTGCTTTATAGTGAAGAGGAGTCAGTAGCTGAGGTTGCAGACTTTATTGTTGGTTTAAAACCAAGATGGAAATTAATTAAGTCAGAGACTGCGCAAGGTAAAGTAGTTGACGAGCCTGTCATCCCATTAGATAGATTAGAACCGGCTATTGAAAGGTGGAATGCTTTAAATCATCATCGTTGGGCTTCTAACAATTCAATATTCGCCTATGTTGGCATGGATTATAAAGCAGTTGGCGAGCAAATTGCAGCCAATGGTGAGCCAGGATTAATGTGGCTTGATAATATGCGCGATTACGGACGCTTTATTGATGGTAAGCAGCCTGGTATTGATGGTAGAGTCAAAGGTGGCAACCCATGCTTAGAGCAGTCACTTGAGTCTTATGAGCTTTGCAATCTAGTAGAGACGTTTCCGGCTAATCATACTGACGCTGAAGATTACATGAGGACCCTTAAATTTGCATATCTTTATGCTAAGACTGTCACTCTATTGCCGACTCACAACCCCCGCACTAATTCAGTAACGCTTAGGAATAGGCGAATTGGTTTGTCACAGAGTGGGATTGTTCAGGCGTTTGCTAAGTTTGGCAGAAGGTCAGTATTAAATGATTTTTGTGATACCGGATACAATGAAATCCGGCGTTGGGATGAAGTCTATTCAGAGTGGCTTTGCATCCAAAAGTCAATTAAAGTAACATCTGTTAAACCAAGCGGCACTGTTTCCCTAGTGGCCGGTGCTACTCCAGGCATTCATTATCCCGAAGCTACTACCTATTGGCGAAGAATGAGGATAGCCATAGGTAGCCCCTTGATAAAAATCCTATCTGATGCTGGGTTTGATATTGAACCCGATTTTAAGGACCAAGACAGAACTATGGTTGTTAAATTCGGGATCAGCGACGAAAGAGTTAAACCAGTTGGTGAA
>Ga0233411_10000558_pt1 | contig 11278 bp, 5 predicted proteins | sample Na_anoxic_2_MG_FD_179799 | JGI IMG/M metagenome (GOLD analysis project Ga0233411, IMG submission 179799) | Seawater microbial communities from Saanich Inlet, British Columbia, Canada - Na_anoxic_2_MG | ecosystem: Environmental > Aquatic > Marine > Inlet | place: Canada: British Columbia...
CCGACTCAAACGCTTGTCACCTTGTGTCCGTGGTGATTGAGACCCCGGCTTTGTCCCTGGCAGGATCACAGGGGAACCTTCTTCAAGCAGATGCTGGCCGAGAGTCACCACTGACCCGGTAAATTCTGGTGTAACGACCTCTGCCCATTTATCGGTTACTATGCCCAATGTCACTGGTATGAAATGGGCCTTCATGTCTTTCATATCCACAAGGAATACACCCTGTTGACTGTTCCTCTTTGTCAGGGCTTTCAAGGGAACCACAGTTGCACTATCATGCTTACTGAATTCTATTTGAACCCGTACAAACATGCCGGGTTTGAGAAGGCCTTCCGGATTGGGAACTTCAATTTCAACTCTCGCCTGACGGGATGTTTCCTTTAAAAGAGGTGCGATACGAATAATCTTGCCTGAAAAGGTCTTGCCGGGAAATGCATCTGTAGTCATTTCCGCCTGCTGGCCAACCTGTACCTTTGAGTAATCTCGCTCTATAACATGAATAACCGCTGTTAATGAACCAATATCCAATACGGTCACAATGGGGGTATTTGGTGCAAGCATGGACCCTTCATCCACAAACCGTTCGCCTATGATTCTACTGTCACCATGATTTTCCCAGTATGCACATATCTTCGTGTAAGACAAATAGACTTGAGCCCCTTTCAAGGCAGCTTTTTTCTGAATTACCTGTGCCAGTGCGACCTTGTATTTCGCATTTTGAGCCTTGAATTGAGCATCTGCAGAATCCAGATCAGACTCTGAAGCTATCTTCTTCTGCCGAAGCGTCTTGGCCCTGTCAAATTCCCGGCGGGCAATGTCCAAATTGCTTAGGCTTTCTTCAAGGTTGGCCTTGCCAACCTCCAGTTCAGCCCGTGCCTGATCAACCCGCTGAACATACTCATCGTCGTCCAGAACTGCGATTAACTGGTTGCGTTTCACCAAATCTCCGATATTTACAAGGAGTTTTTCAAGTCTGCCGGCAATTTTTGGGGCCACAATGAACTGGGATCTGGGAAATAGTGTGCCGGTGAAAAACACCACATCCCGGACAGTCATTTCCCGAATCGGCGCAATTTCAACAGGGACGGAAAACGCCTTCCGGTGACGGGCAGTCCCCTCCTCCGGAGTATAAACCTTCTGATAAATCTTCCAACAAAGAAAAGATAGAAGGACCAGTACAATCAATATCACAATGCCCTTTTTAACGCCTAATTTTTTTACACTAAACACTTTCATTCCCTTTTTGTTTGATATCCCGCAGTATTAACAAATATTAACCTGGCAATTAGATAGTCTAACTCCGTCATGCCGGACTTGATCCGGCATCCAGTACCCTCCTGGATTCCGGCTTTCGCCGGAATGACAATATTGAGGTATTTAATTGCCGAAGTAATATATTCAAATCGGAATACACTCATTGACAGAGATATTCTTCTTTTACCCGGAATTTGTCAACAGATTTGAATGGGAGCAAATTTCAGGTAACAGTCTTTGGGACCTAAGATTTTAATATTTTGATGCCCAATCTGCTTGATATTTTAAGCTTACCATTATATGCTCAAGCGTAAATCAAGAAAATAATTAAGGGCTCGCTCAAAAATAACTTCGCAGAATTGACGCTCAGATTTGGGTGCTGCGATTGAGTGAAGCCAGAGGAATAGTGAACTATTTCGATGACTTCACGATTGAGCGGCAGCCGAAGATGGCCCGAAGCTGAGATGGGAAAATGTGAAGGTATTTTTGAGCGAGCCCTAAGGAGGCAAATATGCCGGGTTTTGAGGTTTTTGGAGACGAAGAGAAAAAAGAAGTTCAGGATGTCCTGGAAACAGGGGTACTGTTCCGCTATGGATTTGACCAGACACGTAATGATCACTGGAAAGCGAGAACTTTTGAGACAGAGCTGGCAGAAAGGCTTTCAATCAACCACTGCTGTCTCTGTTCCAGTGGCACAGCTGCCCTTTCCATTGCACTGGCAGCATGCGGAATTGGTGCCGGTGACGAGGTGATCGTTCCGCCATTCACCTTTATTGCAACTATTGAAAGTGTGCTCGCAGCAGGGGCTGTACCGGTCTTTGCTGAAATTGACGAGACCCTCTGCCTTGACCCTGAAGCGGTAAAGGCCGCTATTACTCCAAAGACCAGGGCGGTACTCCCTGTCCACATGTGTGGCTCCATGGCCCGGATCGACATCCTAAAACAGGTCTGCGAGGAAAACAGGATAATGCTTATTGAAGATGCGTGCCAGTCCTTAGGAGCTACTTACAAGGGGCAGGCTCTGGGCACTTTTGGACAGATGGGATGCTTTTCCTTCGATCCGGTCAAGACCATCACATGCGGAGAAGGAGGGGCCATTGTTACACAGGAAGAAAACAGATATAGACGCAGTGATCAATATGCAGATCACGGTCACGACCATATTGGAAATGACCGTGGGCTTGAGGAGCATCCGATCTTAGGAACAAATTTCCGGATCAGTGAACTGAATGCGGCCGTAGGCCTGGCACAGCTAAGAAAACTCGACACTATTTTGGAGACCCAGAGATCAAATAAAGAGGCCCTGAAAGAGGTCTTTTCACGATTTCCGGAGGTGTCCCTTCGGAGAATCCCTGATCCTGCCGGAGACTCAGCGACCTTCCTTTCGTTTTTTCTTCCTGATGATGAAAGGGCCCGTAATGTAGTACATGATCTTGGAAAAGCCGGTGTGGATGGATGTTTTTACTGGTATGACAACAACTGGCACTATATCCGCCAGTGGCATCACCTGAAAAAATTTGAGTCAGCCGCAAAACTCCCCATAGAACTCTTCAGTAATGTGCCTGATTACAAGGCCGTGCATCTGCCTCAATCAGACCGCATTATGGGAAGATTGATTTCTATGCAAATCAAGCTGTCTTGGACAGAGGAGGACATCTCTCAACGAAAAGAGAAAATAGCTGACGTTTTGAGTAAATAAATTGAGGTATTGAAAAATTCAGGAGTTAATTAATGTTTAGAAATTTCAAGATGGTTTCCAAAGTGGTTTTCGGGAGAGGATGTTTCGATCAGCTCGATGGGATACTTGAAGAAGAGCGAGACAACAATTCACCCTCTATGGTGTTTTTAGTAGATGATGTCTTTGAAAATGCCAGGCTCAGCGATCGCCTTCCTATAAGGAAAAAAGATCAGATCATCTGGGTCAATGTGGACAAAGAACCCAAGACCGATTATGTGGATTCCCTGACAGAGATTGCAAAAAACTTTTCCCCTGACCTTCCTTCCGGTGTGATAGGTATTGGCGGAGGGAGTGTTATGGATATTGCCAAAGCCATTTCCATAATGCTTAACAACCCTGGATCTTCTGCTGATTACCAGGGTTGGGATCTGCCCCGACATTCTTCGGTATATCACATAGGGATTCCAACACTTTCAGGGACTGGAGCCGAGGTCTCCAGGACAACAGTCCTCAGTGGGCCGGTCAGAAAACTGGGAATAAACTCGGATTATACGGTATTTGATCAGATTGTTCTCGATCCTGATTTGATTTCAGACGTCCCTGAAATTCAACGATTTTACACCGGAATGGATTGCTACATTCATTGTGTCGAGTCCCTTGAAGGCACCTATCTTAATGCCTTCAGCAAGGCCTATGGCGAAAAGGCAATGGACTTATGCCGGGAAGTTTTTTTGGGAGAAAGGAGCCCGGAGGCCGATGATAAGTTGATGATGGCCTCCTATTGCGGCGGAATGAGTATTGCTTATTCCCAGGTAGGCATTTGTCACGCACTGTCTTATGGCCTTTCTTATGTTCTTGGTCTTCGGCATGGAATAGGCAACTCAATTGTCTTTGATTATCTTGAGGAATTTCATTCGGACAGGGTCACTGAATTCAGGCTCATGTGTGAAAAACACAGGATTGACCTCCCGAGAAACGTCACAAAAGGCCTTCCGGAATCCGAGTTTGACAAGATGGCGGACGTAGCTCTGATTCTGGAACCATTGTGGGAAAATGCCCTGGGCCCTGATTGGAAAAAGACCATGGACAGACAGAGGATCAAGGAATTGTACAAGAGGATGTAAGGGAACGTGGAAAAGATTAAACCTGACACCTATGATCAATACATCAAGGCAATCATGAATATCAGCCAGGCCATTACCTCGGATCTTTATCTCGAAGATATCCTGAAGCTTATAGTAATGGTTACTGCTAAGGTGACAGGGTTTAATATCTGCTCTTTATGGCTCATAGACGAAAGTGAAAGCCCGAAAAAAATCAGGCTGAAGGCGACTCAAACCATTGAACCTGACTATTTGAAAGACCGTTCCCTGAGTATGGGCGAGGGAGTAGTCGGATTTGTCGCTACTCACAACCAGCCACTTATCATTGAAGATGTATTAAAAGAATCCCGATTTAAAGAAAAAGAAATGGCCGGGAAACTGGATCTTGTGTCCATGGCCAGTGTTCCGCTTCAAGTTAAGGAAGGAAAAGTAATCGGGGTACTCAACTGTTTTACGACCGAGCCCCACGAGTTTTCCGGACCGGAAGTGAACCTCATCACCACTGTGGCCAACCAGGCGGCAGTGGCAATCCTTAACACTGAATTACTGGTAAAAACCAAGGTAATCGAGGAGGAACTTGAGACCAGGAAATTGGTTGAAAGGGCTAAAGAAGTTCTAATGCGGCGACGTAATCTAAAAAGCAATGAGGCCTACCGCTGGATTCAGAAACGGAGTATGGATTCCCGTAAATCAATTCGCCGTATGGCTGAGGCTATCCTACTATCAGATGAGATTTAATCGCCCTTCTTATCACTTGACTATTGGTATGAACATAAATAGATTTTCCTGAATGGAATACTCTTTAGACATACCCACAAAATATATCATTGTAACTGGTGGCGTCCTATCCGGCCTTGGCAAGGGGATTGCCGCTGCATCAATTGCCCACCTTCTATCCTCAAAGCTCAAAATTGTCCCCATCAAATGTGATGGTTATCTAAATGTTGATCCGGGCACCATGAACCCCTTTGAGCACGGAGAGGTCTTTGTGCTGGATGACGGTGGAGAGGTAGATATGGATTTTGGGCACTATGAGCGCTTTATAGATGTGACCTGTAAATCCAAATGGAACCTGACCATGGGTAAGGTATTCGATATGGTCCGGAAAAAGGAAAGGAGAGGGGATTATCTTGGGAAGACCGTTCAGTATATACCTCATGTAACTGATATCATAAAAAACCATATATCTGAAATTGTGGCAGATGAAAAGCCGGACCTTATTATTGTAGAAATAGGAGGAACTGTAGGTGACATCGAGAATGAACTCTTTTTAGAATCCATGCGGCAGATGAAAGAAGATGTAGGAAGAGAAAACATAATCTATATTCACCTGACCTATGTGCCTATCCCATCTGGTGTAAACGAACAGAAATCCAAACCCACCCAGCAAAGTGTAAATCTCCTGAAACAGCGAGGGGTTTTCCCGGATATCCTCATAGGCAGGTGCTCTCAGTTCCTGACAAAAGAAATAAAGACAAAGATTTCCAGTTTTTGTGATGTTGACTCCAATGCAGTAATTACCGGGCTGGATGTAGATGATATCTATGAAATCCCGATCATTTTTGAACAGGAAGGCCTTCCGGAAATTATTCACAAAAACCTGAATATTTACAGCCCGCCTGATCTGAGGAAATGGAAGGAGTTGGTACATAATATCAGGAACCCTGAAAATGAGATCACTATTGCCATGTGTGGAAAGTATACAAAGCTTGAGGATTCTTACGCCTCAATCATTGAGTCTTTCAATCATTGCTCGGCACACTTGAGTTGCAGAATTAATCTGAAATGGATGGAAACGACAGACCTGAGCAACACCTCTTTTTTGAATGATGTAGATGGTGTAGTTGTACCCGGCGGATTTGGATCCCGTGGCACAGAAGGCAAGATCGAGATCATCCATATATGCAGAGAACGGGACATCCCGTTTTTGGGCCTTTGTCTCGGTCTCCAGCTATCAGTTGTTGAGTTTGCAAGAAATGTCTGTAGTTTAACCAAAGCCGGTTCCACGGAAATGGATCAAAATACACCTTATCCGGTCATAGATATTCTTCCTGAACAAAGAGGGGTTAGCGATAAAGGGGGGACGATGAGGCTTGGGGCCTATCCTGCGGTATTGGAAGAAGGGACCCTGGTTCAGTCTCTTTACGACGCTGGCGAGGCCTCAGAGAGACATCGGCACCGGTATGAGGTAAACCCTGAATATCATTCCATTATAGCAGAAAAAGGCATGGTTTTTTCCGGGAGATCCCTGGATGGGAGACTGGTTGAATTTATTGAATTACCCAACTTAAAGTTCTTTGTTGCCACTCAGGCTCACCCTGAACTTAAGTCAAGGATGGAAAAGCCTGCCCCGCTTTTTTATGGGTTTGTAAAGGCATGCCTGATATAACGTCATTTTTTCGAGTTCATCAAAATATAAAAAATGTTAAAAAACGTTTGACAACAATTTTTTTTGTGTGTATACTTTTACCCTAAATCATTTTGCATAAGGCTCCGCACACTGGCGTGCAGGGCCTGTTAGAAATAGAAAAGGACAAAGGCGTCGATTTCTCCATAAGGAGAAGACGCCTTTTTTTTGTGCAATTATGCCGGAATACCGCGTCTAAGTTCCTCTTTCCTAATGGTCTCCGGATCAGAAAGGAAAGAGCGGGACAAGCATTCATACATTGAGTATTTCGAAGAATTAAATTTGAGTCTGACCCGGGTATGGACGAAAAAGACGGTTTTCGTTCAGACACTAACTACATTACGATTAGGGGGAAACAATTATGAATCTACAAAGACCCAACTCAAATGAGGCACTTCAAACCAGGAATCGTTCACGTGATGTGACACCACAGTCCGGCATATGCAGCCGGTGTATTGACGGGTGCAAGGGAAATTGTGATATGTTTAGGGCAACTTTCCGCGGCAGGGAACTCCTTTACCCCGAACCATTCGGCAGTATTACTGCCGGAGCGGACAAGGACTATCCAGTTGATTATTCACATTTAAATATTATGGGATATGCACTTGGTGCAAAAGGAATAGAACCGGATTCGGATAAGGCTACTTTCCCTTCAGTCAATACTGAAACATCCTTTGGCGTAACTGAAAAAGTCAAGATGAAGGTACCTATCTTCACCGGAGCCCTTGGAAGCACCGAAATAGCACGCAAGAACTGGGAGCATTTTGCAATTGGGGCTGCCATAAGCGGCATCAGCCTTGTTTGTGGCGAGAATGTAGTCGGGATAGATCCAGACTTGGAACTTGACCACAATGGTAAGGTTACTAAATCTCCGGAGATGGACCGTCGTATCAAAGAGTACCGTCGCTATCACGAAAACTATGGGGATATCCTTGTCCAGATGAATGTGGAAGATACGCGCGTCGGCGTAGCTGAATATGTCATAGACAAACTTGGGGTAGAGACCATTGAATTAAAATGGGGGCAAGGAGCAAAGTGCATCGGCGGAGAGATCAAGGTAAACTCATTAGACCGTGCCATAGAACTGAAAAAGCGAGGTTATATAGTCACACCCGATCCGGAAAACCCTGCTTTCCAGGCAGCCTTTAAATCAGGCCCCCTGAAACAGTTTGAGCGCCATTCCCGCCTGGGTTTCATTGACCAGGAAGGCTTTATGAATGAGGTGGAAAGAATACGCAAACTGGGGGCCAAACGTATAACACTCAAAACAGGTGCTTATCCTATGAGAGAACTGGCTATGGCTATACGTTGGTCAAGCGATGCAAAAATAGATCTTCTGACAATTGACGGCGCTCCGGGTGGTACTGGTATGAGCCCATGGAGAATGATGACGGAGTGGGGTATCCCATCCATCTATCTACATTCCATGGCTTACGAGTTATGTGACCGTCTGGCCGGTAAAGGAAGATGGGTTCCGGATATAGCCTTTGCAGGCGGATTTTCTTCTGAAGACCTTGTCTTCAAGGCCCTGGCCCTTGGAGCCCCATACTGCAAGGCCGTATGCATGGGCCGTGCACTGATGATTCCCGGTATGGTAGGTAAAAATGCTGAACGGTGGCTGAGAGGTGAAGATGGGGGTCTCCCCGCGACTGTTTCAAGGTTTGGCTCAACAAAAGAGGAAATCTTCATGAATTACGAAGTGTTGAAGGAAAGGCTCGGGTCTGAAGCAGAAACCCTCCCCCTGGGCGCTATCGGCATTTTCAGTGCAACGGATAAGATAAAAGTGGGGCTCCAGCAGCTGATGGCCGGATCAAGAAACTGGGAAGTTCAATACATCAGCAGAAAGGATATCTTTTCTCTTACCGAGGAATGTGCTAAAGTTACAGGCATTTCGTATGTTATGGATGCCTATCGGGAAGAGGCTCTTTCAATAATAGATTCGTAACAGTCAACAGACTCATAAATGGGGAAAGGAAATATTACTCCGGCAATTAAACACCTCAATATTGTCATTCCGGCGAAAGCCGGAATCCAGGAGAGTACTGGATGCCGGATCAAGTCCGGCATGACGGAGTTAGACTATTTAGTTGCCAGGTTAATAAATAGCAATAATGGTTCTAATAAATAACACTAAATCTGATAAATTTTTTGCGCATTTCAAGGTGTTTCATGAACTTATGGCAATTAAGGTGCGAGAAATTCTGCTGGTTTCCAGCCCCTATGATGCATATATATTGGAGGAAGATACAACTCTTGCATCAAAGATAATAAATGAGTATAGCGGGCTGAATCTGAGCCTTCCTCCCAGGATCACACGGACTTCTTCGGCTCATGAGGCCCTGTCGCTCTTGAATAAAAAAAATTTCGACATGGTTCTTACAATGCCTCATCTCGAAGAAATGGATTCCTTTTCTTTCGGTTTGAAAATAAAGGAGATAAGGCCGAACCTGCCTGTCATTCTTCTGGCCCACAGCCCGAGGGGCATATACCCGCTCCCTGAAAACAGGAATTGCGAGGGTATTGATAAGATCTTTATCTGGTCCGGCAATTCCGATTTGCTTCTTGCTTTGGTCAAAAGCGCAGAAGATCGCCTCAATGTTGATTTTGATACTAAAAAGGCCCAGGTCCGTGTCCTTATCCTCGTCGAGGATTCTCCGGTTTATTATTCCACTTTTTTACCTCTGATTTATAAAGAAATTGTAAAGCAGACTCAGGCAGTTCTCGAACTTGGGCTCAACGAAGAACATAGACTTCTTACAATGCGGGCAAGGCCCAAGATACTGGTAGCTGAAAACTATGAGGAGGGCATAGAGCTTATCCGGAAATACCATGATTTTCTTTTTTGCATTATATCGGATGCTCGAATTCCAAAACGCGGAAAATTGGAGTCTGATGCAGGGGTTGTTTTACTTTCTGAAATTAAAAATGAAATCACTGATCTTCCCCTCCTTCTGATGAGTTCGGAACCAGCAAACAGAAAAAAGGCTGAAAAGATACCGGCGGTTTTTCTTGACAAAAACTCACCAAATCTTCTCGGAGAATTGCACAATTTTTTTCTGGAACATCTCGGCTTTGGAGATTTTGTTTTCCGCATGCCGGACGGCACGGAAATCGACCGGGCATCCGACTTTCGTTCACTTGAAGAAAAGATTCCCCGGATTCCGGATGAATCCATTCACTATCACGCTGAACATAATCATTTTTCCAACTGGATCATGGCCCGCTCTGAATTTACCCTTGCCTCCGATTTACGTAAAATCCCAGCCTCCTCATTTAGTAATGTTAGTGAAATGCGTGAGCATCTCATTTTCAATATCCGATCCCTGCGTAAATGGCGACAAAAAGGCATAGTCGCCCGGTTTAATCGCAATAATTTTGATTCAAGCATTATGGACTTTCTTAAAATCGGTGAAGGCTCCCTTGGGGGGAAAGCCCGGGGCCTGGCCTTTATGTCCGTCATACTTCAGCAGAACCCCCAACTTCACGAAAAATATCCTGAAATAAACATCAAGATTCCAAAAACCCTGGTTATAACTACAGACGGCTTTGAGTCTTTTATAACCGAGAACCATTTAGAATTTTTTGCCAAGGAGGGATTCACTGACAGGGAAGTTACGGAAGCCTTTTTAAAGGCAGACCTGCCGGAGTGGCTTGTAAAAGATCTGAAAATATTTATAGACCAGTTCAAGATTCCCCTGTCTGTCCGTTCCTCCAGCCTGCTTGAAGATGCCCAATTCCAGCCCTATGCAGGGCTTTATCAGACCTACATGATTCCGAACAACCATCCTGATCCTTCCAGACGGCTTCATCATCTCATCTCAGCCATAAAACTGGTGTATGCATCCACATATTATGAAGGGCCCAAGGCATTTTCCAGAAGCATTTTAAGTCAATCCCAGGAAGAGGCAATGGCTGTTATTATTCAGGAGCTTGCCGGAGAAGAATATGGCGATTATTTCTATCCGGCTGTCTCGGGTGTCGCCATGTCACACAATTTTTACCCCGTATCTCACATGAAATCCGAAGAAGGGATTGCCAGCATAGCCTTAGGCTTGGGCAAAACCGTAATGGAAGGAGAAAAGAGTTTGCGCTTTTCTCCCAAGTATCCAAAAATTATGCCTCAGTTTTCAACTGTCGATGATATTCTTGTAAATGCCCAACGTTTTTTTTACGCCCTGCGAATCAAAGATTATCCCGGTAATCTCAACTTTGAAGTGAATTCAAACCTGGAAAAGCGAGAGGTAGATGATGCAGAAAACGAATTCCCTGTGCGTACACTTGCCAGTACATATATACCTGAAGAACATCGTATCAGGGATACTGCATATATTCCAGGACCTAAAATATTAACATTTGCACAGTTATTAAAGTACAATCTCTTCCCTTTGCCTCAGATATTGAATGATTTATTGGAATTAGGTCGCAAAGGTTTGGGATGCCCTGTGGAAATGGAATTTTCAGTTAATCTAAACTCAGATAAAAAAAGCAGAAGTGACTTCTTCTTTCTCCAAATGAGGCCAATGGCCGCTGATGAAGGGCGCCTTGAAGTTGAGATAACACCGGATGAGATGGAGACGGCATTCTGTCGTTCAACTCAGGCCCTTGGGAATGGTAAAAATGAGAGCATGGCGGACATTATCTATGTCAAGCCCGAGGCATTCAAGCTGGAGGCTACTGCGCAGATGGCAGTGGAGGTCGGGCAGATAAACGCCGCTTTACTCAAAGACAAACGCCCGTACCTCCTGGTTGGTCCAGGTAGGTGGGGGTCGTTTGACAGGTGGCTCGGGATACCGGTCAGGTGGCAGAATATTTCAGGCGTAGGCGCCATTATTGAAC
>Ga0233411_10000566_pt1 | contig 11108 bp, 10 predicted proteins | sample Na_anoxic_2_MG_FD_179799 | JGI IMG/M metagenome (GOLD analysis project Ga0233411, IMG submission 179799) | Seawater microbial communities from Saanich Inlet, British Columbia, Canada - Na_anoxic_2_MG | ecosystem: Environmental > Aquatic > Marine > Inlet | place: Canada: British Columbia...
ATGTGTTTGGTCTCGGTCAAAACAAACGAGTTTTCTTCAAGAATGTGGCTGAGCGATACATCGGTTGTCAGTCGCATGACCATATCCGGCAGGATGTAGCGAATGTGGTTGCTGCCATGCGTGATGGTTGCATCCTCTGCGCCGTAGTTGCCGGCCGGTCGCACACGAATCTTGATACGCGGCCAGCCTTCCAACGGCGTCATCGTTCTGATGAGCATGACCGGATGATATCCACGGCTGAACAAATTGAAGCGTGGCGCATAGTCAGTGATGCGAATGCCGCTGCCATGTTTATCGTAGAGGGTTGTCTGCACGATTGCCGTGTTGCGAATATATGTCTGTTCAGTGCGTTCGAAATCGACAAGCTCAACTTCGTAAATACCTCTCGAGGGCGGCTGTTTATCCTCCATCAACAAGGTACAAAAAGCCGGATCACTGTCGAATTGCGGCAGGCATGCCCAGACCATGCGGGCACGTTCGTCCAGTAGTGCGCCGATCTGGCAGTTACCGATGACAGCAAGATTCAAAGATGACACGAATGAGCTCCTTAAGAAATTCAGTGGCTTAGCGTCGCGACAGTGGCTCCAGCCAAGTATGGACAGCTGCCACATCATTAAGCATAAATTGCGCCGCAGACTCTACATCAGGTTCGCCGACTTTGACTGAATATCCATGCAGATAATTAATGACTGCAAATGCATCTTCGTCGGTTCGATCGTCACCGATAAAAATTGCGTGACGGCCTGAAAATGGCTCCTCTGTCATGAATTTCTCGATGGCAGATCCCTTGTTGATACCTGCGGGGCGTAATTCAAGGACCATTTTGCCATTCTGGACGAAAAATTCCGGGCCGAGTGTCGCACTAATATCGTCAAATGTTGTGCGAATTACTGTTTCCAGTTCTGGCGCCTGGCGAAAATGAAGTCCCAGGCTGTGGCCTTTGTCCTCGAGAATCAAGCGCTGGTCACTTGCGGCAAGCGTTTTGATTTGAGTGCGGATTGCAGCGGGGATGGTTATTTGGCAGCGTGGCGCTGTATTGCCCGCGCTGTCACGATGCTCAATGCCATGGATGCCGGCTGCCGGCAGTATTAAAGGCGTCAGTAACCTGTCGAGATCAGCCAGCGGCCGACCGGTCACAATGGCCAGCGCCCCGTCAAGACGACGGTAAATGTTATCGAGCATCTCGATGAGTTGTGGTGAGACCTGGGTAAGGTCCGGTCGCGCAACGATATCGACGAGTGTCCCGTCGAAGTCCAGAAACAGGGCAGGCGAATCATTGGCGGCTATGTTGGGTAACTTCGCCATGGCGAGACGATAACCGCTGTGTATCTGAATGCAATGGGGTTGCGGGTGAAAGTAAAAAAAAGCCGCCTGGGTGAGGCGGCTCTAAGCGAGTGCTTGGGGTACTGGATTTTATTATTATTTTTATGTTTCGCCTGTTTATTGTTGTTATTCAGGCTATGGGTTGTGTTGTTGTGCTGTAGCCAGAGGGGTGTTGATAGAAATGGCTACGTTGCAGTGATAACTATTGCAGATGCCGTGCCAAAGTGACGCCAGAATCTGTTTGTTTTTACAAAATATCTGTGGTGCGGGGAAAAGTGTGACGAAGCTCACAAAAATATTTGAGTTTGCAGTTGTTACTGCTGCTCAGCATGGCTCGGTAGATTTGGCTGATAACAGAATCTGTAAGAATGACCGACGGCCAAGCGTGACTGATAGCACACCCTGCGTCTCAAAAAAGCAACAATACCTATATAAAACAGAATGTTATAAGAAATATACATTTGTAAGAACTACCGACAGTGTGATTCATGTCGGATTAAACGATGCCTGTGCAACGTGCCGCGGCTAGCGAGCACATTGCTGCTTGTCGAAAGAGAAGGGCTCTTTCGCGGTTCCATACTCAGTCCGGCTCAGGCGTTCATGTCCGGTATGAGTTCGCTCTCGAGCTTGATGATCAGGTCTTTGAGGAGCAGCTTCTTTTTTTTCAGCCGCCGCACCCGCAACTGATCGGCATGGGGAATCTCGGTTAGCTCGGTGATGGCGACATCGAGATCACGATGTGCCATGCGCAGCTCTTTGAGCTGAATACGGTCACCAAATGCATTAGTAACTACGTTATCCATTAGCCTCGTGTACAGGTCCTGTTGGTTATATTTGCAGTCAGTTAAAACGGTACCCGGTGTGTTGATTTATTGTCCGGGTGAGAGGCTGGTTTAAATTTTTAGTTGCCTCATTGTTTGTCCCAACCCTGCTGGGTGCAGACCCGGTTATTGTAGCAAATTCAGCCAGCCCCGGGCAGGGTCGGTTACAGCATTTCTGGAATTGTCAGGATTCGGTTCCTGTGCCGGCCGCCCAGTCTCTGGAACTATCGCCGAGCACAATAAAAAACGGGTTCAGAACTTCAGCTTTAGTGTTGTACAGGAGCCGTTGGCCGGACAAATCGATCACTTGTCCGCCGGCAGCTTCAACGACGGCCTGGGCAGCGGCAGTATCCCATTCAGATGTCAGGCCAAGTCGTGGATAGATGTCAGCCTCACCTGCCGCAACCAGGCATAGCTTTAATGAACTGCCCATGGGCACCATGACATGTGGACCTACCCAATCCAGATAGGCTTGGAGTGAATTGCCCAGGTGAGATCTGCTACCGACGACCCGCACCGGTGACTCGGCCACCTTGCTAACGGCAATTGGTTTGGGTTTGCCGTCGTCATTGATGATGAATGCGCCACCGCCGGCAAAGCCAAAGTAATCACGCTGCATTACCGGAACATGGACAACGCCAAGAACAGGCTCGTGGCCGCGAATCAAAGCAATATTGACCGTAAACTCACCATTGCGCTTGATAAATTCCTTGGTACCGTCGAGTGGGTCGACCAGCCAGAATTGCTGCCAGCCAGACCGCTCGACAAAATCGATGCTAGCGGATTCTTCAGACCAGACCGGAATGTCGGGCGTCAGCTCCGTTAGTGCGGCGACGATGTGAAGATGAGCGGCGCGATCGGCCGCAGTCAGCGGTGAATCGTCAGCTTTGGTTTCGACGTCAAAATCTGTCTCATAGATTTTCAAAATTTCAGCGCCAGCCTGTCGGGCGATGTCGACGACCGCATTGGCCAGTTGGGATAATTCTAGTTGCATGTCTTGTAATCAGGAAATAACGGGCTGCGCAGTATACGCTACAGAAAATGATTAATTGGCGACAATACGAAACGGTCCTGCTCGACATGGACGGCACGCTGCTGGATCTGGCTTTCGATAATTATTTCTGGCGAGAACTTATACCGCGCTGTCTTGCGCGCGCCCGTAATATTGACCACGATCGGGCCCGGGCAGACTTGTTTGAACGTTATGCTGATGTACACGGGAGCCTGGATTGGTATTGCCTGGACTTCTGGACGGCTGAGCTGGGCCTTGATTTGCGTACACTGAAGTCGGCAAGTAGCCACCGCATCAGATACCTGCCCGGCGCACAAGAATTTCTTATCACTCTGGCCGGTTGGAGCAAGCGAACCATTCTGGTGACAAATGCGCATGGCGCCACGTTGAACGTCAAGAAGGGAGTCGCGGGCCTCGACAGGTATGTCACTGAATTTGTGTCATCTCACGAATTGGGTTTCGCCAAAGAACACCCTGAGTTCTGGCCACTGCTGCATAAACGGTTGAGTTTTGACCCGCAGACGACGCTGTTCGTTGATGACAGCATACCGGTGCTTGATGCTGCGGCAGCATTTGGGCTGCGCGGTATCGTGGCTGTGACCGGTCCCGATACACATTTACCTGATACCGATGCCGGTATTCATGCGAGTGTTCGGAGCATCGTTAACTTACTGTAAGTTAAGTGGTTTTCAATTAACGACGCCTGGGTCGGTGGGGCTTGTTTCCATGGGATTTGCCTGCGGACTGTCCGCCAGGTCGGCCACCGGGCCTGCGTCGTGGAACGTATGGTGGTTGTTTTATTTCTGCGAGTTCGGCGGGGCTGTAAGAGCCGGTCGGAATACGGTAGCCGATGTATTTTTCGATATCCGGCAAGGTGAAAGCTGAGGTTTCGCAGGCAAAGCTGATTGCATCTCCGGATGCGCCGGCACGTGCGGTTCGTCCAATGCGGTGGACATAGTCTTCCTGATCTTGCGGTAAGTCATAGTTGATGACATGGCTGACGTTCGGTACGTGCAATCCACGTGACGCGACGTCTGTGGCTATCAGTACCGGCAGGGCCCCCGACTGAAAATCACCGAGCATACGCATACGTTTGTTTTGCGGTACATCACCGGAAATTGCCCGTGCTTCAAAACCATTGTGTTGCATTAATCGTTCCAGGTATTCAGCCTGGCGTTTTGTATTGACGAAAACCATGGTGCGCACAGCATCCATCTTGCGCAGCAGGGTGATCAATAATGCAGCTTTTTCTTCATTGCTGGGAAAATAGACGATCTGTGTGACGTTGTCTGCGGTCAGTTTGTCCGGTTCGATGCGCACAGTTTCCGGTTCGTTCATGTGCTCATAAGCGAGTTCCAGAACACGTTGATTCAGGGTTGCTGAAAACATCAGATTCAGGCGCTGATCCGGTGGCGGCAGATGTCGCAGCACGTAACGGATGTCCTTGATAAAGCCGAGGTCGAACATCCGGTCTGCTTCATCGAGCACGATGACCTGGATATGGTTGAGCGTGAATACGCCCTGCTTGTAGTAATCGATCAGACGACCGGGTGTACCGATCAGAATATCGACACCTGCTTCGAGTGAATTACGTTGTTTGTCATAATCGGTGCCACCAAATACGACCTGCATTCTAAAGCCCGTGCTCTTGCCAAGTATCAGCGCATCCGCATGGATCTGGATGGCTAGCTCGCGAGTCGGCGCAATCAACAGTGCGCGTGGACTGGAAGCCTTCTTGTCGGTCTCTATCGGGTTGGTTAGCAATTTATTCATTGTTGCCAACAGGAATGCAGCCGTTTTGCCGGTACCGGTCTGGGCCTGGCCCGCTATATCACGGCCTTGCAGGGCCTGCGGCAGAGTTTTTGCCTGAATCGGTGTGCAATACTCAAAACCGGCCGTACGTACGCCGTCAAGTAGCGCTTCGGGCAAGTTCAGGTCAGTAAATGGAATTTTTTTCTCTTCAGTCATGGTATTTCTAATTCAGTGGAGGCGCGATAGTAACGAAAAAAGGTCGGTCAGATACTTGCAATATGATGCCCGACAGGTTCAAATTGATTGAAACCGGCGCGGGGTAGATCATTCCCGCCAAAATCATTACCAGATCACTGCACATTATTTAAGACGAAGGAAGCTTCTAGGGTCCTTCCGGATTACGCATTATTCGATTGCCTGCCGGTAGTAAAGCAGGCGTTATCCCGATAACCCAAGCCATTGAATGCTTACCGCTTTGATCGGTATATCGGCATGAATTCCTGAGCATATCTTTAGTTACTACGAAAAAGTTAAAGAATGAGCATAAAGCACATTACGAACGAAAACTTCGAATCGGATGTCCTGAAGTCCGAAGAACCAGTTTTGATGGACTTCTGGGCTGAATGGTGCGGACCATGCAAAATGCTGGCGCCTATTCTGGACCAAATCGCCGAAGAGTATAAGGGCCGCGTGCAAATTGCGAAACTCGATGTTGAAGAAAGTCAGAGTATCGCAATGAAATTTGGCGTTCGCAGCATCCCGACCTTGATTTTGTTCAAGGGCGGTGTTGTTGAGGCGCAGCACGTCGGTATGTTGTCAAAAGAGCAGCTAACCAAGCTGCTGGATGAGAAATTGTGAGGGGATACTTGGGTAATTCAGCAAGAAGTCGCACCAAAAACACCGGCCGCGGCAAGTCAGATGGCCAGCAGCAGCAGAAGAAGAACCGACCGCGCCGGCGTCGACCGGAGCAGGAGGATCATTCCGCATTTACAGAAGATGAGGTCATCGCCAAGAGTGAGCTCGAGAGCGATGAGAATCTTCTGAGTCTCACTGAGCTCAAGAGCAAGGCACCTGCTGATCTCGTCGCCCTGGCAGAGTCCATGGGCATCGAGAATATGAGCCGCTCACGCAAACAGGACATTCTCTTTGAAGTCCTGAAGGCGCACGGAAAGTCTGGTGAGGCCGCATCAGGTGAGGGAGTCCTCGAGATTCTGCAGGATGGCTTTGGCTTTCTGCGTTCATCCGATGGTTCTTACCTGGCCGGGCCGGACGATATCTATGTATCGCCGAACCAGATCCGGCGTTTCAACTTGCGCACCGGTGACACGGTATCGGGACTGATTCGCCCACCGAAGGAGAGTGAACGGTATTTTGCGCTGCTCAAGGTCTGCGAGATTAATCTCGATGTACCAGAAAACGCGCGTGGCAAGGTTCTGTTTGAGAATCTGACGCCATTATTTCCCAACGAACGTTTGCATCTTGAACAGGGTAACGGTAGTACCGAGGATCTGACCGCACGGATTATTGATCTTGTCGCACCGATAGGTAAAGGTCAGCGCGGCCTGATTGTTTCACCGCCAAAGGCCGGTAAGACGATGGTGTTGCAGAACATCGCTATGTCAATCGCGGCCAATCATCCGGAGTGCTACCTGATGGTCTTGCTTATCGATGAGCGGCCTGAAGAAGTCACCGAGATGCAGCGCACCGTGCGTGGCGAAGTCGTGGCAAGTACCTTCGATGAGCCGGCCAGCCGACATGTTCAGGTTGCAGAAATGGTCATTGAGAAGGCCAAGCGCCTCGCTGAGCACAAGCTTGATGTAATTATTTTGCTTGATTCGATTACACGTCTGGCACGTGCCTACAACACGGTCATTCCGTCATCAGGCAAGGTTCTGACCGGCGGTGTCGATGCAAATGCACTGCACCGGCCGAAGCGGTTCTTCGGTGCGGCACGCAACATCGAGGAAGGCGGCAGCCTGACAATTCTCGCCACAGCACTGGTCGATACCGGCTCCAAGATGGACGATGTCATCTACGAGGAGTTCAAGGGTACCGGCAACATGGAAATGCACCTTGATCGGCGCATCGCAGAGAAGCGTGTCTTCCCGGCGATCAACATCAACCGGTCCGGTACACGCCGTGAAGAACTTGTTACGGCTGATGATGAACTGCAAAAAATGTGGGTGCTGCGGAAAGTTTTGCATCCCATGGATGAGCTTGCAGCCATCGAGTTCCTGCTTGGGAAGTTGCAGGAGACCAAGACCAACGCGAAGTTCTTTGATGCGATGAAGCGTTAGTTACTTTGCTTCATTGATTTTGGTTTTTCCCTGGCGTAATTTTTCCACCATATCTCCCTCGAAAGCGCTGGAGGACCGGCTTGAATGTTTTCGAGGAAAATATGGTGGAAAAATTACGCTGACATATCGGGGTATGCCGTCAGCATGCCACCCAGGTGTCTAACGGGCTTTTGCGGGCAGTATTGCTCTGAAACATTAAAGTCGCCCTGGCCACGGAAAATAATGAGGTCACAGAAAACTCAAGCGGCGTTTCACCCCAAGGGCACTTCCTTCGGGGCGCAGAGGGATGCCGGCCGCAAAAGCCCGTTCAGGGAATGACCCGGAATACCAGTTAACCGCCGCCAAGCTCACGCGCTACTGCCCGATACCCAATATCAGTCCTATAGTAGGCATCCGGCCAATGAATTTGCCGAACAATGTCATACGCGGCTTGTTGTGCCTCGGCTGTTGTATTGCCAAGCGCAACTACGCATAAAACGCGCCCGCCGTTGGTGACAACTGTGCCATCTTGATCTGTAGTCCCGGCATGAAAAACTTTTGCTGTGTCAGATGGTTCGGTTGGCAGGCCATCGATACGATCGCCTTTGCGATAGTCCATTGGGTAGCCACCGGCTGCCATAACAACCCCCATGGAGATGCGGGTATCCCAATCGGCCTGTTGGTCTGTGAGTGTGCCGTCGATAGCCGCATCGATCAGATCGACCAGATCTGATTGCAGGCGGAACAAAATGGGCTGGGTTTCCGGATCGCCGAAGCGACAGTTGAATTCAAGCACCTTCGGTGTGCCATCAGCGGCAATCATCAGACCTGCATACAGAAAGCCGATGTATGGTGAGCCGTCTTTTGCCATGCCATCAACTGTCGGGCGCATGACTTCGTTGATGGCGCGTGTTGCAATCTCAGGGGTAATGACCGGGGCCGGTGAGTAAGCTCCCATGCCGCCGGTATTTGGGCCGGTGTCGCCATTGTCCCGTGCCTTGTGGTCCTGGGATGTGGCAAGCGGCAGAATTGTCTCGCCGTCAACTATCGCAATGAAGCTGGCTTCTTCGCCGATCAGGCATTCTTCAATGACAACGCGACTGCCGGCCTCACCAAAAGCATTTTCCTGCAGCATGTCACGTACGGCAGCTTCGGCTTCAGCTTCAGTTTGCGCGACGATAACGCCTTTACCGGCGGCCAGTCCATCAGCTTTAACGACAATCGGAGCGCCTTGTGCAGCGATGTAAGCGAGCGCGGGTTCAATTTCGGTGAATGCTGCATAGCTGGCTGTCGGAATATGGTGACGCGCCATGAAATCTTTCGAAAATGCCTTGGAACCCTCCAGGCGTGCTGCTTTTTGTACCGGCCCAAAGCAGCGCTTCCCGGCTGCTGTAAAACGGTCAACGATACCGGCAACAAGAGGAGCTTCAGGTCCGACAACCGTCAGGGTGATGTTTTCACGAGATGCCAGGTCCAGTAGCGCTTCGATGTCTTCGGCTGAGACGGCGACATTGCGAATGCCCGGTTCACGGGCTGTTCCGGCATTGCCTGGCGCAACAATGACTTCACTGACACGTGTTGATTGTGCGATTTTCCAGGCCAGCGCGTGTTCGCGTCCGCCACCACCGATCACCAGGACTTTCATCGCATTTTCTCCACCGGTACTGTCTGTTAGTGGCGGAAGTGTCGCACGCCTGTAAATAGCATTGCCATGCCGTGTTCATTGGCGGCCTGAATGACTTCATCATCGCGCATCGAGCCACCGGGCTGGATGACGACGCCAATACCAAATTCTGCTGCAACGTCGATACCATCACGGAACGGGAAGAATGCATCCGATGCCATTGCTGCGCCCTGCGTCGACAGGCCGGCCTCTTCAGCCTTCCAGGCGGCGATTCGGGCACTCATGATTCGGCTCATCTGTCCGGCGCCAATACCGAGTGTCGCATCGTCGCGGCAGTAGATGATGGCATTGGATTTGACAAATTGTGCAATTTTCCAGGCCAGCATCGCGTCAGCAATTTCTTGTTGGCTCGGTTTGCGCTCGGTGACGATATCAAGCTCAGACGGGTTGAGCGTGACTATATCTTTGTCCTGTACCAGGATACCGCCCTCAATTTGCTGCACGCGCAGGCCCGGTGTAGTTCTGGTCAATGCGCCCGTTTCTAGGACACGGATGTTAGGTTTTTGTGAAAAAGCTTCCAGAGCTTCTGGTGCATAGCTCGGTGCGACGATTACCTCGAGAAACTGTCGGTCGATGATCGTGTTGGCCAGGTCACCATCGACTGTGGCATTAATTGCGATGATGCCGCCGAATGCCGAGGTTGGATCGGTCGCATATGCCTTTTCATAGGCATCACGGATTGTTGTTGCAATTCCTACACCACACGGATTAGCGTGCTTGACGATGACGCAGGATATCTGCGCCATTTCTTTGACGCACTCCAGTGCCGCATCGGCATCTGCCAAATTGTTATAGGAAAGCGGTTTCCCCTGATGCTGGCGGGCTGCAATAAGTGTTCCGGTTGTGGACTGCGGCAGACTGTAAAGCGCGGCACGCTGGTGTGGATTTTCCCCGTAGCGCAATTCGCTGTGCTTGCGTAGCGGTAACGGGAAGGTCTCGCCGAACTCCCGCGGCGTATTCTCACCATCAAGATAATTCCAGATCGCCGCATCATAAGCAGCAGTGTGGCCAAAAGCCTTTTTTGCCAGATGCTGGCGTGTCGATTCGGATAAAGTTCCATCCGTATCATTTAGCTCTGTGGCAATTGAATCGTAATCCTGAGGATCAACGACGACGGCAACAAAGCGATGATTTTTCGCTGCTGCGCGGATCATAGCCGGTCCGCCGATGTCGATGTTCTCGATGGCTGCCTCACGTGTGCAGTCAGGTTTTGCAACTGTCGCCTCAAATGGATACAGATTGACGATCAACAGGTCGATGGGTTCAATGTTATGTTTTTGCAGCGCCTCGGCATCTACGTCCCGGCGTCCAAGAAGACCGCCGTGAATCTTTGGGTGCAGTGTCTTGACACGCCCGTCCATGATTTCAGGAAATTCGGTCACATCGCTGACATCTGTGACATCAATGCCCGCCGCGCGCAGCACCGCAGCTGTGCCGCCGGTTGAAAGGATTTCTATGCCTTTTTCAGTCAGTGATTTGGCAATTTCTGCAACATTGGTTTTGTCTGCAACGCTGATCAGTGCTCGGGTGTACGGATTCATGGGAACCATCCGGGGAGAGAGGTTGGACTGAACGGTTACCGCGGTGCGGCTTAGTCCAGCAAGTAGTAATGCTTGAGTTTTTTACGCAGTGTGGCGCGATTCAAACCGAGGATTTGTGCCGCACGACTCTGGTTTCCCTGCGTGTGGTCCATGACTGTTTTGAACAAAGGTGCTTCGACCTCACCAAGTACCAATCCATACAAGTCACCTGGTGTATGACCGTTCAAATCTTTGAAATACTTTTTTAGTGTGTCTTCGGTAACACTTCTGAGCGGTCGGTTTCTGGCATTGGTCAGTGAGTCCTTTGCAGGAGTTTTATCCTTTTTGGATAAACCAGTATTTGTCGCTTTCGCCACGTGCGATTCTCTCCGAGAGCCAGTCTTTCAAGTACTGCTAATTTAATTTTCTTTAAGGCAGTATTTGAAGAAATTTATTATTAATTGCATTTGTTCGCTGGAACAGTTTGCCGTTACAAACTTAAAGCGAAATTCTTCAGTATTCGGAAGTGATTCGCAGTACCAGCTCAAATGCTTTTTTGCCACCTGAACACCGATTTGTTCGCCGTAGAAACGATATATCGCGTCGAGGTGGATTTGAATAATATCACGCCGTGACGCAAGAGAGGGCATCGGCAGCAAAACTTTTTTTGAAAAATAATGTTTAACCTGAGAAAAGATCCATGGACGTCCCTGTGCGCCG
>Ga0233411_10000569_pt1 | contig 11086 bp, 9 predicted proteins | sample Na_anoxic_2_MG_FD_179799 | JGI IMG/M metagenome (GOLD analysis project Ga0233411, IMG submission 179799) | Seawater microbial communities from Saanich Inlet, British Columbia, Canada - Na_anoxic_2_MG | ecosystem: Environmental > Aquatic > Marine > Inlet | place: Canada: British Columbia...
TTCTACTATACTGACACACGAATATATTTCTGGTACTCAAATCAATATGAGAATCAATTTAAGATATACTAGTGGATTTCCTGATGACATTTCTTTTATTAATACTCAGATAATAGAAATCAATGAACATAATTTCGATGCCACTTCTCACTCAACTACTCATTTAGCAATTGCTGGAACAAATTCTCCAACAACTGATATTGATTGGGATGATAATAAGATAGAAAATCTTGCTGATGGTACTGTTGCTACTGATGCAGCAAATTGTGGAGTTGTTCAAACATACTCAGCGGAGTTGCTAACAGGACCAACTTTCACAGAAGCACAAGCATATATTAATGCATTACCAAAAACACTCAATCATAATATAGAAATAGTACTTAATGCATCATCAACCGGATTTGATACGAATTCACTAGTAATAAGTGGATTTAGTGGTGTGGGAGGTATTTATATCGACGGTGCAGGACTAACAACAGAAGCACAAGGAATATTTATAACCGATTGTAATTGTGTAGTGACAATTCAAGATTTTTCACAATTGAGTGATGGTTCATCAGGCTATTGTTTGAATGTTGATAATTCTCGAAATATATATGCAAGTACAAACACTTTTAAAAATTGTGATTACATTTGCCATGCTTCTAACAATTCATACATCAATTTTACTGGTAATACAATAGGAACATCTGTATTAAATGGAATGAAAGCTTCTAACAATTCAGCAATAGATTCTGAGAATTGGACAGCAACTAATACTATTACTAATGAGGTTTTTATAGCAGAGAGCTCCACCATCAAAATAATAGATGAAAATCAGCCAATGACTGCCGGATCAAATTATCAATTGATAAGCGAAGGTGGTCAGATAATTGGTATACTCGGAAGTGGAAGAAGCGATACAGATATCACTTTTGTATTAGATACCACTGCCAAGTTCGATAACTCACAACAAATACTCAAAAACTTTGGACCGGAAATTCCAGAAGGAATGACTTTCAATATAGATTTTTCGGGTACCACATCGGTCGGAAAAGATCTTGTAATAGATGGGTTTTATGGATTGGGTACAATCGAGATAAATGGAAATGGGGTAACATCAACAATTAAAAGTATTAGCATACAAAATTGTAAGTGTGCTGTTTATATCGATGATGTGTGGTTTAATACTTCTGGATCTTTATCATTGAGCATTAGTAATAGTGAACGTGTATATTTAAATGGTGGAAAATTCGTGTCAAATGATGATCCAAATACGATCGAGATAGATAATTCAAATCTAACTGTACAGTCAACGCCCGTTATAGCTAAAGATACATCTGCACATAGTATTTTTATGTCTGTCAATTGGAATTCAACTGTTATTTCCGGAGCATGGAGTCAACCAGATGATGCTGCTATTACAGCATTAGTTTTTGATGTTGATAACGGAGGAAGAGTGTTAATTGGCCATGAAGACCAACCTTATTCATCTGCTGGTATATTTTCTGATATTTCTAGTGGTGGAGATATTATTGGTCTACTCGGAAGAAATCAATCAATACCATATGGCGCAACACCAACGTTCACCATAACAAAATCTATATCCACATCTGCTGATTTTACACAAGCTGAAGTTTCAAAAATATTTAATGCATATGGTAGAGAAATACCAGCAGGAACAATATTCAGACTTGAATTAGCGGCTGCGACTTTCACACAAGCCTCAGACATAACAATTGGATCTGTCTATGGTGCAGGAACATTACAAGTGATAGGAGCAACAGCAGCAACAACTCATGTAGATGATTATGGACTTATTTTTGATAGAATATTGTGTAAATTAGAAATATCAGAAATTGGCGTCAGAGAAGCGAATGATAATGGAATTCAGTGTTTAGATTGTTCAGATGTTTATGTATATCACATGTTCATTGATAAATCGACTAGTAATGGAATTTATTTGTCTGGATGTCCAAAAGTGGAAATAGCATCATGTACTATAGAGGAAAATGTTTGTGCTATTTCAGCAGCAAATAATTCAAATGTCTATTCATATTCAAATACATACGCTGTTGATGCGAATGGGACGGATTTTGAATCACACTCAGGATCAAAAATTGCAAAGGGTGTGGATGCTGTATCCAGTCCTCTGACAACTTCATCGACAACAGTTGATACAGGCGGAATGATTATATCAAATACAGGAACAGTAATAACATAATCGAAAATAAGAAAAATGTTTGAAATAAAAGAACAATACATTCTTTTATAGTTTCTCTTAATTTTTTTTTCATCTTCCAATTTTAATTCTTCAATATTTTTCATAAATAATTCTCCTTAAACAATTCAATAATTATAATATATCAAAATTTCGATAATATGTCAATGTTTTTTTGATAAATAATTTTATAATAAATTGTAATAAATGGGTAAAATATGTTTGGCCGAATTAAAAAGAAAAAGAATAAAAAAAATAAAAAGAATAAAAAAACAAAGTCTATATGGTATAATGGCATTATTGGTGTCAAAAGATCAAATGTACGAATTGATTTATCTGAAGCACAGGAAGCTGAAATTGAAAAATGTGCATGTGATCCCATTTATTTTATTGAAAAATATGTAAAAGTTAAAGTATCAGACAAAGGTATTATTAATATAAAATTACGTGAATATCAAAAAGATTTCATTAAAAGAATGTTAAAAGATCGTTTTTTGATAGCAAAAGGAGATGCCACACAACCAAAAGGAAGTACCAGCGATGAAAATACTGCTACTGGTGGTATAATTAGATAATCTATCCAAATTTCATAAATTCAACTAAGAAACTCACAACAAGAAAAGAAATCCCGACATATAACAAAACGACTCCAGTAGAAAACAATGTGTCGGGTATTTCTTTTTCCAAATATTTAAGTAATAATATTAATATTAAACTAGATATAGCAATAATCCAAATCATTTTTATTTCTCCTTGTAATTCTTTTTTACATTCAAAATTGAAGCAGTTATTTCAATTTCTTTCCAATAATCATTAACGATTATACCTCTAATCTATTTCCATTAATTCGTGACTGATTAAATGCCACATCTTACTTTCACAATAATAGACTTCCAGCTCAATTATATCTTCATTAGAATCTTTAATCTTTACCTTATAGTTTCCTTCAATTGTTCCTTCAACTAATTCTACTTCTTCATGTTCAACTATAGTCAAATTATTAAAATAATCAACAAATTCTTGATTATCTATATAGCATGATTCTTCATGTCTCTCAACAACAATTTTTTCTGTTCCTGGTCTTGGTTTAGATCTTCCTTTAGGTAGATAAGAAATCATTATCAAGTGTCTTCCTTTAGACTTGCCTTTCTTATCTTCTCTATAGTCTATAATCATTGCCTGGTCAAGTGATTTTGAATAAAACAAATAAAGACCGTCTTTTTCTGTATAACTTCTGCCTCTCTTTATCAACTCTTTTATTGATCTTTTGAAAAGAAGCTCAATTTCTCTCTCTTCCAATTCGTTTCTCTCAACTTTTCTTTGAACTGAATGCTTAGTATCAATAATCCACTTTCCTTTGAATGAATACAGGTATTCGTTTCCCAGATCCAGTGATTCAATCACATAGATATTATTTTCTTTCTTGATATTGATAACAACCTCCTTTAATCAATGATCTACTATAAGTATACACGATTTAATATTATTTGTCAACATATATTATAAATAACAGTATGTGGAGGAAATATAATGGCTAAACGTAAAACTAAAAAGAAGAAACAAAACAAATCTATACTAGAGTGTGATTCTACATGGTATAATGGAATGACTGGCGTACTCAAAGCGGGCGTAGATGTATCAGAGTTTTTTCATGATACAGAAGAAGGTCATTATCGTATGGAAGAAGTTCAGAAATGCATGAAAGATCCAAAGTACTTTATAAACCACTATGTACATATAAGAACCGCTGATGGCGATATTATTCAAGTAACACTTAGAGACTATCAAGAAGATTTTGTTGAAAATATATTAAACGAGAGATTCCTCATTACAATGATGGCAAGGCAGATGGGTAAAACTTCAACTGTATCAATGTGCTTCCTTTGGTATCTTCTTTTTAAAGATAACTTTAGAATACTGGTACTTGCTAATGTAGAAGATAAAGCAAAAGAAATCATAGAAGAAATAAAAACAATGATTGAGCATCTTCCTGTATGGCTACAAGAGGGAATAAAAGCATGGAATGAGAAAACAATCTCACTTGCTAATGGATCTAAAATATCAGCAAGAGCTACAACAAAGAAATCTGGCCGTGGATCTGTAAACAGTATAGTATATGTTGATGAGCTCGCGTTTATCGATGAAAATATTGTTTCTGGATTCATGAAATCAGCTTTACCATCTATCACTGCTGGTAAAGATACTAAAATGATTATAACATCTACTCCACAAGGCAGAAACTATTTCTGGAAGATGTACACAGAAGCTAAGAATAGAATATCAGAATTCAAGCATTTATTTTATGAGTGGACTCGACATCCTGATAGAGGAGAAGATTTTAAAAATACAATAATAAGTACTCTTGGTGAACGGGCGTGGAGAGGAGAATATCTATGTGCCTTTGAAGGTTCTTCTGCTACACTAATAAAAGGTGGTACTCTTGAAAAACTAGTTTCAATGGATCCAATTGAAGTAAGAGACTTATTTAAATTCGAAGAAGTATTGAATATATACACACTTCCTCAAGAAGGTCATAACTATTTTGTTACACACGATCCATCGGAAGGACTGGGCGACGATTGGGATTATTCAGCAATCCATGTATTTGATGTTACAGATAAACATAGATTAAAACAAGTAGCAACAGTATATAACAATACAATTGGAGATGAAGACGCCCCATATGTATTAAATGAAATATGTAGATTATATAATGATGCTTTTGAAATATCAGAAATAAACGTTTTCCCAGAAATACCTAGAAATCTAATAAAAAATTGTGATTACGATAATGTTTATTTTCATAACGATGGAAGATGCGGACTGAAGATGGAACAATCAAAACGAAACAAAGGTCTTAAACAGATGCAAGACATGTTTGATAATAATTTTATAGAAGTTGTTGACTATCACACTATACACGAATTAAATACTTTCATAAAAATACGAAACAAGTATCAAGCTGATAACGGAGAGCATGATGATTTAGTTACTTCAATGAACTTATTGTGCTATTTGTACTCGGATAAAGAACTATATAAACAACATATTGAAGACAAAGTGCAGTATATGAAAAAAGTTAGGCAAATGGATGTCAGCGATGAACCAGTAATAATTTCTGATACCAGTGATCCTTATCATGGATTTATATCTGAAAGTGAAAGAGGAATGCTCGTTTAAATCAATTCTGATCGGTCTAGTTCTTTATCTATTGAATAAAAACATAAAATGAATAGTAAGTGTCGGGTAGAATAGTTTTGACGCTTAGAAACGATTTATTAAAAAACGTCATAATCCAGTTTATAAGTTTTTCTCCAGAAAGATTTTTTCTCTACTCTCTCACCTACTTTTGTCAATTGCTCATCCGTAATATATTCAGGGCTTCCACAGAATCTTCCATCTGAAAAAATTCGTATAATTATACAGTATCCATCATCATTATATCCAACAACAACATGTTCTCCTATAATCTCTCTTTCAAATATATATACACGGACTCCTTTCACAATATCATTTTTCTTAAATTTCATATTGCCTCCAAATTAATTAACATTCTCAATATTAAAATTCTTAATCATCTTTAAAGCTGTATTTCCATTTCCAACTCTATCTGATATATATGTTATAGCTCCAAAAACTATCATGCTTAAAACTGATACTTTAATTAAAAATCTCATTCTGAACCCCTCAAGTATTAATCAATCAACTCTAATATAAGTATACAGTATAATTAATCAAATGTCAAGAGTTTTTTTGAATCCAATACCAATACCTTTTTTTAATCCTGAATACTTTATAATTCCACTTCCTATATTGAATATATACCTTTTTTTATGTAATATTTCTCCGATACCGTTTTCCCATTCGACTGTACAATCAAAATCACTAAGCATATTATTAAAAATTTTATAATAATCTCCAGTGACATAAACTGTATCTGTATCCGTATAGACTATATTATCAAAAGTATTCCATATATTTTTAAAATATTCATTATTCCATCTAACTATCATTTCTGTATATGGGATATTATGTGTAGTTTTAATATATGATAGTACATTGACGAATATTCTTAGTAAAAACGTTTTAATATTTGATATAACATTCATATCAATTTCATTTTTTTGAAATTTACATGATAATTCATTTTTGTATTCTTGTAGTTTACATACAATGTGTTTAACTATACTAGCATCTGAACTACATATTAATTTTTGTATAAAAATATTAATGTAAATATTTTCTATAGAAATACATGTTACTTTATCAATGATAACTCCTCTATATTTCTCATTTAATTTAAAACTAAAATCTAAACTACTATGTTTAATTCTTTTATTATCAATTGTATAGCATACCCTATCAAGTTCAATAGCATCAGCAATAATATTAATATACTCTTTCATTTTTTCAGGTGTAAAATAATCTCTTGATCTTTTTGTACTGAATAAATTTCTGATTTTGTTTTGTTGATCTAGATGTTGATTCATTTCTTTGCTCCACTATTAATTTTAATATTTCGTCGTGCTTTTAAACAACGATTAATTATAATTGTACTGATATTTTCAATAATGTCAAGAGTTTTTTATAAATAAATGTAATAAGAACTTTTTAAAAGAAATCAAATGATAAATCTAGGCAAAATTAAATTTTCAACAGAAGTAAAGCAGATACAAGAAGAGCAGGGAAACTTCTATGGCTGTAGTTGGATGCAAACTAACTGGGGTCCTATTAAGCAACTTGTATCTGTTAGAGACAATAAAGAATTGGATTTACTTTTTGGAACATATGATGATAGTAATGAGAATGCGTGGTTCCAAATGTATAACTTCCTATTGTACTCAAGAAATCTTAAAGTATTTAGATGTGGTTCTGAAACAGCTATACCTACATTTGACGGCGGAAACGACTTAACAGCTGTCAATGGATCATCTAATAGCCATTTGTTCGTGTCAGACGAGAATACAGATACCATTGATACATGGAATTCAACTGACAACGGATCAGATTTGTATATACGATTGAATGATTTAGGAGAAGAAGAGAATCTTCCAACATTTGCTTCAACACAAATATTATTCGTTGCTGCTAGATATACAGGTACAGAAGGAAATAATATTGGAATATCTATTGCTAATTATTTAGACGATCTTTCAACTAGAACTATTTTCAAATCTTCCGACGATGTAGAATCAAATCCATACTTCAATGAATTTTTTAGAAGACCACTGGGATTGAACGAATATGCCATTGCTATTACATTCAACGATGTTGTTGTAGCAACCGAAATTCTTTCTACAGATCCTTTATCAAATAACTACATAGAAAATTGGGATAATAATTATGTTGTGCTCAGACTTGATACTAATCATACTATATCGGTTAGTACAGATTCAGATTCAACTAAAAGAGATAATACAATATTTAGTATACAAAACGAAAAATTGCTATTCGGATCCAGTGACATAATAGGTGATACTTACATAGTAGATCAATTGGATATGTTAAAAGACGTATACAGATATGATTTTGATGTTGTGTTTTCCGAAACAACTGTAGATCTAATAAGAGACAAACTTGAAGAGATATGTCAAGCCAGAGGAGAGACTATTTCAATTATAAATAATAGTGATTATACAGAAGTAGGATATTTACAGATGAATGACGGTAATTTCATTCTGCTTAACACTGGTGGTCGACTAATAATATAATAATGGAGAGGTTAATATAAATGAGTATTTTGGATAAAAGAATTGAGGAACTAACTAAGTTAGGTACTGGTGACAATGAGTCAAAGATTCCTGTAACAGATCCTAATGTATTGGATGCTGATGGATACGAGACTACCAAGTATATTGAGGTACAAGATTTACTTGTGAGCGCAGGAGCTGATATTTCAAATATTACAGCGATTGTAGATAACACATTCCTTTCGGACAATACAGCAACACATAAGTATATTACATTGGATGCTGCTGTTGCAGGCGAAGATGAGAATGCAATAATTAAATTAATGGATAATCAAACACATGCCGTTACAGGTGATCTAGAATTAAAAGAAGGCCAAAGAATATTTGGTAATTCTGGATCAGGTGTTGGAACTATATTGGATGTTAGTGGTACTATTGTAATGGAATCAAACTCACAAATAGACATTAATGTGATAGCATGTAAGCAATTAAAAAGAGTTTCTAATTGTATATTTTCAAAGTTTAAGACAGCGGTACTTATACCAAATGATGGAGATGTATCAACTTTATCTTTAATTGAGCTAAATGATGGTGTAGGTACAGCAACTAGCAATGAAATATATATAAGTTATTTGTATGTGGGTTCTTCTGGCGGTCTTGGGGCATCTGATATAACCACAATCTACTGGGAATCTATAGTAAAATCACTTGGAACCGTTACAAATGAAAACCTACATATTTCAAATATTACAGAAGGCGATGACACTTGGAATACAGCCACATATACTAATATAGAGTGGGATCTGAATGTTATTAAATTTGTCAATATAAGAAACTCATATATTAAAATAGAAAATCTACCAACTTCAGTAACAAAATCAAATATATTCTTCTCACTGAATGTGACCACAGCATATTTCTTGGAAGGAACTACTTTCATAGATTCAGAATTATATTTCGATTTTGATTTGGAATGGGATGATAGTTTATCTACAGTTTTATTTAAACCTTTTTATGTTTCTTCTACCGCAACGGGTAATAAGTTTGATTTAAAAGTGAGCCAAACAAGAGGCGCCGGACAAAAAACACAGCAAAAGTCAGTATCATTTGAAGGTATACGAAAAAGTGATTTGAGATTGGACTTGACATGCACAACAACTGTACCATTAACCAGTTTCTTAGTTGAGGCATACGATTCTAACGCTACTGTTATTATGCCGGCTAGATGTACAGATCTACAACTTAATAGTGATGGTGTCGACTTCACTTTGGTTACTACCGATTACGCTGAAGGAACTTTTAAAACATATGGTGATAGTTCAATTTTCAATAATATGAATGATTCTGTATCCAAATCATACATTCCAGCTGTTATATATGGATTCTATCATATGTTCAACAATATGAATTTTGGTACAATCAATTTTAGTGGTGCTGAAAATAATATTTTGATAGGATGTGAAGTAAATAGCACAATCACTGATTCAGGAACAGGAAATGTATATTATGAAAATTTCAATTATGGATCTACAAGTGACTTACAAGCATTAGGCGGTGGAGCTTCAGCGTTAAATGATTTATCTGATGTAACTATTACAGGTGTTGCCCAGGGTAATGTTCTTTATAGAAATGCATCTGGTTGGGTTAATCTAGCTCCAGGAACATCTGGGAAAGTTCTTCAAACTAACGGAGCAGCTGCAAATCCTTCATGGGAAACTGTTAGTGGTGGTGCAGCAGCATTGAACGATCTAACAGATGTAACCATTACAGCAGCCGCACGAGGTCAAATATTATATAGAAATGCAACTGGATGGGTTAATTTAGCTCCAGGTACAGCAGGAAAAATTCTTCAGACTAATGGTGCTGGGGCAGATCCTACATGGGTTGATGCACCAACTTCAACTCTAACAACAGCAGCAAAAACAACCACTTATACACTTACAAATTCGGATGATGTTATATTGGCAGACGCATCTAGTGCTGGTTTTACAATCACTCTTCATGCCGCTGCTAGTGCTACTTCAAAAGTATATAGAATAAAGAAGACAGATTCAACATCCAATACAGTAATTATAGATGGTAATTCAAGTGAGACTATTGATGGTCAACTCACATATACACTGACAGCCGAAGGTGAATCTGTTACAATCGTTACAAATGGTTCAAATTGGTTTATAGTATAATTCATAACATATTAAATTCATTAAAAAATAATCTAAAATATTCCTATAATAATATATTTTAAAAAATAATAAATAATAACATATAATTTTAGAGGAAGATTTTATGGATAATAAACTCTTAAAACAAATAAACGAGGGAAAATTTGACAATGCTCTTGAAAGAGCATTGGGACAATATAACAACGGTGGTTATTGTGGTGGCGTTGTTAAATCAAAAAATATAGCAATGCATTCGGGAAATGTGGAGGCTTATGATGTGGCTACTATTAATAGTGCCTACGTATTATTTTCATCCATTTGTTTTGATGGAAGATATATATACTACTGTCCACTAGAATTTGCTGTTTCTTCACAGCCATCTTATTTTTTGAGATATGATACAACAGGTTCTTTTACTTCATCGGGATCATGGTCATCAATTGAATTGACTAATGGTGGATCAACTCCGACATATTTTGGTTATAGAGGAATTAGTTTCGATGGTCGTTATATATACTTGGTTCAAGATCATTCAACCTTAAATGGACCTATGCTACGATATGACACACAAGCTACATTTACTCATGCCAATTTGGAGGCGTATACAATCCCTGGAAATGCCGGTTGGTCAACTGCTTGTTTTGATGGTCAATATGTATACTATTTACCTACAAAAAATATAAGTGGAACATATCACGGAACAATTGTTAGATATGACACTACAGGTAGTTTTACTTCAGCTGGATCATGGACTTCTTTTGACTTGACAACAATCAATGCGGCATACACAGGTTTTTGGAGTTGTGCTTTAGATGGAAAATATATTTATATGATAGGTAATGTAAATGGATCAGGAAGACATGGTAACATGATTAAATATGATACATCATTATCTTTTACTTCAGCTGGATCATATGAAGTCATTGATATTTCAGGTATAAATTCAAATTGGAAGGGATTTAACGGTGCCGCCGCTTGTAATGGATCTTTATATCTATGTCCATGGTCTAATGATGCAGGAAGGCATGGCAATC
>Ga0233411_10000580_pt1 | contig 10971 bp, 3 predicted proteins | sample Na_anoxic_2_MG_FD_179799 | JGI IMG/M metagenome (GOLD analysis project Ga0233411, IMG submission 179799) | Seawater microbial communities from Saanich Inlet, British Columbia, Canada - Na_anoxic_2_MG | ecosystem: Environmental > Aquatic > Marine > Inlet | place: Canada: British Columbia...
GATTGGTTTGCGTTTATAAGAAACAACACAGAGTTACCTGACAATACACCTCAGCTTCCTTTACGCTCACTAACAGGTATAGGGGTTAGTGATAACGTTGTAATTGCAGGTACTGGAGCAACCATTACATTTATACCTCCATCTAGTGTTGGTACGATTTTATCAAACGGAGATTTATTTTACTTTGGTATTGCAAACCTTCAGGGTAATTATGTTCCTAATTTAGCAGGGGAAGTTGTCTCTGTGTTAAAGCAAAACGATGGAACTTCCATAGTAACTATAGACACTTCAGTATTAGGTAGTGTTCCTATACCAGGGCTAAATGAGTATTTTTTCTTTATTAAAAACTCTATTGCAGAGTCTCAAGGGGTGTTAGGACATTTCTGTGAGTTTACACTTACTAATGATTCTACCTCACCTACTGAGTTGTTTGCTGTAAAAAGTCAGGCATTCAAAAGTTTCCCTTAAAATTCATATCTTTGTAAAAGTTATGGGTATATTAAGTATATTTAAAAGAAAAAAAAATAAGCCTGAGGAAATATTAGATTACGTCCACCAAAACAGGGGACTTCTTTGGGAGAATATTAATGAATTTAAAGAAAAACTTATAGCTCACGAAGGTACAGTAAAACATCATACGCCAGAAATGGAGAAGATGATGCCTGTGAATCATCATTTAAAAGATGGGTTATATACTAGAGAAATATTTATGCCTAAGGGCACACTAGTTGTTAGCTTTATTCATAAACAGAATCATCCTTCTTTTTTTTTAAAAGGAGAGATGTCAGTTTTACTAGACACAGGTGAAGTGAAAAGAATAAAAGCGCCAATGAAAGTAATGACTGAGATAGGAACACAGCGAGTTGCTTATACACATGAAGATACAACTTGGGTTTGTGTTTATAGAACAGACGCTAAAACAATAAAAGACGCTGAGGCAGAGGTTTATACAGAAGATTATAAAGAACTACCTGAGCATGTTATATTAAATAAAAAATTATTATGTCAGGAGCAATAGCAGGCTTAGCAATATCTGTAGGGACAACCGCAATGAGCTTTATAAATGCCGGTAAACAAAAAAGAAAACAGCAAGATGCTGATAGAAAAGCTGCAATGGCGATGGCTGAGGTAGAGAAAGAGCTTACAAAAAACGAATATAAAGCTTTGTCTTTGGACCAAACGATATATGAGCAAACGCAAGCTACTTTGGGTGCTCAGATAAAAACAGAAATGGAAGCCTTAAGAGAGGGTGACCAGCGTGGCGTTTTAGCAGGTTCTCAAAGAGTTCAGGAAGGAACAGTTCAGTCCTCTGGCGCAATAAGAGCTGACCAAGGGCAGAAATTAGACGAGCTAGATAAACTTGTTGCTGATGAAGAAACTCGTAAGAGTGATATTAAAATGCAACTAAAACTAGGTGATGTAGCCGGTGCACAGCAGGCTTCAGCTGAAGCATCACAAGCAGCTAACCAATTAAAAATGCAAGGTTTTCAAGGTGTTGGTAATGTTTTACAGCAAGGTCTTGGGATGGTAAATACGTATGGAAAGAGTGCAGAAGCTAAAGATGTAATAGGTATGCAGCGAGAGTTTGCTAAAGGCCAGAAAGCAGACTACTTAGCAGGGACTGGTGCTTTTGCTGGGCAAGGTCCTAAAACAAATAGGGAGTACAGACAGAACTTAAAGCCAATGATGAATCAAAAATTTCAACAGGCTGTAGGTGGGTTATCTTTTACTGGTGACCAGTTTTCACAGTTCGGAAATATAGGTCAGCTTGGAGGTCTAGGACAAGGTGAATTTTCTAATCTTGATTTCCAACAACTAGGAGGTTTGCAAGGAGCAGAATTTATGGACCAGCTAATGCAGATGACTCCAGAACAAAGAAGGATGCTTAAGCAGCAGATGGGCTTTTAATAAAACAATAGTTAAATGACTTACTACGGATACGTACAAAGAGAAAACGCAGCTGGTGTTAACTGGCAGGAGGTAGGCGCAAATTTATCTCAAACATTATTAGATGCTGGCGCTGCAAGGCAGGCTAAGCGAGATGCTTTTGATAAGTCTACTAAAGAATACCAAGAAACACTTAATAATGCTCCATCTGGAGATTTTAAAACAGCAAATGCATTTGCGCTAAACCATGCTGCAGATGCTTCACGTATGCGTCTTATTCAAGATAGACTTCTGAAAAGTGGTGTAATGAAAGATAGAGACTACACTGTAGCTCGTCAGAATTTAACTGACGGAACTAAACAATTGTTTGGTTTATCTGAAGAATATCAAGCTGAGTACACAGAAAAAATGAAAAGATTTAAGGCAGGAGAAAGCCAAAACTTAGAGGCTTGGTTGATGGAGAATATAGAAGGCTTATCTAATCTTAAGAATGCGCAGTCCTATATAAACTCCGAAGATGGAAGCGTAAGTGTCGGTAAGCTAGTCGATGGCCCTGGAGGCACAAGAGTCATGAGTAAAAACCCTAATGACTTTATGACTGTAAACCAGCTTCGTAACAGATACAAAGAAAAGTATGATAAGTTTGACGTGTCAGCCACTATGACTATGGAGGCCGAGAGGTTAGGTACATTTATAGATAGTGTAAAAAATGCTGGAGGTTCAAACTATGCAGGTACTGTAACTAAATTACTAGACCCAACTATACGTGGGACATTAGGTCCTAAAGGTCAAAAGGCTGTAGATAGTTTTAAGGCTATGGAAACGGATATGATTAATAGCTACTTAGAGTCTAACCCTTTAAACGCATTATCTGTTCTCACAAACAGTGTTGGGGTAAATCCAAAAACAGGGAAGAACTTTGAACCAACTTTTGATGAGGCAGAGGCTAAAAAAGACCCTAACAAGATTTTAATTAAAGATGATGGTAGTGGTAGAATAGAGCCAGTTCTTAGTGAGGACCAAAAAAAGTTAGCTTTTGAAAGTGTTCAAACAAATTTTAGAAATAAGATAGATAGAGAAAAAACTATTGATACTTATAACGAGCCAAAGCCACAGCAGCCATCAGCTGCTTCTATAAAGCAATCTGAAAAGAAAAAATCAGAGGAAAACGCTATTAGTTCTTGGAATGATTTATACTACGAAAAAACCGCAGCAGAAAAACAAACAGCTCTAGAAAATTTATTAGGTTCACAAAAATCTAAGGACTCAAGTTTAAGAGACATTGATTTAACTGTTCCTGGAGAGATAGAGTTTATTTACAAAGACAAATCAAAGAATAGAGTTATTCAGTATGACCCACAAAATATTACTATTGAGGAGTGGTCGAGACTTGGAAACGAGATACATGGTGTAGATGATGTAACAGAAGTATTAGATAGAAGTGGAGGAAGGCGAGTTGATAATGAAGGAAACCCATTAAAAGGCCAGTTTGGTGAAGATGTTTTAACTGATGTGTTTGCAGCACGTGAAGGTGAGTCTACAAAACAATCCATTCAAGATGCTTACTCAGATTATCTTGACACACAAATAGACGGAAGTAGAAGGAGCTATGCTACAAAAAAAGGAGAACCTATCAAGGATGCTAATGGAGAAATGGTAAAAAACTTTAAAGCTAACATACCTTCAGGATTTTCAATAGAAGAAACTTATGGTGTAGGAGACAATACAGATAGACTTGTTACGATTAAGAAAGATGGTGGTAAATCACTTGAGGTTGATATAACTAAATCAAATTATGCCAAACTAATTAAAGACTTTATTTTAAACAATTCAAACACTGAGGAGGATTTAAAGAGAATGTCTCTAACAAAAGGTGTAAACAGAAAAACGCTATCCAATCGGTCCGTTTCTAGAAGGAATAGACAAACAGGTAACACAGGTAGTGGTAATACAAGGACAACAAATCCAAATGGAGCAGGCGCTAATTATAATCAATAATAAATGAACGAACAAGCACTTATAGATTCTTTTGAATTGTTTCAGCAAGAAGGGTACAATGGTACTATCGATGATTTTAAAAAGCTTATGGCTAATAACGATAACGCATTGAATGATATGTTTGGTTTATTTGTAGACCAAGGGTATAGAAAATCTAAAGAAGACTATGCTGTTCTTATTGGTGCACAGCCACCGAAGACAGTAAAAAAAAAAGACACTTCGGAATCCACTTTGGACGATGGTTTATTGGAGCAGTTCAATATTGATGACTATACAAAAAAAGAAAAACCTGATTTTAGAGAAGAGCTACTGCTAAAGGTTCAAGACAACACACGTATGCCTAGGGAGGCAACTCTAAAAAACCCACCAATACAATCTCCAAAACTTCAAGGTGAGCCTGTGGATATGGCACAAGTTCTTGCTGATATAAATGCAGAGACTAGAACAACTGAGGAGATTCGTCAGCAGGAAATGGACGCTTTTTTAAAACAAGAAAAGCTAGACCAAGAGGCTGCGCTAGAGCAAGCAAAAATAAACCAAGCTTTGTTAACGCAAAGCGAAGGGTTTCAAAACGATTTAGCTGCTATAAATGCTGACCTTATTGGGCAAGAGAATCAAGATGTAATTCCTTTATTAAAACAAAAATTTCAGAAGTATGGATTTACTTTTGAAGAAAGCGGAATGGGAGATGGTGTACTTGTAACAAACTTTGATGGGACACAAACCATAGATATCGACCTAGACCCATTCACAACATCTACAGAGATATTAGAATCTCAAAAATTAAAAAACTTTTTATCGCAACATGCTCTTGAGGAGTTTGAAACAAATGAACTTTTAGACTTTGAAGGGCAGTCTGCAAAAGCTCAAGACCTTCGTAGAATAGGTAGAATAAATCCTAATGGTACTACATCAACTGTGCTAATGACATCTTACGAAGAGGATGGTAAACATTATGCTATACCTACCTTATTCCCTAAAAACCCTGAATGGTATGGCTCATCTTCTGGTGACTGGATGCAGTTAGATTTTCAAGAAGCAAAAAAAGTAGCTGAAGAAAGAGGTGAGGTTTTTCAGTTTGATACAGAGGAAGAGGCACAGAGATTTGCAGAGGGTGCATGGAAAGATACGCACTCTACAGACGCTGTAGGGAAAAAAATATATAGCGAGGTAGGATTAAACTTTAAATCTGAGAAAGAAAAATACGATGAGTATCTAAAGGTAAGAGATGAGGTTGATTTTATAGAAAATGAAATGGGGATAACTTTCAGCGGCCAAGATTTAAAAGCAAAAGGTCTTGAGAGAAGACTAGACCAGCTGTCTGAAGAAGAGCAGAAAAAATTTGGAAGCCTTTATGTAAACGGACAGCTTCGTGATGATTTTAGAGAGGTAATAAAAGAGTTGTCTAAAAGAGAGAATGAGTTATACGATGAGGTTAATACAGAAGAGTTGATTGCCTTAAGAGAAAAGTATGATTTAACATTACAAAAAAAATATTCAGCTATAGCTAAGGATGCATCACGTGCCAACTATGAGGCTATGGCTTTTGAAGATGCTTTACAGGTACAGTCATTACAAACCTTTGGTGTTAGGCTAGAAGACCTTACAGATATAGAAGCTAAAACAGAAGAAGAGGCACAGATATTAGATAAGTTTAAAGTTCAGAAAGTATCTTTAAATGCAGAGAAGCAACACGCTGCAAATATTTATGAGGCAGCTAAAACTTTTTATAGCTCCAAGTATGATAAAACCATCATGGATGAGTTTGAAGAAGGCGCATCTGCAGTATATTCTGAATTAAGAAAAGGTTTAAATGACGGTAATGCCTCTGAAATAATACTTCAGTTATCTACAGGGTTGGCTTTTGATTTTCAATCATTAGACCTTGACAATGAAGAGGATAGAAAGAAAGCTGCTGAAATGATAGTAGCTCTTAAGACTAAGAATAGAGATAAAAAAGACTCAAAAGCACTGTCCAGATGGAACAGAGCTGAAGGATTTAGAGAGAGTATGGATGCGTTTTTACGTAACCCAGCAGAAACAGCACTTGCGTTTGCGGCTAACTCTATAGGTATGATGGCTCCTTATGGAATGGAAATAGTTACAGGCACAACAGCTACATCAGCAGGTATAGGAGCTGGACTCGGAGCAACTGGTTTTGTTACAGGGCCTGGTGGTGTATTAACTACAACTGGTGGTGCAATTGCTGGTGGAACAAAAGGATTAAAGGCAGGGTTTGCTTTAACAGCTTTAGCGATGGAATATACTAATGAATATTTTGCAGCTATGGAAGCTGAGGGGTATGATGTTCTTAATGCTAAGGACGTTGAGCTAGCTATGCAAGATGAAGATGTCTGGGCACTAGCAAAAGAGCGTGGTTTAAAGCGTGGCATCCCAATAGCAATGGTTGATTATCTTACTGCAGGTTTAGCAGGTAGAATTTTTAAGGTAGGGAAAGTTGCAACTCGAACTAAAAAGATTGCATCGCAATTAGCAGAGCGTTTTGTGCTTGACCCTATTGGAGAAATGGCCGGTGAAGCAGCTGCTCAAGTTGCAGTCGGTGATGAATTAGATTTCAAAGAGATTGCCGCTGAGGGTATCGGTGGCTTTGGAAACAACTCCAGTATGATGGTGGTTAACAAGCTAATAGATGCACGTAATATGTCTAACATAGAGCTTGCTTCTAAGCTTACAGATATAAACTACCTTGTAAACGAGAAAGAATCAGACACCAGAATATCAGCGTGGACAAACAACATGGTTGAACTTGGTAAGATTAATGAAGACCAAGGACAGCGTATACAAAAAAACTTAGGCTTATCTAAAGATGCAGATAATATGCTGGACTTTGGAAGTGGTAAAAATAAACCTAAGAACAAAATAGTTAAGGCTAGGTTAATGGAACTGTTATCTGCCAAAGAAGAGTATTCAGCCGACACTAATCGTAGAGAGGTGTTCGGTCAGAAAATAAAAGATATCAATGGAGAGATTGCATATCTTCTAGAAAATAAAACATTAGCTCCAGACAACCAGAGAGCAAAGATAGAAGCTATATTTTCACCAGGCGTAGAGGTTGGTGATGTAAGAGCTGGATTATCTCAGTATGTAATTGACGGAAAGAGCTATAGCAAGCAAGACTTTTTAAAGAAGCTTGGTAAGATGAGCGCCAGTCAGTTGCTTAAGTTCAATGGCAAGGTTGCTAATGATGAAGAAGTTGCTAACCAATTAAAAGATAAAATAGATGCCGTTCAAAAGCCAGAAACAGAGGGCGTGGATGCACGCCAACAAACCGGAGATAGCCAAGGAGTGGGAACAGGAGTACCCATCCAAGAAACCACAGAACTTGAGACCACCGAAACGGAACAAGTAGCTAGTCCAATACAGGATAACCTACAGGATAATGAGACTGTTGTTCAAACAGAAGAAGATGCAAAGGGTAGAGTATTCACTACAACTAAACAGGAATCTGTAAGAGAGCGTGATGGAATGAAAGTCACCAAGTTTAAGTTCAACAGAAGCGATAAAGCAACGGACCAAAGAAATGATTCATTCGTTTCTGAAGAGGTAGCATTAGCGGATACTAATTATGAAATTAATCCTGAAGATAGACTAAACCTTCAAGAAGGTGAGACGGCTACTTATGAAATAAATGAAATAAGAGAGGGAGATACAGGAGTAGGTGCTTCGGTAAAGTTTACAACAATTGATGCTGATGGAAATAAGATAGGCAGCTTTCAAGGTGATGTAACATTAGTTGAGAAACCTGAGGTTGATAGAAAAAAAGAACGTAATATTGCAAATACAAATGAAAACACAAATGAAAAAACAAACCCAGAAGTTGCAGCAGGAAACAGACTCTTTAGTGAGCCCTTACAGGAAGCAACAGAAATTGAAGCTAGAGTTAAAGAGAGAACTGGAATTGATACGCCAAAGGGTGAGAGAATAACGAAGCTAGACGAAGAGCGTTCAAATAGAATATCAGAAGCATACGAAAAGCAAGAGTCAAATCCTAATGACCCTGAAGTACAGGCATCCTATAAGGCTTTGATAGATGAAACTATAGCTCAGTATGAAGATATAATAGCTAATGGATATACATTAGAGATGAGTGACACAGAGTATAAAAACTCTTCTGATATGATTTCAGACCTCAGAGACAACAAGACCATGAGGATATTCTCAACAGAGGAAGGCTTTGGTTTTGAGGGTATTACCGATGCAGATAGAGCATCTAATCCAATGTTAGCTCCAACAAGTTTTAAAGACAAGAATGGGAAACCCCTTTTAGCTAATGATGTATTCAGGTTTGTTCATGACTTTTTTGGACACTCTACAGAAGGGAATAGCTTTGGCCCAATAGGTGAAGAGAATGCTTGGAATGTTCACTCCAGAATGTACTCTCCTGTAGCTAGAAGAGCAATGACAACTGAGACTAGAGGTCAGAACTCTTGGGTTAATTTTTCAGGCGTTAATGAAAAAGCTTTTGCTTTAAGGGATGAGGCTAGAGCATTAAGGAAAGAAGGTAAGTTCGAGGAGGCAGAAGCTAAAGTAAAAGAGGCTTATGACACGATGAAATTTGCTGAGCAAAAAGTAATGCTACTTCCTGAAGAGTTTACTTTATTACCTGAAGAAACTCCTGAAGGTATAGCTCTAGCACAAGAGGTAGCAGACTTAGAGGCTTCGATTGAGAACCCATCTCAATTTCAACTTGATGATACTAGTATAACTCCAGAAAGAAAGAAGGCTCTAGAAGATAGAGCTCTTAAGTTAATGGAAAAAGTTCAGCCTGAGCTTAGTGAAAAATCATTCACAGTTGAGGAGACTAACCTACCAACAACACCTATAGTTGTTACAGAAAATACCAAGCTTGCAAATAAGGTTGGTAAGATGTCCGTTAAAGACTTACAAGACAAGCGAATCAATCTTGTTATGGCTGACCTTTTAAAGGTTGACGAGAAAAGAATGGGTGGAGCTTTCTTTGGATTACAAGAAGGTATATATGGGAAACAAATAGCATGGGCCTCTATAACGCCTCCTGCAGCTAGGAATATTATAAGAGGGTCTATTAACTCAGACTATACTGTGGTGTATATGATGAAACCAGAAGCGGTTGACTCTAATGTTGTACTATTAGATACCTTAACCGATAAAATAAAGCAGTCTCCAAATAGAAAGGCCATCTTCAATGCAATGATGAAGCACTTATCTATTAACAAATTTGGAAAGAAAACTGAGGTAGTAAACAATATAGGTAAGAATTCAAAGACGTTAGTAGAATTTACAGTAGAGTTTGAAAAGCTAGACGTTGATACAAAAGCAAAAATATTTAAAACTGTGCTTCCAAGGGCTGGCGTAAATGCTGGTACTGACGTTGGTAAATTATTTCAAGCAGAGGGTATATCCCAAGAGTCTGTTCGTGAAGAAAACCTAGAGCAGTTTGCTAAGGACCTACCTATGGGGTCTATGACTATGGTTTTAAAAATCACAGACAGCAGCGGTAATAAAATAACTAAAAACAATATTGACGATGCAATTGTTATGCCTGAACAGCAGAGAGCTGAGGATATTAAGGAGCATAGAAACTATCCTGTATATATAAGAGGTGAGGTGGTAGCTATGCTATCAGATACTGTTCCTTTCTGGGCGGTTAACAAGAATATTCTTAGCACTATAGACGCTAAGATAGATGGACTAATTAAAACTAAAACAACGGAAAAGGAAAGAAGTAAAGGAGCAGCAGATACAAAACCCACTACAGCTAGACAAGCAAGAGGTGGTGCAATGAGAACAGCTTCTATGTCGGCAGGAAATTCTTTTGTTGTACAGCCATCATCTAAAACTAATTACGAAAAGTTTATTTCAAAATTAACGAAGTCGTTTCCTAACACAGAGGTTGTAACAGACCAAAAAGAATTTGATAATTTAGTGTCTGACCTAAGTGCTAAAGCGTTAATGACTAAGAATCAAAAAGTTTATGGTGCAGTTTACAATGGCAAGCTATACCTAAACCCTGCTCTTGAAAATTACGACACGCCTGTTCATGAATTCGGTCACTTGTGGTTAAACACTGCTAAAGAGTTAGCTCCTGATACATATAAAAAAGGTCTATCTCTAATTGAAGGAACAGAGTATGAGGCTGCCGTAAGAAACAGTGAGGCTTACCAGCAAGTTATTAAGCAGATGATTGCAGATGGAGCAACTGAAACTGAAATTAACGAATACATTCTTGAAGAAGCCCTTGCCACTGCAATAGGAAACAAGGGAGATTCATTCGCTAGTGCAGCGCAAAAGAAAAACTTTAGGGCTTGGTTGAATGAGTTGTTTGATTTTATTAAAAAATTAACAGGTATATCTAAGCTTACACCAGAACAGATACAAGACTTATCTCTTGATGAGTTTACTGATGCTGTAGTAGTAGACTTGTTGTCAGAAAACAAGGCGTTTGAAAATGCGGAGACAGCTGTGCTCTCAGACTCACTTCAGTTAATGACTACATCTAATTCTTCAATGACTGATATAATTAATATGTCTAGAGATAAAGGATTCTCAGACGCATCTATTAAACAAGTTTTAAAAGGGAGAGGCTTCAAGGTTGCGGATATAACCACAGCAATGGAGGTAAACGTAGATGCATTTACTCAGTTACCAGAAGCGTTTGGTAGAGTAGAAGGTGGTGTCAAGGAAGGAATGCAGTTGTTTAAGGATGTAAGAGAGAGCTTGTCTAAGTTTGTTACTCCAGAGAAAACATTATCTGATGTGAGACAAAAGGCAATGGATTTAATTAAAGAGAATCCAATCTACAAAGCTCAGCCAGAACAAACTCAGATGGAGATTCTAGTGGACTTTGACAAGACATTGGACACACGTTCTAATGTTGCTGTGCAAAAAGAAATAGCTGCGATTAAAAACAACCTAAGACAGCGTAAGATTAATAGTCAGAACCTGAAAGCTGCACAGATACAGCTGAGAAACTATATAAGAAAGGCTCTACCAAAATCTAAGACATATACTCAGGCACAAATAAACAAGCTTATATCACGTGTAACCAAGTCTACAGTGGATACATTCCAGGCAGACACTGAGTAT
>Ga0233411_10000586_pt1 | contig 10918 bp, 4 predicted proteins | sample Na_anoxic_2_MG_FD_179799 | JGI IMG/M metagenome (GOLD analysis project Ga0233411, IMG submission 179799) | Seawater microbial communities from Saanich Inlet, British Columbia, Canada - Na_anoxic_2_MG | ecosystem: Environmental > Aquatic > Marine > Inlet | place: Canada: British Columbia...
AGTTGGTGGTGTATCAGCATCTGCAGGAGTTAGTGGTGATAGTGGTGATGGTGGTTCATTTGCATTAACTGCTGGTAACGCTGGAGCACAAACAGGATCTAATGATGCTGGTGTAGCAGGAACTGTTGCATTGACTTCAGGTAGTGGTGCAACTGCAACAGCTGGAACAGATTCAGCTGGTGGAACAATGACATTACTTGCTGGTCAAGGTGGAGCAGAAGCAGCGGGTGGTGCAATAACTGTAACGGCAGGTCTTGGTGGTGCAACGAGTGGTGCTGGTGGTGATTTACTATTAAATGCGGGTGATGCAACAGCTGGTAATAGTGCCGGTGGTGCAGTAACTGTAACAACAGGTGATGCACAAGGAACCGCTAATAGTGGAATATATAGTGTAACCACTGGGATAGCAGAAGCTGGAATTTCAGGAGCAGCTGGTAATAGTGGAGCATTAACATTAGCTTCAGGAGCAGCTGGAACAAGTACTGATAACACAATGGGCGACAGTGGATTGATTTCATTGACTACTGCTGGTGGTGGAGCCACGAGTGCAGCATTTGATGCTGGTGATAGTGGTGCTATTAACTTTACAACAGGTGTTGGTGGAGCAAAAACTGGAGCAGGAATTGGTGAAGGTGGTAATGGTGGTGATATGACCATAATTCTTGGAGTTGGTGGTGTATCAGCATCTGCAGGAGTTAGTGGTGATAGTGGTGATGGTGGTTCATTTGCATTAACTGCTGGTAACGCTGGAGCACAAACAGGATCTAATGATGCTGGTGTAGCAGGAACTGTTACATTGACTTCAGGTAGTGGTGCAACTGCAACAGCTGGAACAGATTCAGCTGGTGGTGCAGTAACTGTAGTAGCTGGTAATGGTGGAGCCGTAGCCGCTGGTGGGTTGATTTCCTTAACTACAGGTGATGGAAATGGAGCTTCTACAAATAGTGGTGTAATGAGCTTGTTGACAGGTGATGCAGAAGCAGCAATTCTTGGAGTTGGTGGACAGAGTGGTGCCATAACTTTGGCGACTGGTGCAGCTGGTACAAGTACTGGTACAACTGGTGGAAATAGTGGGTTGATATCATTAATAACCGCAGCGGGTGGTATAACTACTGCTGTTGCTACTGCTGGTGATGGTGGTGATATTGATATTACTTCAGGAGCTGGTGGTGCGGCCGGTTCTGGTACTGGTGGTGATGGTGGTGATATTGATATTACGGCTGGAGTTGGAGGAATTGGTGGTGTAGCCAATGGTACTGATGGTTCAGTTAATATAACTGGCATTGGTTTAATGATTGGTAATGTTGAATCTCTTGATCTTTCAACTGGAAGTAAAACTACTTCAAATAGTCCGTTCCGTCTTATAACTGAACTTACAGCGTCCGATGCTGCTAATACATTGACTCTCAATACTACAGGAGCGGTCAATGGACAAATAGCTTATGTTGTTAATAGAGAGGCGACTGGTGGTGATACTGCTATAATCGTTCTTGGTGGTGCTCTTGCTAATGTGGAAATGAAAACACAATCAACTGGAATGTTTATATTTATGAGTGGTGATTCAGCTTGGTATCCTCTTAATATTTAATAGGTAGTATTTAAAGTTGGGATGGAATGATATTGATTTATCATTCCATCCCTTAGAAAAAAATTAAAAAGTGTAGGTAAGTGGGCAAAAAAGTTTCAAGATAAAAAGGATTGAAATGAACGTAAGAAAAAGTCTATTAATATTGCTCTTAACGAGTGCCAATATTCCTCTTAAAGGGATTGAGGTTGAAGAATTATCGCAAGAGATAAATGAATCAACGGGGCGTTTAACGGTCGATGAAATTGTTAGCTACATTAGTCAACAAGCACCGTTATTAGATATGTCTGGGTTTAATCTTAAAAAGATACAAAAAGAGTTAGTTAAGTGTAATCGCTTTAATGGATTGCCGGCTATTTTGAGACAATTACTTGATACTATCCATGATAGTATCAATTCACCAGTTAAAGCAATTTCTGCACAGGACGTTGATGCATTGTGTGGTTACTTACAAAATGTTGATTCTGTAGAACAAGTAATGCCGCATACGGTGAAGATGTTGAACTCTTTATATGAAAAGGGGCAAGAAGTTTCTCCTGAGATTATAGTTAATCTTCTTGAAGAAAATCAAGAACAAGTTGAAAAACTTTATGGCATTAATAGAACAATTTTTGAAGATGTAGGAACACAGCTTAGACCGACTTATTCATTTAAGGGTGCCGGTAATACAACAACAGGGATGTATCGTAATGCTGCCAACAAGATTGGTTTTACTGGTGGTGCAGCAGATGCATTATTAGTTCAAGGTATTGCGAGCGCTGTTAATGAAGTTACCATAACGGCTGCGACTACAACTAATAATCCAATTATTTCTGCAACTGGTGATGACGCTGCTGCAACGACTCTAGGATTAACTATAACTTCTGCCGGAAATGGTACCGTTGCAGTTTCAAGTGGCGCAGGACCTTCAGCTACTAATGTTGGTGGAGCTGTAACAGTAACTGGTGGTGCTGGTAATACTTCAGGTAATGGTGGTGCTGTAACTCTTCTAGCGGGTGCTGGTGGTACGTCTGGTGATGGTGGTATTGCATCGCTTACCGGTGGTACAGGTGGCTCTGTCAGTGGAACTGGTGGTGCGATGAATCTTGCCGGTGGTGTTGCAGGAGTTAATACAGCAGACGGTGGAGCGGCTTCACTAGTTGGTGGAGCTGGGTTGACAACAGGCGATGGTGGAAGTGTAACCATTACTGGTGGAGCGTCACCAGGAGCGGGGATATCTGGAAGTGTAACGATTAATGATGGAGCTAACGTAGCTGGTACTGATGGTGCAATTAATATAGGAACAGTAACTACAACTGGTGCAATTAACGTTGGAACAGCTGCATCTGTTCGAACAATTACGGTTGGTAATCAAACACTTGCAACAGCGGTTGCGATCAATTCAGGTACAGGCAGAGTTGCAGTAGATTCAACAGGAACGACATCAACAGCAATTAGTTTTAATACTTCAGGAACTGGTGGTGGAACAACATTTAGTTCTACAGCAGGAGAAACAGGGACCTTTACAATAGCATTGGGAACTGGTGCAGCAGATACGACAGCTGGAGCGATTTCAATGACAGCTGGAGCTGGTGCAGCGACAAACTCTGAAGGTGGAGCAGCTTCTCTTATAGCTGGAGCTGGTTTAGGTACAGAAAATGGTGGTGCGGCTGCATTGACAGCTGGTGCTGCAGGTGCAACTGGTGACGGTGGTGCTTCTACCGTAACAGCAGGTGCTGCAACAACGGGTACTGGTGGTCTAGCTTCCTTGATAGGTGGTACAGTAGGAACCAGTGGTGTTGGTGGAGCAGTAGCGATTACTGGTGGTGATGGTGCAACAGCCGGTGGTGGTGGAGCAATTTCATTACTAGGTGGTAATGGTGCTGGTGCTGGAGTTGACGGTGGTGTTAATATTGATGGTGGTACCGGTGGTACAACAGACGGTTCAATTATTTTAGGAAACATTAACCCAACAGCCAAGATCCAAATTGGTAACACTACATTAGCAAACAACGTAGAAGCAGAAATAAATGGTGCTTTAATTGATGTAAATGCTGGAGCAAATGGCTTGCTAGCAGACTCAGCTGGAACATCGGCAGCAGCGTTTACCTTTAATACCTCAGCTCTTAATGGTGGAACGACATTTAGTTCTACAGCACTTCAAACAGGAACCTTTACAGTAGCATTAGGAACTGGTGCAGCAGATACTACAGCTGGTGCGATTTCAATGACAGCTGGTGCTGGTGCAGCGACGAACTCTCAAGGTGGAGCAGCTTCACTTATAGCTGGTGCTGGTTTAGGTACAGAAGATGGTGGTGCGGCTGCATTGACAGCTGGTGCTGCAGGTGCAACTGGTGATGGTGGTAATGCTACAGTAACATCTGGAGCAGCAACAACAGGTACTGGTGGTACAGCTTCATTGATAGGTGGTACAGTAGCAACGAGTGGTGCTGGTGGAGCAGTAGCGATTACTGGTGGTGATGGTGCAACAGCCGGTGGTGGTGGTACTGTTACTATATTAGGTGGTAATGGTGCTGGTGCTGGAACCGATGGTGGTGTTAATATTGATGGTGGTACTGGTGGCACTACAGATCCTTCTATTAATATTGGTATAACTAACCCAACAACAAAGATCCAAATTGGTAAAGATACAACGGATAGTGTTGAGGTCGAAGTAAATGCTACTAATATTAATTTGAATGGTGGTGTTGCTGGAGTGGTGCAAACTGTTGTTGCAGATGCTAATACTGCTACAGATCTAGTTACATTGGTTACTACTTTTACCGAAACTGATGGTGGGGCTCATACTTCGGCTCTTGCAAATGGAACCGTTGGCCAAATTAAAATGGTGACTATGTTGGCCAGAACTGCAGGAGCCTATACCTTTACTCCTGCTTCACGAGTAGGTTATTCAAGTATAACCTTCAATGCTGCTGGAGAAGGGGTGACTCTTGTTTATACTGCATCAGGTTGGGCAGTTGTTGGAGTTCAAGGGGCAACTGTAAATCCATAACTGTATATTATAATAAGGATTGATAAAAAAAGAGGGAACCTTTAGGCTCCCTCTTTTTTTGTCTTAAATATAAATCTGAAAAATGATGCCCTGGTAACCGCTGGCTTAAACCAAGTAAAAATAGTACAGTAGAAAAATAAGGTAAGGATCTATTATATAAACCCTTGTTAAGAAAAAAAGTAGAGAGTTCTTAATAGGTGTTAGGGTACTTTGAGGAGAGTGTATATGAGAGTATTAAAATTGTTATCTATTGTAAGTTTACTGATGTTAACAACGCTGTCTTTTGCTGGTGGGGTGAGTGATACAAGGCATGATGTAAGTTTTGATGAAGCTGAGGAAGCGGAGGAGAACTTTAATTATGTTGTTAACTTTGTTCGTTCTACTGCTCCCTATGTTGATTTAGCACAAATAGATTTATCTTTAATTACTGCAGCGTATGAAGACTTGAATGATAAAGAATATCTTTCTGGGGCGTTTAAGACATTGCATCGAGTTCTTCGTTCATATCAAACTAAGTTTATAAATTCACCTAAGGTGTTACCTGCTAAGGTGGTAGCGGAGTGTTTAAGTATATTGGAGCAGACATCTGATTCAGAATTAAAGGCGATGCCGGGCCTTGTGTGTTTAATTAATGGTATCATCTTGAATGGGCCTTTTGTTAATAATGAAGAGCTCAATGATATGGTCGATCGTTGTCCTTCATACTTTCTATATTTAGCAAAAAATATTTATGTAGAAAAAAGAGGTTGATATTGTAGTTATGCCTTTAGGTATTCATTGTTTATTTAAAAGCTAAAAAAAGGAAAACGTAAAAGTTTTCCTTTTTTTGGTGGGCAGTTACAGCTGGTGATGGTGGAACTGTTATACTTAAAGATTCAGATGTGGCTGATGTTGCAACATTTTCTGCAACAGGTATTGAAGAGAGTGTTCCGACTCAAACTTTACAGGGTGGGCTTACAACTACAGTTAATCATCGATTTGGGTCAGTTGAGTTTGCTGATGGGGGTTGATGCTATTTCTACAGTAACCTATGTTATTGCTAACATCACTATTACTGCAAATTCACGAGTTTTAGTAACAGTTTCTTGTGTTGCTGGTAATGCAGCGTCGATTATAACAACTGTGACTTTTGGTTCTGAAATTATAAATGTAATGATACATAATATTGCTGCAACAGGAAATGTTAAATTAATCGAAAACTTAATTGTAAATGATTAAACTTTAAACAAAAACTATAGAAATATAAGTGTAAACTTTTACATTAATTAAGATGCTTGACAAAGTTCCTTAAATGTATTTAAAAAGTAATAAGGGAATTTATTTAGTTTTATGATTTAGATAATTTTTTATTGATGAGTAGGTGAAAAAAAGTAAGTTTGTTTCTAAAAAAAAGGAAAACATGAGAGAAGGATTGAAGCATTTAGTCTTGATGGGTTTCTTGTTTTGCTTTGGCGGCTCAGCCTTGGCAGAACAACAAGAAATTCAAGACAAAAGGACACTTACGTATAAACAAGCTCTAGAAATTATTGAGATGAATCAGGAGGGCAATAATCCTTACTGCTACATTACTCAAGATGTTCAAGGGATGTTAACACTTATCAAAAAATTAAATACATCTCAAACTAGTTGTGTAACAGAATCAATGCATGAACTTAATGAATATTGTGGAGATGGTAAGGCGTGCGTTCCCGCACAATTAGTATTTCAGGCGGTCTATGATGTTGTAGATCTATTGAGAGAAAAAACCTATGTCATGGATGTAGAAGAAGCAAACATGTTACGTTCTTTGTGGGGGCGGCTGTGTAGTCACAAAGATACATCGCTTTATGTTTCTGACGAAGATTTAAAAACAGTCCTGCCGGTAACACGTGCGCCAAGGACGCCAATCGGTGGTGGACGACCACCGGCTATATCACAAGAAATTATTTCCGGTATTAACTATGTACTAGACACAACACCATCTATTGGTGGCGGTGGTGGTGGAGCTATCGTTAATAATATTGTTAAGGGGAACTTGTGGATTGATAACGCGCCTACCGCAAGTATATTTTTTGAAAACACGGGCGTGAGTGATCCAACTCATTATGATAGTAGGATTATGGCGTTTGACGGTGCTGCGGCCAATGAGCGTGGGACCTTACAAATTAACTCTACATTATTTGTTGATGGTGATACCGACCGCGCTGGGGTCGGTATTTCTAATCCTACGGCTAAGCTAGATGTGCGTGGTGCTTCAGATGCACCAGCTTTGCATGTGGAAGCTACTGATGATGTAGCACAAACTATTCATCTTCATGCTAATGCTGGTACGAGTGAAACTATTGATATTCATTCTGATCAAGGTACCGGATTGGACTCAGTAAACATTCATTCTGATGTTGGTGGTGTTACGATGACCAGTGTTGCAACCACGATTGGTGCAGCTTCATCAGCAGGTGAGTTGCGCATCTTAGAACCGGTTGCTGATGGTATTCATTACACAGGATTTACAGCTCCAGCATTAGTAGGCAATGTTATCTATACGTTACCACTTGTTGACGGTTCAGCCGGACAGTTTTTAGAAACCAATGGCTCTCAAGTATTAACATGGACGACTCCAGCAGCGGGTGGTGATGTTTTAGGACCGGCATCATCGACGAATAATGAAATTCCGCGCTACAGTTTACTGACCGGAAAGGTTATAAAAAACTCAGGATTGATTTTATCCGATATTGGAGCGGGAACAGCCGCAACGGATAACAGCTATGAAGCCAAGACGGCAACACAAGTAATAGGAATGGGTAACAGTGTCGATACGGGAGCTGTTAATATTGGAGTAGGTGCAGCTTATGTGGGATTGACGACAGTTGGCTCAGCCAATACGACAGCAGAAGCTGTTAAGATAGAATCACGTGACACTGGTGGAACGTCAGCCGTGCATATTACTTCTGCTGGATCAGGATCGAGTACTATTAATCTAGACACAACAGATGCTACTGGTGGAATTAGAATGAGCAGTATTACTATTACTTTAGATTCGCCTACAGCAGCTGCAAGTCAGTTAAGAATTTCAGAACCGTCTGGTGGCGGAACAAGTTATACTGGATTTACAGCGCCAGCATTAGTGGCCAACGTTATGTACACATTGCCACCTGATTCTGGTGTTGCTACTCAGGTTTTGACGACCGATGGTGGTGCAAGTCCGACATTGACTTGGGCTACTGCGGCAGGCGCAGGTGATGTTGTTGGACCGGCATCCTCAACTAATAATGAAGTGCCTCGTTATAATCTTGCATCGGGTAAGGCGATTAAAAATTCAGATGTGTTATTGACCGATGGTGGCGCAACACGAGTTGATAGTAGTTTTGATGCAAAAACTGGGGGTAACTCGGTAGGGCTTGCCAATGATGGTAGCAGTGGAACCATTAATATTGGAACCGGTGCTGGAACTGGTGATATTAATATAGGTGATTTTGCAGCACTAGCCGGTGTTCGTGCAATTAATGTTGGTGCTGCTAGTGGTGGTGCTAACGCACAAACGGTTACTGTGGGTTCTGGTGATGTTGCATCCGTAACGACACTCCAATCTGGAACAGGAAAACTAACAATCACGAACGCCTCAGTCGGTGGTGTTTCACCAGATGAAGCGCTCCTTATTGAAAATACTGGTGTGGTAACAGGTAGTAACGATGGAATACATATCCATAGTACGGCAGCAACCAGTTCACAGGCGATTCATATAGACGCCGATGTTGGTGGCGTGTTAATTGATTCTGCAGATACAGTTTCGACCGCTGTTAATGTGACAACCGGAACTGCTGCTGGGTTTACGAGTGGTGGGATACAAGTTTTAAGTGGAACGCCTGCAGCAGGGACTGCTATTGTTGGTAGTGGTATTGTTGTTGTTAAGTCCGGTGATGGTGCAGCACGTACTGATGTTGCTACTGCCGGAAATGCCGGTAATGTTACTGTCGAGACTGGTGCTGGTGGAGCGACATCCGCAGCAGCTGGTGGAACTGGTGGTGACGGTGGCGACTTGGCTCTTACCGGTGGTGATGGTGGAGCTGATACCGAAGCGGCATCAGGGACTGCGGGTAATGGTGGAAATGTAACAATAACAGCTGGTTCTTCAGGAGCGACTACAGGTGGAACATCTGGTGATGGTGGGACGATTACATTGACGGGTGGTTCAGCAGATGCAACGACTGGTACTGATGGAGCCGCGGGTGGCGTTATTGTTAACGCTGGTGGTATTGGTGGTACGTCCGGTAGCCTCGGTAATGCTGTTGGGTTAAGAATAAATGGAAGTGGACAACCAAGTGCTGCTGCTCCTTATAATAATGTTCCTTTATACATAAGTAACGGAACATTAGCGAGTGATGGTAATACATACTCTATTGAAGCTGAGCAGGATATTGTAGCACCTAACTTTAGAAGTACATCTGATGGCCGCTTAAAGATGAATGTTGAAACAATGGACTGTGAAGCTTGTTTAAATAAAATTGCAGCGTTGCGGCCGATAACGTTTGATTTTATTCCAAAGCGATTACGAAACGCATCAGGTAAAAAAGATACTGGTTTTATTGCACAAGAAGTACGACGATATATTCCTGAGCTGGTTGGTGAAGATGACCCTACGGGACATCCATGCTTGAATATAAATTACTCTAAGTTGGTGGTCGAGTTGACTGGTGCTGTTCAGGCGCTTTTACAGCGTATTGAATTTTTAGAAAAAGATGGATTAGTAAGGCAGCGAGAGATCCTTGCATTAGAAAAAGAAGCTATCAATAGGCAGAAAGAATTACTAGCGATTAAGAACATCACGCATGCGGCATACCGGGTTGCCAATATCGCTATAGAGGTAGAGTAAAAGAATGATTTATAAAGTTATTATGCTTTTAATAGAATTAGAGGAGGGCAACAATAAATAACTCAAAAGGAAGTTAGTTTTAAATTAAAATTATATTGAAATGAAGTGAATATTAATTCTATTAAGGAGAGTATGATGAGAGTGACAAAATTGTCATCCATTTTATTGGGGCTATCGTTACTAACGACGGTTGCTTTTGCTGGAGTGTCAGGTGATAAAATCAAAAAGATGGATATATGGGGTGAAGAAGGCGCTCAGGAATTTGGTAAAGTGATTGAGTTTGTTCGATCAACGGCGCCATTTATTGATCTTTCACAAGTGGATGCAAAGGTAATGGTTGCTGCATATGGTGAGTTGAGAAATCAAGATAACCTTGGTGGTGCATTAGGTGTGCTTCAGCGAGTGTTACGTTCGTACCAAACTAAATCTGTAGGACTTCCAAAGATTCTTCCTGCAGGCTTGGTTGCTCAGTGTATGAGTGTATTTGAAAGTTTATCTGCAGATCAAATAGGTAGAATGCAGAATGTTGCTTCATTGATTAATCGTGTCATTCAAGATGAAGCGGTTGTTAACAATGAACAATTAGCTGCAATGGTAGATAAATATCCATCATACTTTTCTTACTTAGCTAATAATGTTTATCGTGGTTTTTTCCAAAACAATGATGGCGCAAAATTTTCTATCCGTGCTGACGGTTCTGTTGCTCAAGCAGCAGATGATAATCTCTCTACTATAGGATATGCAATGACTTCACCTGATGCTGCTAATGGAACTGACTCTGTAAGCTCCTTTAGTATTACTGGTGGTACCAATAACAACCTTGAAACTAGTCAGGCAGCGCAGGCAGCGACTGTGGTAATTACTGGACAAACAAATGCAAGTACAGCGACTCAAGGGCCAGCTGTGAGTATTACTGGTGGTACCAATAGTGGTGGTGGTACGGCATCTCAAGGTGCTTTAGAAATTAGCAAAGGGGGTGCTACTTATGCTCTTTATACTACAGATGCGATATTTGTTGGTGGTGGCTCTGGGCTAGCATTGGCAGATGGTTCAGTTTCTGCACCTTCTTTGTCATTTACTAATGATACCGATACTGGACTATACTTAGACAATCCCGGTGGAGCCAAAGAACTTGGTGTAACTCAAGGGGGAGTGCAGCGTGCTTCTTTTGCTGCAACTACAGCTGTTAATGCAGTAACAGCATTAAACTTAAATGCAGCAGCCTCTCAAGGTTCTGTAACTATTGGTAGTTCTGATGGTGGGGCGATTTCTACTGATTCTGGAACAAGTTTAACGACTATTCAAAATGCATCAACAACAACTGAAGCTATTTTAATTCAATCTACTGGTGTGGTTGCAACAGCCGATGAGGGTATTCACCTTCATAGTACTAATGCGACAAGTACAAATGCTATTCACTTAGAAGCAGATGATGGTGGAATTGCAATTACTAATGCTGGAGCAGCAAAAGATATTGTAATTGATTCTACAG
>Ga0233411_10000589_pt1 | contig 10907 bp, 3 predicted proteins | sample Na_anoxic_2_MG_FD_179799 | JGI IMG/M metagenome (GOLD analysis project Ga0233411, IMG submission 179799) | Seawater microbial communities from Saanich Inlet, British Columbia, Canada - Na_anoxic_2_MG | ecosystem: Environmental > Aquatic > Marine > Inlet | place: Canada: British Columbia...
GTGATAATTTATCTCCGTTTCTATATTTTTCTATAAGTTTCTTTGTTAATTCATGAGCTCTTTGTTGATCATGTATTTGTTGAGCAATATCAATTATTTGAAAATTACCTGATCCATCTGCATCATCTTTATCATAATACACTCTATCATCTATATCTTTATGTTTATAGTTTACATAAGGTAAGTTTCTTCCTTTATCAAAGTCTTTTTTAATAGTATAGTTACCTTGAGGTGTTTCAATCTTTTTTTCAGAACCCATTTCAAACTTAGGTAAGAAAGCACCATTGTGCATCATATCTGCAATTATACCATCTTGATTCTTAAGAGCAAATTTCTCTTTATCATAAGGTGATTGTTTAACAGAACCACCATACTTAAAAGGAGGTATATCATATGTAACTGGCATTTCATTAATATGAGTAAATTTAAATTTGTCAGGATTAAGTAATATATTTTCTAGTTGTTTACCCTGTCTTGTAAGTTGTACAGCATCATATCCTTCATCTATTATAGATTGAAACATTTCTGGTTCCCATGCTATATGCATTGCATGACCTTGTCTACTAAGTTCAGTATCATCAAATATTTTGAATTTAATGTCAGGTGCAAAAACACCTTCTATTTTACCTTGATGTCCTGGCATATATATTCTTTCTTGTCTTAAAATAGGATTATCATAATCAGGAACATAATCTATAACATTTCCAGCTTTATCTTTTACGTATTTACTATGGTAACCATTATTCAATAAATATTTTTTTTCTAATTCTGTCATTGGGTATTCATTAATACCCTTTTTACCAGTATTTCCTAATATACCATGATCTGCAAATGTTACAGGTTGTCCAAGTCCAGGAACAAAATCATCCATTACAGCATTTCCTTTTTTGTTAATTGAAAAATCTGGATTTAATTTACGGACTGAAGATCTGTTTAAATATCTAGTATCCCCTGTAGGTGCAAACCACATTGGTTCACCACTTCTTATATCATTAATTGCTTCATCAATACCAGCTGATCCACGATTAACATTTACCATATGTTGCTGAGGAATAACTTGTCCTTTTTGATTAAATCCTATTTGTTTAGGTAAAGGTGTAGCTGAAGGTTTAGGTAAAATATTTGGATCAGTTAAATTTGTAAATGATTTAAGTACAGCCTTTTTACCTTTCTTAAGTATTTCTTTAGCACCCCTTACTAATGGTGCAGCAGTAAAAGGTATTAATCCAAATGCTGCATATAATGCTGCATCTGTATATTTATCTTCTTTAGCTTTTGATAATGCATGTACAAAATCAGGAATTGGATTAAATATGGCAGCAGCATCTAATATTGCATCTTTCTCTTCCTTATCTGGCTCATAACCAAATTGCTCCATCCAAAAATTCTTTTCTTTTTTTAAACCTTTTGCATCTATAAGTTTACCTATACTTGATTTCTCAAATGTCTTCCACCAATCATTATACCAACTTTCTCCACCAGCTTGTGCTAATGGTATTTCTCTTACCATATCTACATTAAACTTATGAAGACCTGAGTTAGGACCTAGAATAACATTATTAGCAAGTAAAGGAATGCTTACATCTGTCATATCTATAATTCCATCTGGTGTATGAATATCTAAATATGGTCTATCCTTATAAGGAGAGTCATCTTTATATCCTTGTTTTGATATATCTTTTTGATCTTCCATTATCTCATTGAAATATTTAACTTAGTATTATTTAATCTTAATAACATTTTTCTATTTTCAGATTTAACTCTTCTTAGTAAGATGTGATTATAATAATGTCTGAATTTCTTTCTTTGTGTTTGTGCTTTATTATAATTTAAATTAGCAGCATTAAGATTTCTTATATATCCATTCCATTGTGTATTAAACACTGTTTGTTGAGCTGCTGAAAATTCCCCTCTATCATTTGTAATATCCCAGAACTGGTTAAATCTATATTTTTGTTCTTCTTTACTATATAATATATCTATAAAGCCTCCACCAATTATTGGGAATGTAGATGCTAATACAGGATTATTTTTAGGTGTAATGTTTAATCTTAATAATCCAGATACTTGTTCTGTGTTATATATTATTGCTTCATCAAAATTCCAATCTAAATCATGGAACCTATCTTTACTTTCATTTTGATATACATATGATTCTAACTGATATTCTAAACTTCTAATAGTTGTAACACTTTGACCACTGTGTTCTATTACATCAACTTCCCATGGATAATCTATACCATAATAATTAGCATATAAATCAGTTCTTGTATTGTGTCTCCATATAGAAGATCCTTCTGTTTGACCGCTACAATTTTTACAACTTGCATTACAAAACCCAGAATCAATATATGTTAAACCAGTTGGTGATCCGGTAGAATCATATTCATAATCAAACAAATCTTGTGCAGTAATACAAACCGTTCCATCATCTCCTGATGTGTATACACCAGATGATGTTTCACATTCATTTCTAAATGTTGCTAAACTATTATTACTACCATTACCATAACAACTACAATTAGATAGACCACATACAGTATACTGATAATTACCAAAAGCATTTTGACCACAAGGTAAAACTAAATCATATCCTGTTGGGCAAACTGCACCATTAGTTAAAAATGCATCAAGACAACCACTAGAACCTGCATTTTCACTTGGTGTCATGTTTAAAAGAAGGAGGTCTGTTAATCTTGGTACTGTAATTTGAATATCTTCACAGCACTTGTTTTCAACTGGATCCCATGTATAACCAGGAGGACAACTAGCTTCTCCTGTTTTGGTTGTTAAAAAATGATTTATACTATTAAATGATAAATCAGGATGCCAATCATGGAATGAAATCCATGCTTTAGATTTAGGATCATAACTAACAGTCCATGAAGCATCTTTAAAGAAAGCAGGATCTGATAATGATATAGGTGTTAGGTTACCAGAACTTGTTCCTGGAGCTGATGTATACATATATTCACATTGAGGCTGGCCTCCATTTGTGGTGTTTTCATTTCCATAACCGCTTATTGAATCATCTGCACAACAAGTACAACCACCTACTGGATCTATAGCCTGGTATCCTGGAGGACATTGTGATGCTGATGGACTACAGACATCAAATGAAATTTCCTCACATAATTTAGTAGAAGGATTAAATGTCTGTCCAGGAGCACAACTTGTCCCACAGTTAATATCTATATAGAATCCTTCACAAGGTACATATGAAATACAAGGACTTAATACTTCATAATCTTTTTTCATAAAGTATATAATATCATTCATAGGATCATATACTGACTGTATACCTATTCCTGTAACTGGATTATCAGCAACTGAAGGACAATCTTCTACATTAGGTAATGCAGCTATTAATCTTGATGGTAAATATTTATTAAACCACCATTTCATTCCTTGATCAGATATAGCTGATAGACCTTTTGAACCATATTGGAATATTTTTCCTTGTGCTTGAGATACATAAAATAATCCCATAGGTGTATTAATAACACTTCTTGCACTTTCACATGAGCCATATTCATGAGATAAATCTGAGTTAGCTACATTTTGAAACGCTTGGCTAAATAAACCTCCGTCACCAATAATAAGTTTAGTACCACCTTTATCCATGTTTAATGCATCTACACCTTGAAACATTTGTGGTGATATTGTTGGAAATAATATTAATGCACCAGTTTTATTAATAGGTTTAATTGTATTAACTGTAGATTTAAAATCTCTAAAGTTTTTACTAAGGAATATTCTCCAAAAGTCTTTATTAGCTTCTTTCTTTTGTTGTTTAAGTTTCTTTAATGTTACACCACCAGTTGGTAATGAATATATCAATCTCTTAGGAAACTTTGTTAAACATGTCTCTGAAATATAAGGGTCATACCATCTAGGTTGTATTTCACCAAAAGATGTATTCCAGAATCTTTTTTGACTTAATGATTTATCATACTTGTAATAATTATCTACATCTTGAATTTTAGCATCAAACATAGTATTTATATCAGTATAATCTAAATAGTCATAATGACGTGTAGTTATGCTATCAGAGTAATCTCTAAATGCTACATTTATTTCAGATTCAACAAAGAAATCTTGTACACCATTGTTATGTGTATACATGTAATGATCTGTTACAACAAATACACCACCACTTTTAGATGTATCAGTACCAGATTCATAAGGAGGTGTTTGATTTTCATAATCTACATTATCAAAAGATGTTGGTACTGGAGTACCCCCTTGTATACTTATAGTAAAGTCAGCTCTATCTTGCCCTTTAAAACCTGTTGTTGTTCCATCACCTCCTTTGTATCCAAAAATATCACTTTGCACAGTATGTGTTGTTGTAGCAAAAGTACCAAGCGGAAGAGGACAAACTTCAGTAGAAGAATATCCACCGTGAGCTATTGTTATAGAATCAAAATTTTCTTTAGGTAATAATTCATTAGCAGTAATACTTGTTGGACTTCCACTAGGTATAGGTGTAGGTATTACATTTCCTCCTCCTTGTGCAACTAACCAAGGATACCTATTATCACACACATATTCAAAACCACCAGTATTCCAGTTATATACCGCAGCCAAACCTACTACTGTAGCTTCTAATGTCATTGTTTGATTTACATATCCTGGCTGTTCAGCATTAGCTGGTGTAGCATCTATACTTTTTCCAAAATCAGAATCACAACCACCATTAACATTACTCTGAACATATGATCTATCACCTACACCCCCAATTCCGTTAGCTTTAAAACCTGTTTCAGAAGTTAAAGGTCCTGCTGTAAGTACGGTACCCCCTGGACTTTCAAGTACTGCTCTTGTATATTCTCCACTTAGCATACCTTGTACATCTCTAACGTCTGATGGATCACTAGGATGTGTTATTGTTACAAGATTTGTTACTCCATTGAATGTTATTGTATTTTGAGTTACAGATTTTATATTAACTGATATATTTACTGTACCCGTTAAGTTAAGAACAGAATAATTTTCATGCCATTTAAATAATGGTTCAGTATCCATTGCGCCTGTTACTACACCACCTGTACCTAATGTAGCTCCTTGTTGTGACCAAGCAGTTGCTTGATCATTATCTGTTGTTGCTTGAAATGTTATATATGAATTTACCCAAGCAGCACCACTAAGAGGTCCTGTATAAACAGCATTTGCACTTGCAAAATTATCAAACAAGTTACCATTATTAAGAGGTGGAAGTGTAGAATCTGGTTGTAAACAAGATGATAAACAAGGATTAGAGCCAAGATAACACGGACCTGATGTATCCCAACAATCAGTACATGTACAGGCAACACCACTACCATCTTCAGGAAGTTCCCATGCACCATTATTCCAAGTACTAACTGATTCAGTTATATGAGCAACGTAATCTCCAGGGACTCCAGATCCTGCTGTAGTGGTAATATTTATATCATCAATAAGTGTTTCATCTGTAGTATCATAACTTGCTGTTATAGAACTTGTAGGAGCATCATTAGGGTCGTAATTATCTGCTCCTGTAAATGTAGCACTTCCTCCTTCACATGTAACTGCAGTAGGTCCATCAAGGTGATATAAATCTCCAGGAGTATGACCTCTCCAGTCAAAAGAAAGATCAGTAATAGGTTTAATATACTCATCCATTCTAAACTTATTAGAATCTAACCAATATCTTGGGTAAGGTACATTAGGGTAATTCTTGTAATCCCAAGCAATTCCATCTGGCTCACCATCTTTTAGGAAATCCCAGAAGAAAGGCATACTAGTTTTTTCAGTATATCTGTTTATATATACATCTCCTCCCCAATGAACTTCTGACCATCCACCATTAGTAGTAATTGTTGTTCCAGCAACTAAAGAATCATGACTAAAATAATTACAATCACCACCTGCAGGTTGCATTAATATATTATCTATTTGTCCATATTGGTTATCTATATTTACCTTTAATGCTGCATAATTTACTGCAATAGGTTTACATGTCTGTGATCCTGGTGAATACCATGTAACAGTAGCTGCATTTCCATCTGCTAAACCAGTACTTTGACAATCATTACACATACCATCACCAATAGTAAATTTAGAAAAATCATTACCGTTAGGATCTACAAGACCTCCATAAGTACCATCTGTTACTGTTCCTCCAGGACCTGTATCACCATTTCCAGTTAAATCTTGTGTGCTTAATACTACTGTAGATTGTCTTCTTAAATTGTTAATCATTACATTACCAGGGAATGCAGAAAAAGCTTGCTTTATATATCTAGCATCTTCAACACTTCTTCTCCATGCAGAATCACGGATACCAGCAGCTCCATGAGGTTGATGTATATCAGGAGATACACTAGTACCCCAACTACTAAGCGGAGGTAATATAACTTCTTGATTATAAAAACCATGAGATATATATTTATAAACATGATCTTGATATGATACAAGATTTCTAATAAGATCTAATATTTTATCTCCACCTGTAGCAACATAATTAAGAAATGCAAATATACCTGTAATCATTGCCATGATTCTTGGAACACCAGTAAAGTCTGTTCCTCTCATTGTTATTGTTTTTTCACTACCTGATGCAGCACCTGTTAATCCAGTAGCCGCACTTTCTGCTGCATTAAATACCGGTATTGCTATTTGTTTTGCATCACGTCCTGCTCCTAAAACGGTAGCTCCATCAACAAGTAAATCTAAAGCACCTTTTGCAATATAAGTACCAACCATACCGCCTAAGTGAAACAATGAGTTAATAAGAGATATACCATTACCTACACCAGGAAATGGAGACATAGCTGTACCAGAACCTAAAGCTTTATAATCAGCCATACCTGCAGGATTTTGTCCTGCACCTGTTATAGATAAATCTTCTGGACCTCTCATTTGGTTAATTGCATAACCAACACCAATAATAGCTGCTACAAAAACAGCTCTTTTCTTTATAAGTTTAAATCTAGGATGTTCTTCTGATCTTTTAAAGTTTCCTATCTGTTTACCATTTAATGATTTATATAGTTTTATTTCACTAGGATTTAAAAACATTCTTGAGAACATTGTATCTGGAGAATGAAATGTAAAATAATCACGGGTTATCTCACCTAGTCCTTTTCTATCTTCAGATGAATGTTGACTTGGATCTACTAAAAAATTATCTTCAATACCATCATACCATGGTCTATTAGATACTAGCTGTCCGTGATTTCTATTTAAAAGATATGGATCTATATGTAAATCATTATAAGGATAGTTAGGAAACACACCCCAATTTGAACCACCTACTCTTGGTCCTTGGTAGCCTGGACCTCCACTACTAAACGCAGAAGTAGTGGTATCTCTTTCATAGGTAAACATATTTCTAATAATACCTTTTGCTAGAATAGATTTATTACCGCTTCTACTTCCCGTTAATATTTCATAACCAACTATTCCTGGAATAAGTGTTCCATTATTATCTACTGGTGGATATATGTTATCAAACTTAGCTCCTAGTATATTTATAAACTCTCCTGATACACCATTAACTGTTGGACTTAAAAGTGCCGCATCAGTTCCTTGTAATGTTTCATCAGGAAACTTATGATGTCTAATTGGTTGACCACATAAGTCATGATTTGGATTACCATAATTAGACCAAGCATGTTCACTAGAATTCCATCTTACAGGATCATGAGGATATAATTCTGTAGATTGCCAATATCCCATGTGACCTTCACCCGTTTTAACACCACCAAATTTTGCATCTTTTATATCACCAATATCTGCTGGTGCAAGTGCACTTGCTGTATTTATACCTTTAAAGTAAAGCTCTTGAGAACCACTTGGAGCAATTTCAATTCCAGTTACAGTAAGTGGATCATTTGTTTGTAAAGGAGGATTTGCAACATATCCCGGTAAATTTGAAGCAACATCACCCGGTGGTTTACCTGGAATGTGATATGCTTTAGATTTATCACCTGTATTATATATCCATTTTATAAAGAAAGCATACTGTTCATCCCTCATAAAAGAAGGTTTGTTACCTCCATTTGAATAATATGTTGAAGGGTATCTCCATGACACCCAATGAGAATGTATTAAGTTTGCTAATGGTTGATAATTAAAATCAAACTTTTCTGTAGGTTGTGATCTAATTAGATAATCATTAACAACATACATTCCATCTGATTTTTCATATACAGGATTTCTTACTATTAATGCTAGGTCAGTTAAAACTTCTAATCTACCGTCAATATAATCAATGTTTATTGTTGTTTGTTCAGTACTATAATATCCAATAATTCTTGTACTAATAGCATTGTGAGTTTTAAATCTTATTACAAGTTGAAAGTTATCAAAATCTTTATCAAGATTACTGATGTTAATATCTAATGAACCTGAAGGACCACTATGATTCCATAATGATTGTAAGTTTGATATACCAACATAATCACCTATAACTTGATTATCTAATGTATATGCAATAAAAACTTGATATGTACCATTAACTAAAGATCCTCCTTCTTCTGCTTTTGATAATGTTATACAAGGTACATCCATGAAAGGAGCTAGTCTTATAGCATCACAATCTAAATCTGTAGTGTAACAAGGATTACACGGGTCAGTACAAATAGGATCTAGTGTATAAGGAACATCATCTATATTTAAAACTCTTGAAGGGTTTAAAGCATCATCCCAATATATCAACCACTGACAATCATAATTTTCTTTTGAAACACCAACAATTAAATGATCAGTACTAAAATTAAGACATCCATCATTTACAATAGCTTCATACTCACATCTGCTGTCATCAAATCTACCAATTTCAGAATTTATATTATTAGTAGAAAAAATAGCCCATATATCTCCATATAAATGAATACCACCTATAATTGTATAAGGAACAGTAATACATTCTAAATTTGCAGGTTCATTTCCAATAACTCCTACATCACCATCAATAGAATTATTTATAGCATTACGTGCATGATTCCAATTTTGTTTGGACATGTAACTTGCATCAGAATCTTTTATCATCCCTTTCGGGGTTAGATTAGTTTCTGTTGTAGAGGTTGGTTGATTTTGTTTTTTCTTTGCCATGTTTATCTATGTGGTGCATTACTTCTAAACATATCATAATAATTATGATACTGTGCTCTTCTATTAACTTCCCATATTTTTCTGTATTCAGCAAAGTTAGGTGTATTTACAAATCCTAACGCTGTATTTCTTGCAGCCTTTAATTTTTGTACTATTAATCCCATTTGGTTAACTACGTTCTCACCGTCAAACATCATGTTTTCAAGTATTCTTTCTTTTAGTGCGTATTCATAGTATGCATTACAATAAGGGTGATCAAGAACTAAAAGATTACCTGAGTTATCTTCCATTGTTCCTTGATAATTTATATATACTTTTCCTGAATTAAAATTAGTTAATAAGTAACCATCTTTAATTTCTGCTGTATCAGCAGCTCTTGTAGATAAATTAGGACAATCACAATGTACACCTTGTAGACTTGAAATTCTTAAAGGAAGGAATACAGAATATTCTCTCCATTGTTCTGGACCTACATGTTGTAATACTACATACTGACTATTATATGTTGTTGTTCCTTTAGTTTCTGTTGGACATGTTTGTATTACACAAACGTCTTTACAGTCTTTAGGGTCTAGACACATATCACCTCCTCCTGGATCAGGAGTGTATTTAGGTTGTGTAGTATCAACATGTGTTCCTGATGGTAATGTATTATTTACTTTATATTTTCCACATATTGATCCAAAGTTAAGAACATTAAAATTTGAAGGAAGTTTAGCTTTTTTGTTTTCAACATCTAATACTGCATCATGTGTTCTTTGTATTCTAAGACCTAGGTCATAATTTACTCTTTGTACAATCTTAATTAACTGTTGAGGTTCAATGTGACCCTCAAGATTATAACTTCTAAAATCTATTTTTACATCTTCAAGTAATTGATCAAATGTTCTATATTTATGTGATACGCTCATTATCTATTTGGGTTTTGTTTGTTATCTGAATCTTCTCCAGGAATTTTCATTGTATTAAATGCAACATTTAAGATCTGACTTTCTATTTCTGAAAATAAAAACTCCGGTATATAAATTGTTTTTAAATACATAGGAACACAATCATCTTCTGTATCACATGTCCATTTTGATATATCTCCTTCAAACACACCTTCAAGTTTAATAGCATCCCAACTTACATTAGGTAAATACAAATATTCATTAAGATACCAAAAATATTTAGTAGTATTATATTTAAATGATGTAGTCCTTGTCATAGATGAATATGTAGAAGGATCTGTTGGTTGAAGTTTTATACTACCATCTATTGATGTTACACTTCTGATTAGAGGTCCCCAATATCCTTCCATAAATGTTGGAAGTTTGTGTTTGGTCCTCATAATTGTTGAACCACTTTCTATCCCTACACATCCTGCCTCAACCTTATCTATTTCAATAAGCTCAATAAAGTTAAGAGATTGCCAAACACTATTAAACTTCATAAGCTTATTAGCATTATCTTGCCTTCTCATTAACAGTTGTGCATACTTTAGTATAAGACTGTAGATATATCTATCAGTCATAAATGCATCTTGAACTTCAGCCTTTACTTGACCTCTTATTCTTGAGACGGCTTCTCCTATAGTAGTCATATCTATTTTCTTTTATACATATCAGCCACTCTGATTTTCTTTTTCATCTTGATGTACTTCTTCCACTTGGTAGGATATATCTTAGCTACAGCACGCTTAAATTGTCTTATAGCAGTAAACTGCCATAATTCTCTGGTTTTGAATCTGTACTTAGGTGAGTAGTTGGTATAAAATATTTTACCTACATTACCGTCAGTATCCCAATTCTTATTCTGGATAACTTTACCATACTTCTTAGATAAAG
>Ga0233411_10000591_pt1 | contig 10892 bp, 17 predicted proteins | sample Na_anoxic_2_MG_FD_179799 | JGI IMG/M metagenome (GOLD analysis project Ga0233411, IMG submission 179799) | Seawater microbial communities from Saanich Inlet, British Columbia, Canada - Na_anoxic_2_MG | ecosystem: Environmental > Aquatic > Marine > Inlet | place: Canada: British Columbia...
GAACTCAGAGAATTTCAAAAGAAGAGATTTAGATATTGTAATTGCAGATGATTATGATATTGTCCAAAAACTTATGAAGATTGGTAGCATAACTGAAATCAAAACTACTGATATGTCATATAAATCTCTGATGTTTCGTTCCAGAATGATATCTAAGATTACTACATATGAGTTTGTTTTAGGTAATACTTCAACCACATCTGGTATGGTAATTAAAAACTTAGTCAACGATATCAATGTTAAATTTACAATTGATGTTATTGAACTCATTGCGGACAACATCAAACCAATCTTATCTGAATGGCCTATTTCAGAAACTAAACGAAATTTTGGTGTTTATTATCATAATCGTTCTATACAATATACAGAACTGGTTAAAGTAACACATAGATGTAAAAATTTAACCGATACTACATTGTGTAACACCATTGAATCACTTAAAACTTTAATGCATCATTATGGCTCTAATATGGTGGGATATACCCAAACAGGTGATAAAGTTAATCGAAAAACTTTTGATACAGCCTATTTGAAGTCAGGTGATATTGTGCTTGGTAAACAACATCGTCTCTATGATGTCTTAAATGGTAATTCAGTTGAGTTGGCTAAATATATCAACATACCATTATATATGTATGATAATTTAGCACTTGAAGATAAGGCTGAAAAAACTTGTGCTATATGTGTTACTGATATTAAGGATGTGGGTAACATGTTGATACACTTAAAGTGTAATCATGTGTACTGCGCAGGATGTGTCATTCCTTTATGGATCAGTTATTTAATCATGCGATACAATCGCATCAATAATCTATCTGAAAAGGGGGATGATGATGTTAAAAGTAATAATCAGTGTCCAATGTGTAGGAAGGAAATGTTTAAGATCTTTGATGAAAAAATAGAGTACAACATGGATTTGTTGGTAGAAGATTATCGTATTCATTTTATGAATTTGGATATACCAAGGAGAGTATTATTGAATCATTAAAAAATTTGATTAATATTTCCCCATAAATTATAATATAAAACAGTATGAGCTTTTACATTTTGGAAATCTTATTAAACCATGAATTAACCAGAAGAGATTATTATATTTATAATAATCTTGATAAGATTAGAGATAAGATGTATACTTATTTAACAACAGGCACAGGTTGTCATGAAATAGTATGGCACGGTGGAGAACTAAATATATATGTGTGTGAGAATTATATGCCGATATATAAGATAGATATGCATCAAAAACTATTCTTTATATTAGATAAATATCCTCATATTTATTTTGATCAATATAATCAACCTACTGCTATTAAATATGATCAAACTATTATTACTAAAGATGATGCTGAATTTGATGAATATTTTTGTGCTAAAGTTTGTAACAACGATGAGAATATAGATGTGCATGTAGAAATGACTAATATACCGCAATTAAGTGGTAGATTGTTGGAAGACCATGAAATTTTTTCTATGCCTATGTTCCCATCAGTTAAACTGCATTATGGACATAATGATTTAGAATATGGAAATGATATTAGTGATACAGAGTCAAGTTATGAGAGTGAAAATTATGATTCTGAGGAAGTATCTTATTCTTATTCTTAAACTTTTGTAAACTATGAATAAACTTATATTATAAAAAAGTGAAAAAACTTTTTAAAATAAAAATGTTTTTAAGTATTAATATTAAGATGCCGAAAAATAAGCAAGGTGGAAAGAATTTCCGCGGAAAGAAAAAGTCCAGTAAGAACGCTGATGCCAACAGTATTGAACGTAAATTAGAAACTAAATCAGATGGTCAAGAATATGCCAGAGTTTCAAAATTGTTGGGTAATTGTCGAATACTTGCAGTGGTTCACGATGGTACTGAAAAACTGTGTATTATCCCCAAGAAATTTAAATTTCGTGTATGGATAGCAAAAGATGACATTATTTTAATTAATATTCGTAGTTTCCAAGATGATAAAGCTGATGTAATTTACAAATATTTACCCAAGGAAGTTAAACAATTAACTAAAATGGGAGAATTAACTAATCATATTATTGAAAGTGTTGATATTACTAATAATACTACTATTCAAAATGATCAAGTATATTTTGATGATTCTGATAGTGAGTCTGAAAGTGATATGAACAATGATGTAAACAATGATGTGAACAATGATGTAAACAATGATACAACCAATGATACAAAGTCAGTGGAAAAAGAAAGGAAAGAATTAGATGAATTTAATTGGGATGAGTTGTAAATAAAATCTTATTATAATTTATAATAAAATGGGATGCAATTGTGGAGGCGGTAAATTGAAAAGTAATCCAACTAAGATAGCAGAAAGAAAAACTATTTTGCAAAAAAGAAGAACACTTTTACTCAAGCAACAACAACAACAACAACAAAAAAAAAAGAGTATAGCTAATAATACATCCCCTGTTTTTAAAAAACAACCAACTGTTAAACCTAAAGTTATCTAAATAATTTATCATCATATTCTCTGATATGATGGCAAATAAACAGATGGGGTTTTCCACCAATCTTTTACCTACTATTATGTATACATATATATAGTATTGTTTTATCTTTAAGTACTTTTTATATTAAAAATAAAAAATAAAAAATAAAAAAAGTGAAAAACTTTGAAAGAAAAAGATGGAATATAAACAATTTTGTAAAGACAAAATAAAACATGCTTACATACGAAACACTTAGAAACTACTCTATGAATAATCCACCAATGGAGATGTTAGGTCGTGCTCCTAATGTGCAAGAAAAATATGATATTTTTGCTTCAACAAATCAAACACGTTCTTCTTTTATTTCTGCAATGAAAGAGAAACTTCAATATAAGCCTTATCACTTCGTCCCTAATAACTTTCCATATCACACAGTTCCTAATATCTATCATTGGGTTTGTTGGTATAATCAAGATAAAAACCCAGATGAAATTATTATTGAATTGAAAAAAAAACATGGTATTTCAATTGTCACCTATTGGAAAAATTATTCACATAATATGAGCATTCGAGAAATTAACCATATTCATATTTTCATTAAGAACTGATAAAAATATGCAACGAGGGAAATCACCTTTTATAATAAACTAATTTATCATCATATTCTCTGATATGATGGCAAATAAACAGATGGGGGTTTCCACCAATCTTTTACCTACTATTATGTATACATATATATAGTATTGTCTTATCTTTAAGTACTTTTTATATTATAAATAAAAAAGTGAATATAATATTTTTATTTAGAAAGGTATAATATTATCAAATATGTTTAGAACAATAACAAGATTGTATGTAGGTACAGGAGTATTGACGGGTAGTTTTGTATATCAAATAAATATGGTAAATATGCAAAAAGCTTATCCTCCTCGTCTTTCAGATAAAACAAAAAAGGGAATCAATGATGTTATGTACCCAATAATCATTGGAAAATCTGTATATTACGGGGTTTTATATCCTGTAGTTTTAGTAAGATATGCAGAAAACAATATGAATAATATTATCTATTTATGTTATGGGTCAAAAATTATTATTAATGATAACAATTTTTGGTATGTTAAAAATAGGAATACGAACTCATTTCAACCCAGAACTAAATTTAGGAATACTTCAAAGAATGGTATCAATATAGAATTTTAATTCATATTATTTATAAAAATTTAGAATTATCGCAGACTAAATTCCGCTATCACGTCATTAATATTTCCAGTTGAATAATAAATCTTCTGAAACCATTCAGAATATTCCTTTAACAGTGATTGACAATCTTCACATGGTTTACTCATCTTCAAATCATCTGAAATACTAAAAACATACATCACTAATCTACGACAACGACGCTCTTTAAATTTTCCACGACTTACCTGAAAGCTTAAACTACGAATCGCATCATCTTCTGCATGTACACTACCATGTGGATGTGTATATTTATTTATTCCGATAGAGACAATATTTCCATTGGAATCAGTAATGAATGCAATATGTTTTTTCTTATCAGGCAGCGACTTTGAAACAGCGAGGTTGTTCACGTCGCCGAATGATGCTATCATGGAAACATTTATCCACTACATTCAGTTGTGGTGGAAGAATATTATCGTTATTAATCTCAATCTTAATCTTAGACATTATACTGTTTATAATTATATTATATAGATGATATAATATCTTCAATTTTTTTAAGTATATAAAAATATGATAGTTAATTTTCATAACTATCATATAATATTTCAAGATGGACTGCCCTGTTTGCTTTTACACAGAAAATACCTTAACACTATCGAATAATTGTGGTCATGTTATTTCATGTGCTAACTGTTTGTCGAGAACATTGGAAACGAGAAACAATCGTTGTCCTGAAGTAGAATGCAATAGTACTGTTACAAGTAGTGTACCTGTTACTATTGAACATATGGAGTGTGAGTATGAAGATTAATTTCTTTTATAATTTTGATATATTTATGAATTTTCCATCATTTGGATCATCATCCAGACAAAAAATACATAAATCAAATATAGGAATTTCCATTGTATTTGGATTAGTTTCATCCTTCAGTGGAAATAATTCTTGTTGTTTACTTTCAATATGACAAGACATTTACTATCTAATTCAATTAATTATCGTAGATAAATTATCAATTTTTTATAAAAAATTTGATTCAAATTATTACTTAAATATATCATAACTTTTATATAAAATGTCAATAAAACGTATTCAAAAAGAATTGCTTGATTTAGAAAGAGAACCACCATCAAACTGTACTGCGGGACCTATTGGAGATGATTTATTTCATTGGAGTGGTACTATTATTGGACCATCTGATAGTCCATATGCGGGAGGTATTTTTTGGTTAGACATACATTTTCCAAATCAATATCCTTTTAAGCCGCCTAAGGTGAGATTTAATACTAAAATTTATCATCCAAATATTAATTCAAATGGTAGTATTTGTTTAGATATTTTAGGTAATGAATGGAGTCCTGCCCTAACTATTGGTAAAGTTTTATTATCTATATCATCTTTAATGGTAGAACCTAATCCAGATGATCCGTTAGTACCTGATGCAGCGAATTTATATAAGAATAATATAGAGAAATATAATAATATTGCAAAAGATTGGTCAAAATTATATGCACAATAAGGCTATATATTATATATTATAATCAAATTAAATCAAATCAAATTGTTAATAACTTCATATACATAATTATTGATGTATCATATATATATTTATTATTTTTGTGTATATATTTATTATTTTTGGGTATAATTGTAAAATATGATTTGATAGATTTTTGTAATAATTTACGTGTAGTATAATTATATATTTTCTTAATTTTAGTTTTTTTTTGATTATTAAAAATATTATTACCAATACAGTAGGTGTAAATTGCAGTTTGTTTTGGCATTTAATTAAGATGATAAATATAATCTAAAATGAAAAATTAATCAATTTTTAATAAAAATTGATTTATAATTTAATAAGTCGGTGTCTATTACTAAATTACTAATGGATATAGAATACTATACAGACGATAAAATAAATATTAAAGATGATTCTTATTCTGAATACGAAGAAAATAAGGCAAATAATGGTTGTTGTTATTCTGTATTTAATAAACGGTTAGTATATAGTATTTTAATTTTTGGTATATGGTATAGCATTAATTTTATTACATTATATTTATTACAATATTATGTATATGAAATTAAAATAAATATTGGTGTATTTATTTTATTATTATTATTGTCAATGAATAGTAGTTTAGCGATTTTTATTGTATTAATTATTTTATTCATTTGTTCTGTTAAATTGACGGATAAAATTATTCAATATATTAATTGCGATGATAATTATTTACAATATGAAGAGCTATAAAAAATTTGAAAAGTTTTAATCATATATAAGATTAATTATAAATAATGAACATATCAATATTAGAATCAGATATAAAACAAAATATTTTAAATATTATTGAAAAAAATCTATTATTAATAACTTTTCATGGAAATCGCGAACCATATTTAATGAAAGGTGTAAGAGATAATAATGGAAAAGCTTATGTTAGTGGTGAGTTTTGTGAGCATATATTAGTTAATAATGAGGATGATATAACATCATATATACGTAAAAGATTAAAACATTACGCAGAGACAGGTGAAGATAATATCTTTAATTCGGTCTATAAATCTTGTTACTGTAACCAATTTTTAGATACTGATTATCATATATTTTTGCAGAATGTATTACAAAAAGATAAATATAATTGGTTATATGTATTTAGAAATTTAAATTTATCTTGTTGGGATAAAGGTAGTAAGTTTCATATTAATATAGAGCCATTTAATAAGATAATGATTATATAAAATTTGAAGTTTAATTATTATAATTTATACCTAAAAGTATATAAAAAGTAATTAATAATACAATATAATTTACACACAGTATATTAATAAAAACAGAAAAAATTAAGACATTTATTACATTATTCGCATTATTTGGAACCACAAACGCATTAATTAGTAATTTTGAACTGGATGGAAATGCCATTGTAAATGATCCATTAAAAAAAGATTGGTCAAATGTTTCAAGTGGTGTTATTTTTACAGGAATTTTAGATGATCCTGCACCTGTTAGTACATTTACTACTGGGGGATCTAAAGATACAAATGATATTTCGCGCTGGAGACATCGTGATAGTTCTGTACCAGATAAAGATGATTTAACGAATGCTTATGCATTTGGAGAACAATTTGAAGATAATCTCTATATTTATTTTGGAACGGATCGTTTTTCAAATGATGGAGATGCTGCTATTGGATTTTGGTTTTTCCAAGACACAGTTGATTTATTAAACAATGGTAAATTTACAGGAAAACATCAAGATGGTGATCTTTTAGTAATTAGTAATTATGGATCTACACAAGATATTCAGGTCTATCGTTGGCAATCTGGATCATTGGTATTAGAATTGTCTGATAATTCGGCAGAATGCGATGATTCCAAAAATCAGACAGTTTGTGCTATTACTAATTCCGCACCAACACCATCTCCATGGTCTTACACAGCTAAGACAGGTGTAAGAGATCAATTTCCACAATATAGTTTTTTAGAAGGTGGATTAAATTTGCGAGATATTTTTGATGGAGATACTGTACCTTGTTTTACTTCATTTATGGTGGTAAGTCGTTCATCTTCATCTATTACAGGGCAATTAAAAGATTTTATTTTAGGAAGTTTTGATATTTGTGACCTAAGTCTTTCAGTAAAATGTAATGATATTAATTTTAATCAGGAGAGGAATGGTCTTATTTATAATTATGAGATTGTTGTTGATAATACAGGTTTTGGTACTATTTATGATGTTAATTTATACTATGATAATAGAGTAGTAACATCTTATTCACAATTAGAGTCAGGAGATACTTATATGTATTTTGGAACATTTAACAGTTCTGATTTGAATGAAACAACAAGTAATGTTCGTGTACGTGGGTCTAAGGTAAAAGCACCTACTGGTGAGTCAGATTATTTAGATAGTGTATTTCAAGGTGTTCAATGTCCATTTATTATGTTGAATCCAGGTTTGGTTCTGAATGGATCTTGTTTCGTAGGATTGGTTACAGAGAGTAATCGTTTATCAGTTCAGGTTAATTATAGTGGACAAGTGTGTAATACTGGTGATATTCAGATGGAGAGAGTGTTAGTCACTAATGCACAAACTTCAGAAGTGGTGAATCTTGGTACTTTAGTTTATAGAGGATGTAAATCATATATGAGTAATTTTTATCCAACTGTTAAAGATGGATATAATAATACTGTTTGGGTGAGTGGAATTTCAACACTTGGATCATATAATGTTAGTGATAGTACCAGTTTTAATTGTTTATTGTGTTAATTAATTTTTAGTAAGATTATAAGAAAATTTGCATTTATGTTTAGCATTTATGTTTTGCTTATGGTTATCAAAATATAAAATTATATTTTGAAAACATGTAGAGAATATAAGTTAGTTTATATCCTATACAAAAATATATTACAAAATATTATAAAACCATGTTAAAAGATTATATTACAATTAAAACTGTTCATCCTAATCCACAATATGATGAAGCTATTGAATATTTATCATCTATTGCTAAAAATAATAATTTAGATTATTGGACAGTTAATTTAGTTAATAGTAAGAAAGCTTTATTGATTTCATATCAATTTAATAAATTGAAGGAGACCATATTATTCAATAGTCATATGGATGTAGTTCCCGTTGATGAAAATATGTGGGACACCGATCCATTTTCAGGAATAATAATAGATGGAAATATGTATGGTCGTGGTACACAAGATATGAAATCAGTTGGAATACAATATTTACAGGCATTAATAAATTTTTCAAAAAAACATACTAATCCAAGTAAGAATATACTCTTATCATTTGTTCCCGATGAAGAGATATCAAGTAGAGATGGTATGAATATCTTATCGGATGAGTTGAAAAATATGAAGATTGTATTCGCATTTGATGAAGGTATACCCAATCAAGATAATAAATTGATACTTTATAATGCAGAGAGGAAAATGTGGTGGATCAAATTGACTGCAACGGGAGATGCGGGTCATGGTAGTAAATATGTGAAAGAGAATGCATTTTGCAAATTGTATCAAGTGATAGGTAAATTTTTAGAATATGCGGAGACTCAAAAAGGTAAAGAGTATGACGAGATGATAACAATTAATGTCAATTATATGGACGTTGGAGATTCATATATGTACAATGTTATACCAAATGTGGCAACTGCAGGTTTAGATATACGTGTACCGGTAACAATAGATATTGAAGAATTTTATAAGAAGATAGAGGAATGGTGTCAAGATATAGAGTTTGAATTTATCAAAGGTACGGATAAAGATAAGTTTGTAAAAGGATATACAAAGATAGAAGATTGTACGAAATTGAGTAAAGTGTTGGAAGAGATAGATCAAGAATATGAGTATAAGACGTTTCCAGCCACTACCGATGCCCGATTTATGCGAAATATGGGTGTACCAACAGTGGGAATGAGTCTCTTATTTAATACAGAGAATAGATTACATGATCATAATGAGTATATAGTTGTCGTTGATATGGAGCGAGGTAGTCGGATATATGAGCGGATTATGGAAGAATTTGTTTTATAAAAATGATATAATTGTATTAAAAATGTTCACAAAGATATATAACCTTGATGATTACTCAATAATGTTCAACTAATATCATATACTTAACAAATATTCCTTGTTAACTTTTTAAAATTAAGATAATAATATTTTTAAAAATGTATCCCAAAATACATTTTTATGTAACCTTTATGATTACACTATTTTTTCAACCAATATTATATACTCAACAACTATTTCTTGTTAACTATATATAATTAAGACAACTATATTATAAAAAATGTATCCTACAAAAAACTTTAAGTAACCGAGAGATTATATTCATAATAAGGTAATATACAGACTGATGAAATTAAAAAATTATAATTTTCCAATAATAAAAATATGGTTACTGGTTACGAAAAACCGCGCGCGCTAAAAAATATAATAAAAAAAGGATTTACACCCTTGGAAATTTAAAATGGAACAAAATTAATTTATTTTAATATTTTTTAATATAATAAAAATAGCAGATTTTCGTAACCAGTTACTTAAAATTATTACGATAATTTTGTATACAAATAATTAAACCTTACCATATTAAATAATAAATAAATATAAAACAATTCGTTACATTTTTTATCAGTAATTAGAATATATTTTATATAGAAAAATTGATAATTTTATGATTTTTTATAAATAAAATCAGATTTTATATTAATTTAATTTATTTTATTATATTACGATATATAGTAATATATATTATTCTATTATATTTTTATGGTAATAAAAACTATTACCATAATTATTAAATGATATCATTATCATGAAAAAAATCAACGAAATGATAATTTTAAATATTATTTGTTTTCTTATCTTTTATGATGTATTTAAATATTATATTTATAAACTTCCTTACCATTAAAATATAAAAAAATCAATCAATGATACGTTTTAGGGGGGGGAGAAAATAGAAATAAAAATATTTGAAAATGAAAATAAAAAAAATTTTAAAAATTGAAAATTTAATAAAAGAAAATACAAATATTATAAATACAAATTTCGCCCCCCTAAAACATACCATTGGTTGATAAATCTTAAATGTTATGGTAATAATAATTTATATTTTTGATAAAAATCTTACTATAAATGATGTTAATACTTTTAAAAACATAAAATTACCATTTTGTGATGATAATTTATTAATGTTATCAATAATACTTATCATATGCATGATTTTTTAATTTTTTTTATGGTAATATAAAAAAAATATTGTTAAAATTATAGTCATAAAAAGACGACAAATAATTAAGAATTAAAAATTATCATTTTAATGTTAAAAATGTGATAAAAAACTATATAAAAAAAATTAAAATATTATAATATAATTATGCCTATTAAAAAACATAATACAAAAATATGTCTTAGATGTGGTAAAAATTTAACCCGTTTAGATAATCATATTAGAAATAAAAAAATATGTAAGCCAATATATTTAGATATATCATATAACGATATGATGATAAACTATGATGATTATTACAAGGAATACAATGTAAAAGTATTAAGTAATTTATATAAGTGTGAAAAATGTGGAAAGAAATATAAGTATAATAGTGGTTTATCAAGACATAAAAAACAATGCGATGATGAAAATACAGATATAGATAACAATAGTAATAATATTACAAATAATATAACAAATATAAATATAAATATAGATCAAAGTCAAAATATATTTAATGT
>Ga0233411_10000592_pt1 | contig 10889 bp, 14 predicted proteins | sample Na_anoxic_2_MG_FD_179799 | JGI IMG/M metagenome (GOLD analysis project Ga0233411, IMG submission 179799) | Seawater microbial communities from Saanich Inlet, British Columbia, Canada - Na_anoxic_2_MG | ecosystem: Environmental > Aquatic > Marine > Inlet | place: Canada: British Columbia...
TTGGTGTAATAGAAAAGAAGAAAGCAAACTACTATCTAAACTAGATCCAGAAGCTGTAGAAATTATTGGTAGTATGTCTATGGAAAAGAAAGAAGAGATACTACACGATTTCGCAAAAGGAGACATAAAAAGACTAATAACAAAGGCGTCTATGACTTCATTTGGGCTAAATTGGCAGCATTGTAACCATACCGTATACTTTCCTACTTACTCATACGAACAGTATTACCAAGCCATTAGAAGGTTTTGGAGGTTTGGACAAAAAAAGCCAGTAGTAGTAGACCTGGTAATATCAGACGGTCAGGAGTCAGTAATGGACTCAATTAAAAAGAAAACAGAGAAAGCTATACAACTATATGAAAACCTAACTAAAAATGTAAACAAAGATTTTACCCATATAACCAAAGAATTTAACCAACAACTACAGCTACCTAAATTTATTTAAAATGACGAAAGATCAAATAATAACCGAAGATTACGCTATCTATAACTCTGACTGTATGGAGGTGATAAAAGAAATGCCAGACGAGAGCATAGACCTATCTGTATATTCTCCCCCCTTCGCAGGGCTTTATAATTATTCAAGTTCAGAAAGAGACTTTTCTAACTGTGATTCTAAAGAGCAATTTATAGAGCAGTACGACTATCTAATTAGCCAGATGGCCAGGGTAACTAAGAAAGGACGTATTAACGCGGTCCACTGTACGGACGTATTTGATAATACCTCTAGACTATGGGACTTTCCGCACGAGATAATTAGAATACATGAAAAATACGGATTTGAATACAGGAACCGTATAACAATATGGAAAGAACCTTTAAAAGTTCGTATGCGTACTATGGTACAATCTTTAATGCACAAATTTATAGTAGAAGACTCTACAAAGTGCTTTACAGCTATGCCGGATTACGTACTAATATTCACGAAGAAAGGCGAAAACGAAGTACCGGTATCAAATCCTAACGGTCTTACTAGATACTTTGGAGACACACCAATACTACCGAATATTTTAACAGCATGGAATAACGCTAATAACAGTAATGTTAATTCTGACGAACTTTGGGAACACCTAAACGATAAATTTAAGAACCACCAAGACCCTAAGAGTAATAAACTTAGCCATTACATATGGCAAAGATACGCCTCTAGTGTTTGGGACGATGTTAGAATAGATAATATACTACCTTTTAGAGACTCTAGAGAAGAGGATGACGAAAAGCACGTACACCCGCTACAGCTAGACGTAATAGATAGAATAATAGAGCTGTATTCTAATAAGGGAGAGACTGTTTTTACTCCTTTTATGGGTGTAGGGTCCGAGGTTTATTCTCCTGTATCATTAGGTAGAAAAGCTATAGGAGTAGAACTAAAAGACTCTTATTTTAAACAAGCTATACAGAACCTAAAGGAAGCGCCTAATAGATTTAATGAAGTGGAGCAAATAAAACTATTTTAAAATGAGCGATAAAGAAAGAATAACACTAGCATCTATGTTATTTGCTAATACTCAAATACAAATAGAACTAATAGACGAGCTAAGCAATACAAGCATATACAAACAGTCTATTAAGAACCACTATAACAAAGTTCAGTCTATTAACGAAGATTTGATAAATAACTTTTACAAAGGATTAAAAGATGATGGAGAGATAGTTCTACATCATCTTGTAAGAGTATCGGAGAACTTTGTTAAGGCTATAAAGGATAAGGATATTAATGTAGTAGATAGATTCTTAAAAGACTATCTAAGCGGAGAATTAAGAATAGAAGACGAACCAATAAACTAAATAACCAAATGACTAACCGAATAACAGATAAACTAATAGAGCTTAACGATGTATCATATATACTATATGGTAGATCCTCAAAAGTAATAAAGATTAAAAACGATATACAGGTAGACCTAGAGATATTACTAGACTGCGTGTGTGAAGTTTTTGGAGTAACTATAGCGCAGTTAGCCAGTAAGAGCCGTGTAGCGGACTTTGTCTATCCTAGACATATCTTTAGCTACATAGCAGTAAACGAGGGACTAGGTACGCTTAAAAATATAGCGTCTTTTGTAGGTGATAGGGACCACACTACAATAATGCACAGCCACAAAGTAGCAGCGCCTAGCATCCTACAGATGCCGGATGTAAAGGATAAGTATAACGAGCTTATTAAGCAGTACCAGGAGACTACGTATTTTATGAATTATGGGAGGTATTAATAACGTTTTGGCTATGATTTGTAGCTAAGAACGAAGAACTAAAAAGTATAAGTTGAACCAAACAAGGTATAAATTATAGCCTTTGTTATAAATTTTAAAATATGGATAGTAGAGCAGTAACATTTTTGGATATGGCACTTGATTACAAGAAGCAATATGAAAATACCCCTTGGTGGAGATTCAAGAAAAGACGAGAACTTAAAAAAGATTGGTACTCAGCAAGGGAGTTGATGATGAGATATTAATATTTCATTATTTATAACACATCGCTAAAAACACCTTTACGCAAGCAATATGAACACACTATCAGTTACTTACGCTTACATTTATGAAGCATTTAATATCAATAAGTAATTGAACAGTTTGATTATTAATTAAGATTCACTAGGTTTAGATATGGATAGATTTAATATGATTAAAGATCATGTAACATGTAAAGTTTACACCAATACGGAAGAGGAGGAGTTGTCAAGCAAAGAGGCAAAGTTTGCATTTGGGACCATAATTGGGTATCTAGAAAAGGAGGACGAAAAAAAAGAAACTAGAATGACTTATTTAGTGGAACCCATAGATTATAGGATTTATTCTGTAGATAAAAACATAGAGGGGGTAAACGTTGAATGGCTTCCTTCTCCAAGCGAATTTATTGATGTTAAACCAGACATAATTAGATTAACATCAGGAAGATCATGAACGATAATATAGTGACAACCAAAGCGATTAAAGAGTGGCAGAATAAAATTCTTAAAAACTCAATACAGGCCGCCACCAATAGGGTAAACATGTCTATTCTCACAGACAAAGTAAGGCAATTAAACTATAATACAACGTGTCTAAGTGATGAAAACACATCTCTAAAAACAGACATCAAAGACTACAAAGAGAGGGTGGCATACTTGGTTAATATTAAGCATAATTTATTGGAAAGGATAGAAAAAATACCTAAATGGGTGCTCTTTCTATTCGGGGCTAATGGATAATTTATCCTTTCTCAATTCCGCATTAAGTCGATCAACCTTTCTTTTAACCTCTGGAACCGCGCTCATAAATATGTCGAGTAGTAGATTATCCAGTACCTCAAACTTCTTCTTTAAGATAATATCTTTTCTGCACATCTCCTTTAGCCTATCCATTGGACCAGCTATTTTAATCAACTCTTCGTTTAATAAATCTCCTTGTTTTTTTGTTAATTCTCCCATTAATTCAAATCAAAAGGGAGGAGTAACCAGCTCCCCCCAATATTAAGTAAACACGTCATTCCATCTGACTGATTGCAAGGTAATCAATAATCCTAACATTTAAAAGTATAGTTTAATATTTTGTATATTTGAATAATAACGATACAATATTTCGTTTTTGGTTTGATTTTCAAAATTAATTATATATAGAATGAGTTTTACATTTATATGCCCGCCACCAGCGGCGTTAACAACTCAAGTAAACCCCACATGTCCAGAGAAATTAGGTAACATTACTAGATTTGGCATTGTGCAAATTGCAGGGGGCCCTTTTGTTGATATTACAGATGAAGCCGAATGGGATCTTAGACTAGCGGCTGTTGATAATACAAAAGTTGTGTTCACACCCCTTCTTTCTGATGTTGAAATGCCATCATCCGCGGCGATAGAATCTGCTAAAGACGATAAAACATCCCCTTTTGGAGAAGGGTTCCTGTTGGGCGAGGGGTCTGTAGCGGTTACTGCCATGGTTAAAAACACAGAGGGCACGATAAAAGACACCCTTAAAGCTTTGCAGGGGTTTATAGGGTTAGGTGTTGTTGGTTTTGATTCAAATGGAACAGAGTTCGCTATTGGTAATGTGGCAATACCGATTTCTAATTGGTTTGTTAGCACAAAGAGCCCGGGCGGTATCTCGGAGGTTGATTCATTCTCCATCGCATTCACATTTAAACCTTGTTGGGATAAGGGCCTTACATTGAATTCATTGACTTGGGACGCTAACACTAAATTAAATGCCTAACCCTAAAGAGGTTGAATTAAAAAATATTAATGGCGTGACCAAAACTCTCGGGTATGGTCACGCTCTTAGTTTATTAAAGACCTATAACACTTGGAGTTTGCCCAAAGATTCAAAACTAGAATTTACTGAAGATGCCATTAGATTTAAACCAAGTAAAGGAGCTAATAAAGCGCCCAAAGAACGAAAGGGCGATAAAGGAAGCGATCTATCAAGAGGGGAGGCTTAAGCATCATGGAGAGCCTAGGATAACCAGAGGTGACAGTATAGGTAATCAAGCAGAAAAAGACTTCCTACTAGGGGTTGAGGATTTGCTCCCTAAAATGAAGTATAAGCGATTCAATCAGCTTTATACTTACCCTGTAAAAACTAATGAGTTTTTTGAGGGGGCCTTTAGTAATTTTCACAAAGTGTTTCAGTCTAATAACTCATATATAAAATGTGAATTTGAAGAAGAGGAACAAGAGGCTGAATTCGAGCCGATACAACAAGATATATTAGATTGGTTTAGAGTACAGGGATTCAGAAACTCACAAACAAGGATAAACGGATTAATAATAGTAGACACCCCCTCTGATGGCGGCGACCCTTATTTTTCATTTTGGGATATTTCGGGGCTTATAGATATAGAAAACAAAGAAAATGGAGATGCGGAGTATGTAATTTATGACTTGAGGTTTCCTGATAGTGATGTGTATGCGGTGTTTGATGATGAGTCTTACCGAATAGTTGAACTTGATGGCGAAGATTTGAAATTAATAGAACAGTCTTTTCACGGGCTGGGATGGTGCCCCGCTAGAATGATGTGGACTGATGATCTTAGCCATAGAGACCACATAGTAAAAAAATCACCATTCAGTAAAAGCTTAGGTAGGTTAGATACGTTGCTGTTTAAACAAGTATCTAAAGATTACGCCGATTTATATTCTTGCTACCCAATACTTAGCGCGTACAGAACAAAATGTGATTACACAGATGATTTCGACAACGCCTGCAATGGGGGATCTGTATACTATGCAGATCATAGCAACCCTACATTAGTAGGTGAAACATTAGATTGCCCATCTTGTAAAGGCTCAGACTTAATAGGTGCAGGCACGGTGTTCTGGGTAGACCCTCCAGAAGACAAAGAGCAGCACGACGGAATAGAACCAATCAAAAGGCTGGACGCTGATGTGGAAAGCCTAGAGTACATCAATAAAGATATAAGTGATCTAGAAGATCAGATATTTTTTGATGTTGTCGGTGCTACTGGAGAGGTAAAGAATGACCAAGCTAAGAACGAGAAGCAAATAGTATCTAGTTTTGAATCTCAGCAAAATGCACTATTACAATACAAAAGAAACATTGAATTAATAATAGGGTTTGTTACAAAAACCTCTGCCACCCTTAAGTATGGGGATGATTTTAAAGGGTGTATTTCTAATCTTGGAGATCAATTCTTCTTGGCTACTGAAGAGCAATTAAAAGACGACATAATAAGGACTAAAGAGGCGGGGATGCCTTCTTGGGAGGTTAACGATTTAATAAATCAATTAGCTTCTACTAAATATAAAAATAGCCCAGATCAACGTACTAGAGTCATGGTTCTAATGGACCTCGACCCATTCCCTACAAGCTCCATAAAAGAAATAGTAGAAATAGAGGTGGGGCTAGATCCTATAGATGTTATCATCAAAAAGAACTTCGACCAGTTTATTAGCAGATTCGAACGTGAAAATGCCAATTTGGTTACTTTTGGAAAAAACACAGAATATAATACTAAGATAGACAAGATAAAGGACGCAATTAAAACATACGCTGAAGAGAAGGCGGGCAGTCTGGTTATTTCAGGCGACGCTTCGGTTGGTCCCGAAGTGAATAAAGATAACTAATACAATTATGAATAAACGGAAGAAGATGAGAACCGCAGAGGAGAATGCGGAGATTAAAGACAAGATCATGTTTGGTGAATTTGATTATGTTAAATGCAATGAAGATTCAACACATCAAATTAGACCGGATTACCCAAAGGGTGAAATTAGAGAGTTTGAATCAGATCACTTTGTGGTAATGGAGTCTGATAGACCCGTGGAGGACATGTGGAAAGGTGGAGGAAATGGAAAAGCCGTCATGGTGGGTAATTATTTCTATAAGTTCTACACCATCGATATGTGGAAGAAGTTAATGGAACTAGAAACAGCAATGCCCGGAAGTGTATTTGGTGGTAGATCTAGTGAGATAATCCACAACCCTAAAAAAAATACAACTGTTGTTGTTAATGAAACTAAAAACAGAAGATAATGACGGCCGAAGAAATAAAAAACGCAATATCCGAAAATCCAGACCTAAAGAAAGAGGTTCTAGGTACATTTAGTGATACTCATGTAATAAAAAGCATCGCAGACCATGACGAATGGAAAGAAAATTTCGAGAAAGAAACGATAAGCAAAAAGACAAGGAAAATAGCAGATCATTTTGAGGCTGACATAACCGGATACGGATTCGAGAAGATTGAAGGAGAGAAATATTACGACTACAACAAACGTGCGCTTTCAACCCTTTCAGAAAAGGCTAAAAGATCAAAAGAGCTAGAGGCCCAAATAGAAGAACTTAAAACGAAAGACGTAAGTGAGGATCTTAAGAGAGAGCACAAGGACTTAAAAGCTCTCTTTGATAAAACTCAATTAGACCATGAAGAAGATAAGAAAAAACTTATCAGCGGGTTTAATTCTGAGAGAAAAGAAGGCACAATAGCCTCAGCGATGAACTCTCTGTCCTTCAATTCAGACATGCCAGAAGATGTTATATCTGCACTTAAGGAAAAAAGAACTGAAGAGCTAATGGGTATGAATTCTTCTTTTTCTAGTGAAGGGCTAGTCTTTCTAAAAGAAGACGGCGAGACAATGAGGCATCCAGAGACCCTAAAGCCAATTACCGCGGCTGATCTTCTTAATGATTCTTTAGCTAGTATATTAAAGAAGTCAGACCCAGCCAGAAAAGGGATAGGAACAAAAGCACCCAAGGCTGAAGAAGGAAGCATGGTGGCCCCTGCTGGAGTCAAAACGAAAGTGCAATTAAGCGCTCACTTGGCCGAGCAGGGCTTAGTGGCAAATACAAAGGAATACTCTTTAGCATTCTCAGAGATGGGGAAAGGTCTTCCGTTGAGATAGTGGATCGGGGTGTGGCTTGTTCTGCACCCTTCCACTTAATTATACATTCATAATATTTCGTGCATTTATATATTTACAGAATAATGTTCCGTAAATCTTTTGTATATTTAAGGAATATTTTGTTTTAGCTAATCACATTAATGGGAGTGATTCGGTTTTTAAAAGGGTTGTTTAATAAATAAATCTATGAAATAATGACATTAGTCAATACTTTACTAGAGCCAATCCGAGTAGATTACCGCGAAGCACTAGACAAAAACGAGAATAGAGGCTCTAAATATGGCGCTCTAGCTCAATTCATGAGAGACACTAGCGCTCCTAATTCCATATTTACCGACGACACAAAAGCTAAAATCTCTGGGTCGTTTGGTAACACTGTAAACATCCCTGTGATAGACTACAAGGACGTCACCCTTACTAACACTAGAAGTTGTGTTATTGCTGATGATGAGAACACCTCTCAATTAATCAATGTAACATATACGACTTACCAGTTTGGGTTTACTATGGTTCCTTCTCAGTACTCGCAAAACTCTATAGGGTATGAGAATGATTTTAAAATCAAAATGAAAGCTGCCTTGAATAAGTTTCAAGCAACTTTAGACTCTCAGTGTATTGCTCAGTTAGAGTCTGATAAAAATCAGTTTTGGACAAATGTTGCGCCTGACTATTACGCTGAGATTGGCGATACTCTTCAGGTTCCACTTGCTCAGAAAGAGGATTTTTACAACAACCTACAGTCCATTCATGGCACAATGGACTTTGGGGCTGACGACATTCAAGTTGTGTCGAACTGGAATGAACTAACTAACGTTCGTAGATATTTCGCGCAAGGAGCTCAAAACGGGATTAATGAAGCCTTTCAATTAGGGCCTTACTCTTGGGACTCCACAAATAGAGTGCTAAACACCGCAGGAACAGGGTCTACTGTTTACTCTTACCCACAGGGAACTGTGGCTATTTGGAATAGAAACGATCCTGACTCTATTAGAGGTCAAAGTATAGGTGGGACAGAGTCCCCTAGTAAACAATGGGCGGTTGTGCCTGTTTTGTTAGAGGATGGTTCAACTATTGATATGGGGACATATTACACTCAAGATTGTGCGGATAAATCGGCATTAGGTGGAGGTGCTAATGAAGCGTCTTTAGTCGAGGGGTTCTCTTTTCATACAGATATTGTAACAATGACAGCATACAACAGCGATAGAGCTGGCCGATATAGCCCAATTGTTAAGTCTGAAATGAAACAAGTATAAATAAATATGGGGGGAGGTTATTGGCCTCCCCTTTTTTTATGATTAATAATAACACTATATTATCTTGCTTAAAACCTATGTTGGGTTGGGATTCTAGTTCTGATCCTTGCACTAATGGGTTGCTTGAGCTTTCTACTGACTTACAGTCAAGTGATAGTGGACTATATTATAACAATGTCCACCCTCTTTTGACTATTGAGAATTTAGGGTCTATTGCTCCTAACTTTCAGCAAACTATTGATAATACACAAGTGTTTGATGGGGTTGTTAGTTACAATCTAAACGAACGGGTTAACTTTAACGGGAAGCTTTATTCTAGTTTAATTAACGGAAACTTAGGAAACGAACCTGACGTAAGCGCCGCGGAGTGGTTAGAGGTTTTGTTATTTAGTGATTGGTTAAGCAAAGGAGATGATGCCAGTATCTTAAAGTTGATGAACCAACTAATCACTAAGAAGAAAATAAGAAAAGACACAAAGAGCCTTTTTAACGACTTAAAACTATTTGATGGAAATGGTAGGCTAAGCGACTTAATAATTAAAGAGGGTAGATTTGTGGGGCTTCAGATTGAGCTTAAGAGACATGAGGGGCTTAATTTTATTCTTAACAGAATAGGTATACAAGCAAATGCAACACAGACAGATTTGCCTATTTATATATATCACAGCTCACAACTAGAACCTGTTTATTCTTTCAATGTATCCACCACGAAAGCTACTAGTTTTGAATGGGTTAATATAGAGTCTGAAAACATAGATTTAAAGTATTTTGATGAAGGGTATGACGCTGGAGGGGTTTGGTATGTTGGGTATTATGAAAGTGATTTAAGTGGTCAGGCTATTCGCAAGAGTTATAACTTTAGTGCTACCCCTTGCACTCGTTGCAACAGGTATAATTACAACGCTTGGAGACTATATAATAAGTTTCTTTCTATTATTCCTATTCAGGTGGATAGTGGGAAGCTAAACGGGTCGCAGATGTTTGATATTGCAGACGTTCAGTATACTCAAGTGCAGAATTACGGACTGAACCTTAGTTTTACTACAGGGTGCGATGTTAGTGATGTGTTTTGTAATAATAAAGATAGGTTTGTAGACGCTATAGGCAAGCAACGGGCTGTAGATTTATTAAAGTATATGGTTCATAGCACCAGAGATAATAACTTAAGTGAAGAGGTTAAATCTATGGCGTTTAGTGCTCTCAATGGAGAGGAAAACATACAAAGCATGGAGGAGCAGATTAATGACGCTATTGATGCAGTTGACTTTGATTTTAGTGACCTTAACACTCCTTGCCTTCCATGTAATAATAATAGCTCAGTTAAAATAAGGGCGGTATGATTGGTAGGCTAGAGGAAATAGAGTCTGCTTTAATGGATATTAAAAAAACCCTTAAGAAAGAAGCGATAAACATTATTAAAAACGATAAAGGGGTATATTTGGACCTTAACAGGGATCAAATGTCCAAAGGGCTAAACAGAACAGATACTCCAATAGGAAGACTTAAAAGCCCTGCGTATGCCTCCCGAAAGAAATCAAAAGGAGGAAAAGCCCCGTTTGGATCTGTAGATCTTAAAGATCGAAGAGACTACTACGATAGTTTAAAAAAGGTTGTTACATCTAAGTTTGTGGAGGTTAAATCTACAGACCGAGACAAGGTAAAAGTAGACGGCATAAAAGCTAAATATGGAGAGTTTCACTTGAACCTTAGCGAAGAGAATCAATCCAAATATTCTTCAGTGGTTATAAAACCACAATTAATAGAGTCTTTGAAACTTAAACTTAAAATTAATGGGCTTTAAGTGTGGTAACGTCCCCATTGTATCTAATCCAACCGGGATAGATAAGATTGTGACTGATATACAGCAAGCTTTAGCGCAAATAAGTTGGCTTGAATATTCTTTTGGACGTGCTTACAGGAGAAAGACGACCCGCTCAGGAGAGGACTACCACGCCCCTTTTGTATATAACAAAGGGCGAGAATATATCGACGTAGACCCTCAAGACGATGTTAAAGCATTTTCTTTTATTGAGGTGAACGAATCTAAAGATATATCTAACTACACACCAATAAACAAGAGTTGGAATCAAAGTCAAGAAGTGGACGTTATTGTGTTTGCCAATCTTGAGTTAATAGATAACACTATTGACGGGATATTCACTGAGAAGCTAATAGATGAGGTTAATTTTATATTAAACAGCGTATCTTCTATTTATAGGATAAATTCTGTTGAAGAAGGGCTTGATAATGCTTATTCGAAGTACGATTACAAGGACGATTCGATTAAAATG
>Ga0233411_10000597_pt1 | contig 10853 bp, 16 predicted proteins | sample Na_anoxic_2_MG_FD_179799 | JGI IMG/M metagenome (GOLD analysis project Ga0233411, IMG submission 179799) | Seawater microbial communities from Saanich Inlet, British Columbia, Canada - Na_anoxic_2_MG | ecosystem: Environmental > Aquatic > Marine > Inlet | place: Canada: British Columbia...
CTTACCTAGTTTAAATAATTCCTCTTGTCTGTGTTTAAGTGTCGACTTCACATCTTCTAAAATATGCATATCTTTATCTTTTAAATTAATATCAATCTTAAGTAATGGCCATTGATCTAAATAAAAAGAAGAGACTAACTCTCTTCTTTCTCCTCATAAGGGAAATACTTTAGCACTATGTCTATAGGCCATTCAGCAATCTCTTGGACATCTATCCCTTGTATCTCTAGTCCTCTGCTTAGTTGACGCTTAATGTAGATTCTAAGTATCTTCATCCTTGTTACATCATCCAATAAACTTAAATTATGTTTCATAATAGTTAATCTTTAGTTAATAAAAAAACCTCTCTCCCAAATTTAGCCGTAGTTGCTTAGTCAAGGGGAGAGAGGTGTGCTATGCTGATTGATAGAGTGCATAGGCTAACTCCAATACTGGTCATCAGGTGTGATGCTAGTATCTACTACAGTTCGATGTAACCTAGAGTAGAGATGTCTTGGTCAAGCTGTGCTATTAGATTAGCATCATACTCTGCCCATACATCTCCCTTGCCTATGCTCCACGCACCATCAGCATCACGAGTCAACTTACCATCAGCACGAAATACGAAGTGCTTAGTGTTAGTTGATTTCTTAGTGACAACATCATAGCGATGAAACCTAGTCTTAGGCTTAACGACTGCAGTAGGATTAGTTGTATTATCCATACCAAATCTAAGTTAGGGTCTGATCTAATTTCGACGTGGGGTACTTGGATCCAGCCAGTGGGGGTGGGGGACATTTCAATAATGGTCTGCATCTCTAAATACCTAGTAAAAAATAAAAATTATAAAAATTATTTATTTATTAGTATTTTTTATATATCTTTGTCACCATAATTATAGTTAAGTAATAAACTATAGCTAAAATAAACAGTAATGGCAGAAGAAACAAAATCATGGGACGAGGTTAAAAAGTTGTTTCATTGTACGCATCCACAAGCGAATGCAAACATAGTAGATAAGGAGGAGGCTCATAGTTATATAGAAACTCATGGGCTAACAGCAATATATCAACGTGAGTTAAATGATGGAACTCCGAGGAGATTATGGATACTTAATGATCCAGATGGGCATCAGTGCGGCTTATTATACACAGCAAGAGGATCAGAAGGATTTAAAAATAAAGAAGTATTTAATAAAGATATATTTGATTTTATGGAAACTTTTATACCAAGAGGTGAATATATAAAGGATGATCCTAATAATCATCCTAGAACTAATGCTTTTACTAAAGAATAATATCGCGGGTTAGAGTAATGGTGAACTCGCCGGTTTCATTAGCCGGAGCCGGAGGTTCGATTCCTTCACCCGCTACTAATTTAATAAATAAGAAATAATGGCAATAACAGATACAACTAGAATAACATCAGCAATAAACAAGCAAAGTACTTCAACAGATCCAGGATGTGGTTGTGGAGCGGTGCTCGTTCCAGCAGGCCACTCATTACCAGCAGGAGATTATGTACACATGAAAGCTTTTACGAGTAGTGGAAATATAGCATTAACAGCTATCGTATGGAAAGGAGAACCTTGGCTAGATGCATCTAGCCCAACATACGCACCTATAACTTCGATGATTTTGGATAGCAGAAACGCCGATCATAAAATGAATATTGAATCCTGTAATGTAGGAACAACTTCTGCTATTTTTTACAAAAGGTGTAAATAAGCATGAATGATCAGAAAGGACTTATAGACCTACTTGCAGAAAAATATGCTTTACCGGCTTTTGTAGTGGAGAGTATAGTTAAATCTCAGTTCAAATTTGTACAAGAGAAAATGCAACAAGGTGAATGCGCCAAAGTAAGATTACATCACTTTGGAGTATTTAAGGTAAAACCAAAAAGATTATATATAATAAATAAAGATACAGAATAATGCCAGGAATAACAAGTGAGATTACACTACTCGAAGCCGTAGAGCAAGGAAAAAATGCTGTGGCTCTAGCTGCGGCTGATGTAGATGCAGCAACCCAAGCTGAGAATGTAGAATGGATGGAAAATGCAACAGCTGTATTTAATGAGCAGACAGCTAAATTAATTAGAAATGAGGCTGCCTTACTTGCAGCATATGCTGGGATTCCACCCTCACCTCCAAGCACGACTTTTGGGGACAGTGCATTTTGGACTATAAACGGATACCAATTTATACCTTAATTGAATGGGCGGATATGAAGTAAAATTACCTGATGGAACTATACTGAAGTTTAATACTGCAGCCGCAAGGGACAAGTATAAAGCTTTAGTAGACATGTTTACTGTGGACCATTTAGGCGATGTTCCTCATACAAACATGGAGTTGGGAGTAAGATTATCAGAAGACAACCCATTAAAAGATGGTGTTATAAAACCATTAGGTATAAGCATAGATTTAAAAACTATATCAAACAGAGATTGGGAAGAGAAATATAAAGGTCAGGGATCAGGGTATACAAAGAAAGTTGTTGCTGTAGATCCTTATAGCACTCCTACACCTAAACAAAAAACACAGGAAGTACCGACGACTGCCCCACTACAAGCAGTTCCAGGAGGAACTCCATATTCCAGCGCTCAGGCACAACCACAAAATGCAAGATATGAAGAAGCGGCTTATAAACAAAATCAATTAAATGCATTAGTCACTCCAGTTAATTCACCATGTGATGTATGTGCAGGAGTAGCTGTTCAATGGGGAGCTGAAGTATATAAATGTGCTGATGGGACGGGTCCATATTATTTTAGTAATATAACAATAGATGGAGGACAGCAAGCTGGCCCATTTATGGTAGGGAAATCATATAAATGTAATCCTAGTTATGGATCACAGCCTGGAGGAGATTGTCATATAGGCAGCTGTTGGGGACCAATCTGGCATGTTACACAAATAATACCTACAGGGCAGTCAGGCCCAGGAACAATAAACACACAGGCGCAATCACACATGTGTGTAGATTTAATTGAAGACTGTAATTGTGTATCCTATCCGTATAATTGTGGAGGTTGTTCACAGCCACATACAGCCTCTCAATCTTATTCACTTCTTAATGTATCTCAAAGTGCACAAGGTTGTGAAGCAGTACAAATGTATTTTACTAATGGTTCTGGTGGATGGGATGTAAACCGTGGAGCATTTCTTACATATGATACAGTTAATGCCCCAGGAGTTGGTATTCAATTAATGGATGAACAATCTCTTTATAATATGGTAAATACGTTTGCTCAATTAGCTCCTTATAATTATGGACCGGTTTTTAAATTGTATTCAGGATCTGTTGCTAAAGTAGGTAATAAAATATATGGTTGGGTACAAGTATCACCTGCTTCCAATCCAGCCGGGATAGTAAATGAACTACTTGAACTTGAAATAGACGCAGCCCTTACAACTGTATCTGTTACCAATATTTATGCACGTGTAGGAAGTGCGCTGAGTGCGTTAGCTGGAAACTCATTTTGTGCAAAAAATAGTAATACTCTTCTAACTATTAAACAAGGTTCTGGTGGAGGAAGCGATGAAGTACACGAAATAATAATCGATCCAGCAACAAATTCATTTACAAATACTGCTCTATTTACCCCAGTTGCACAAACAGGTGGTGATCTAGTATATGATCCAGCTACTGATACTATATGGCATGGCGAACAAGACAGCGTAATAAGACATTATGATATGAATGGAAATGTATTGGGCGTAGTAGTTACTAACGGAATAGTATGGAGAATGTGGTGCCAAGGCGGTGAGATTATATATTATACTGCTACAGGTGGTACAAGCCAAGTAGATAAAGCTAATTATACTGCTATAAGTTTATTTATAACTTTTCCTCTTCAGACGATTTACCCAGGGGATGCAGCATCATCTCCAGATTGTTGTGTAGCAAGCGTACAACCACCTTCTAATTGTGCACCTCCACATACAATAATTTAAAGTATAAAAATGGGACTATTTGATTTAAAAAACGGCAATGTAATTCTTAATCCAGATTCACTGGTATTACCAGGCTTTAGAGAAATCTGGAAGAAAGATAAAACAAAAGGGAAAGAGAAAGCTACAAAAGAAATTTCTTATGTATTTTTTATGTGTGATTACAATAGTCCTTATGCTGTATACCCAAACCCTAAAAGGCAGGAAGTAATTATAAAAGATTATATGGGAGAAGATTGGAAAGAAACAGAAGATATTAAAGTAGCAATTAAAAGATATATAGACTTTCAAGAAACTCATACTATGAGGTTAATGAGAGCAGCTAAAGGAGCATCAGATAAATTAGCTGGATATTTTGAGAATATAGATTTTCTTAGAATGGATGATAATGGTAAACCTGTTTATACTGCTAAAGATGTAGCGTATAATTTAGAAAAGGTAGGAACCATTGTAGATAGTTTAGATAAACTAGAAACAAGAATTAAAAAAGAAGTTAAAACTGAATCTCGTGTGAGAGGAGGTGGAGACATTGGAATGTATGAACGTTAAATAAAAAATAATAAATTATGGGATGTGGATGTAATAAAAAAGCAAAAAAATCTAGTACGTCAGTAGCAGTAGATCCAAAAAAAGGATTTAATTTTGAGGAGGCATCACCTGTTGCCGAGCAGATAAATAAGAGTGAGGGCCCAGGCCTTTTACAAAAAGCTTTAAATTTTGGTGAAGCGGTGGCTAATCATGTAGCTGATGGTTTAACTACTGTTACTACTCTTCAGTTAAGTTCTAGACTTTCGGTCTGCAATAAGTGCCCTTTTAATAAAGAGGGTAATTGCAATAAATGTGGGTGTGTTATAGCTACTAAGGCTAAGTGGAGAACTTCAGAATGCCCAGCAGGGTATTGGCCTACACTTCCTAAAGATAAAAATAAAAAATAATATGGCTATTACAAGAAAACAATTAATAAATAACTATGGCTTTAGACCTTCTAAAGATCATAAAAAATTATTAACAAGAAAAGTAGGAGGAGAAGACACTATTGATGTATATGGTAATGTTCTTTTCTTTGAAGGTAAATCAGTAGTAACTTTAGAATGGATGCCGTTAGAATTATTTTCTGGGTATCTAGAAAAATTAATAAGCAGTATAAAAAAAAGAAAGTATGCCAGCAGAGAAATATGATTATGAAGTATTAGATGAAGCTATGAATAATGCATATTATATTCTTACATCTAGTAAAACATTTGAAGAGATTATGGATGCTATGGGAGAATGTTCATTACCTTTTGATATTAGAAAAGAAGGACCAGATTTGTCAGGAATGATTGAATATTTTATAGAAACAGAAGAGTATGAAAAATGTGCAGTTCTACAAAAAATGATGGATGGGGATGAAAAAGAATAATCAAGAAATGATAGGCTGGAAGATCTTTGGGATATATCTTGTTCTTATACTGATAGTGTATTTAATGGGAACTAAAATATAAAATAATGAAAGACTTTGGAAATATATTTAAAAATAGCAATGATTATAATGAGAAAACTATAATAGGTTTTATAGCGTTTATTATTATGGTCTTAATAATGTTAGCAGATCTCATAACTGGATGGTGTGGGAAAGATTTAGTAATTAATGAATTTGTATATGACTCATTCTTATTCCTAGTATTAGGATGTTTTGGGATTGCAGGTATAGAGAAATTCGCAAAAAAATAATAATAATGAAAAAATGTGAATGTGGACAAACAGCAAATGTGGATGGATGGTGTGATGGAACTCATCAAAAAATTAAAAGTACTCTTACAAAAGTTAAAGAGGCAGTCTGTAAAGGAATCTGTAAAATCACCTGTAAAAAAGTATGTCTCAACTGGTGTGAAACTAAATGCTGCTAAAATGACAAAGATAAGTGATCATGTAAGTTATAAAGAAGGTATTTATAGTAGAACGGCTTTACGACGAGGAATAGATAATATTCCTGGGCCAGATCAATTAAAATGTATGATGGAAATTGCAGAGAATGTATTTGAACCTTTAAGAGAATGGGTAGGGGGACCTATAAAGATTAATAGTTTTTTTAGAGGTAAAAAATTAAATACTGCTATTGGAGGATCTAAAACTTCACAACATATGAAAGGTCAGGCTATGGATATAGATGATACTTTCGGCCACGCTTCTAATGCCGAAATGTATCATTATATTAAAGATAATTTAATATTTGATCAAATGATCTGGGAGTTTGGAGATGATAATAATCCTAATTGGATTCATGTTAGTTTTGTGACTCATAGAAAAAATAGAAAGAAATTAACTGTTGCCTATAAAGATGAGTTTGGAAAAACTAAATATATGCATACAGAAAAACACGGAACAAGAACTGGTGGATTATCTCCTAATACAGGACCTAGAGCATGAAGTGGATAGGCCAACATATATGGGATTTAATATCTAGATTTAGAAATTATATATACCTTGAAAAGGTAGATACATCAACTTCTACAACTGCACTTGTTGTAGATAGTGATGGAAAAGTAGGGACTAATAGCACAATAGGAACAGGAGGTGTTGATTCAGTTACAACTACCGATGGTACGTTTATTGATCTGGAACCTAATACGCCTACCACAGGAGCTGTAAATGTTACTGCTGATTTAAGCGCTGTTAATGGGACTTCAGATGTAACAACTAGATTTTTAAGTAAAGATAACACATGGGATGTTCCTAGTTATACTGCTAATACAGATACTACATATAGCGCAGGAAATGGATTAGAATTAGTTGGAGCTACATCTACTATATTTCAACTTGATTTATATTCTAATGCTGGTATAGCATTTTATGGAGGGGTACCTTACGGAGCTGAAATTGGTTTAAATCTTGACCATACAGCAATCCCTGGAACTTTAAGTATTGCTAATGGAGGAACAAATGAAGCAACAGCTCAAGCAGCTATTGATAGTTTAACTACTGTTAGTGGAGCCACAAATGAGCATGTATTAACTAAAGATACTGCAACAGGAAATGCTATATGGAAATCTATACCAGCCAGCACTCCTAGCCTTGAATATTTAAATGCAGTTTGTACAACCACTATTATTACTGCAGCAACAGACGGAGAAGCAAGTGCTGTTGTAATTCCTTTTGATACAGAACAAGCTACTTCAGGAACAGGTCTTATTTCATTAGGATCTGGAGCTTCAGTTAATGCTATTACTATGACTCACGATGGAGTATATAAACTTGATTGGAATGTAGCAACAAATACTAGTGTTATTAATAATAGAATCTTAGGCGGAATAAAATTAGAAAAAGGAACATGTAGTGGGGGGTCTTATACTTGGGCAGATTTTAGTCCAACCCATGGGTATATATATGACAGAGGAAATGCAACCGTAAGGAAAGGCTCAGCTTCTGGAAGTATTATAGTTGAGCATGCAGTTGGGCATTGTAGTCCTATTTATAGATTAGTTCTATGGAGAGAGGCTGCATCAAATGCGTCTTCAAAATTAATAACTGTGATTAATGGAACACAAATAAACATAATAAAATTAGCTTAATGAATACAAAAGTTAGGTACATGACAATTACAGATAATCTTGATACTAAAATAGATTTTAAATTTAAACCTATTTTATCACTTACTATAGTTAATACTAGTTTAGCTGGTGCTGTGAATTTTGATTTATTTCTTCAACAAGGATACGGAGCAACTCCTAATATAATTTATTTAAATAGAGGATTACAAATACCGATGACTATATCATTAACCCTTGATGCTGATAATTTATCTTTAGTGGATTATGAAAACTATCAGTTATATATAAAATCTAATTCAGCTACTGGAGATTTAAATTTAATTATAAGACAATGAATCATTTTCAAATAGTACCAAATTTTGTTAATACTAGAGAATTCTCTTGTGAGGCTAAGAATTTTATAAAAAATGGTTATTATACTAATTCGCCTCAAGGTACGTATGCGTATAGAGAATATTGGGATGAGCAGACTCGTAGATGTATGGATGGTTATGAAATAGGAGGGGTTAGAATTACAGGTGCTCATTATTTCTATCTAAACTTTACCCAAATAAAAGCTACAGTAAAGCAAGGTAAAATAGAGAGAAAAATTCTAACCTTCCCTTCTTTTTTAGATATGGATTATTATTACTTTATGGAAGTAGAATTAGCCAGACAGAATGGCCAAGGGGTGATTGTAGCAAAAGCCCGTCGAAAAGGATTTTCATATAAGAATGGTGCATTGTGTGTATATCAATATAATTTCTATAGAGATTCAACAAGTATAATTGGAGCATATCTACAAGCATACTCTGGTGCTACAATGAGTATGGCATTTGAAATGTTAAACTTTATAAACAAACATACAGCATGGGCAAAGCGTAGGAATCCAGATAGAAGAGATTTTGTAAAGGCAAGATTTAAAGAAGTGGTAGATGGTAAAGAAATATGGAATGGATATAATAGTGAAATTTTTACATTAACATTTAAAGATAACTTCTCAGCGGCTATTGGTAAAACAGCAGATCTAATGTTATTTGAAGAGGCTGGAAAATTTCCTAACCTAATAAATGCATATATGGTAACAGCCCCGGTATTTAGGGATGGTAATGTTATGATTGGTATGCCATTAATATTTGGTACAGGGGGTGATATGGATGGTGGATCAAATGATTTTGCAGAAATGTTTTATAACCCAGAAAAGTATTGGTTAAGGCCTTATGAAAATATCTGGGATGAAGGAGGTCTTGGTACTAATGCTGGATTCTTTATTGATGATATGTGGTATAAACCCGGAAAGGTAACTATGCCTGATACAGGTGAGGTAGTAAAGATGGTTGATGAAGACGGGAACTCCAATAGAGAAGCGGCGGAAGCATTTCTAGATCAGGAGCGAGCTATTTTAAAAACTACAGATTCGAGATCTACTTGGGAAAAATATATTACTCAGTCACCAAAGACACCAAGAGAAGCATTCTTAAAAACAAGTGGAAATATATTTCCTACTATTGAATTAAATTCGTGGCTTGCTGAAATAGAAGTTACAAAGAAAGCTCAAGATATGTCTATGATAGGAGAGTTATTTTGGGAAAAAGATCAAGTAAAATGGATGCCTAACTTTGATTTAAAACCTATTAATAAGTTTCCATTAAAACCTAATGAAGATAAAACAGGATGTATTGTTATATGGGAACACCCTTATAGAGACGCTTCAGGTACAAGTCCTTATGGATTATATATAGCAGGAACTGACCCTTATGATCAGGATAGCTCAACAACAAGTTCATTGGGAAGTACTTTTATATATAAGACATTCCAAAAATTTGATAAGACATATAATTTACCAGTAGCTGAATATACAGGTAGGCCAGAAACCGCAAAAGAATATTATGAGAATATAAGAAAACTTCTCACATATTATAATGCGCAAACCTTATATGAAAATAATTTAAAAGGTTTGAAAATCTACTTTGAGCAAAAGAAATGTTTACACCTACTTAAGGCTCAACCAAGTATATTAAAAGATATTGTTAATAGAACAACAGTAGCGAGAGGGTATGGTGTTCACATGAGTGAGCCAATAAAAGTACAAGCAGAAATTTATTTAAGAGATTGGCTTTTAGAAAAGAAAGGCGATGGAGAAGATGGTAATGATAAATTAAATTTACATTCTATTCTTTCTATTCCCTTATTAAAAGAATTAATTTCATATGATAAGGACGGGAATTTTGACCGCGCTATAGCATTTATGTTATGTATTTTACATACCCATGAGAATTATAATATAGATTTAGAAGCTCAATATGATTATGGGATGGGAGATAAGTTTTGGAGAACTAACCACTTCAAAAGAAGAAAAACAACATTTTAATACAATGTTTGGATAAATTTATATATTTTTGTAAATTAATTAATTACGGATAATGGAAGATAATACAGGATCATATATTTTAGGAGACTTACCTAGACAAAGGGTGTCTCGTAAGAAAAAAGGAAAGAAGTGGGGCCGAACATGTATCGATGAGTTAGAAAAAATAACTTATGGTGATGTTAATTATAATGGCCGATCTTCAAGATATAAGAAACAAGTTAACTATGATTTGTTTAATGGTAAATTAAATCAGCAAGATTTTGAATATGTTCTAAATCCTTTTGGAGTTACTGAATCTCAGTTCCCTGCTACAATGCAGCATTATGATATTATTTCTCCAAAACTCCAACTTTTGATGGGGGAAGAAATAAAACGACCATTCAATTTTAAAGTAGTCTCTCATGATCCTGAAGCTATTTCAAAGTTAGAAGAAAAGAAAAAAGAAATGATGATGCAGTATCTTTATTCTGTAGTAGTTAGCCCAGAAGAAGAACAAGCACAACAACAAGAACTTCAGCAACTGCAACAAACAGATCCAGAGGCAGCAGCAACTTATCAACCAAAAACTCCAGTTCAGATTGAAAGATATATTAATTATGAATATAAAGATCTGAGAGAAGTTACTGCTCAAAGTATTTTAGAGTATTTGTTAAAATCAGATAATATAATGCTTAAGTTCAATGATGGATTTAAAGACGCATTAATAGCAGGAGAAGAAATTTATTGGGTAGGAGATATTTCTGGAAACCCAACAGTAAGAGTTTGTAACCCACTTGATGTTCGAGTAATTTTAGACCCAGATTCACCTTGGATAGAAGACTCTCAAGCAGTCATAGAGGAGAGATGGTTAACACTTTCCACAGTTCTTGATGAGTACTATGAATATTTAGAACCACAAGAACTTGATAGACTTGAGAATGGTATAGGAGGTAGAGGTACAAATTCGTCTGGTGATTTAAATTATCCTTATGATGAATTTAATATTATAAATGTAAAAAATGTTTTAGATACAGTAGGTAATGGGGTTGCTGACCCG
>Ga0233411_10000599_pt1 | contig 10836 bp, 9 predicted proteins | sample Na_anoxic_2_MG_FD_179799 | JGI IMG/M metagenome (GOLD analysis project Ga0233411, IMG submission 179799) | Seawater microbial communities from Saanich Inlet, British Columbia, Canada - Na_anoxic_2_MG | ecosystem: Environmental > Aquatic > Marine > Inlet | place: Canada: British Columbia...
CAAATACCGACTTGGGCATTGCAAACTTTTCAATATCTAAAACAGTTGTTATTGTTTCATTGGAAGCACCATCGAAAGTGATGCCCCCCGTAACATCACCAGCTAAGGTAATATCACGGGGGGTTGCAAGTTTATCCGCTTGAGGCACTACGGCCTCTGCGGAATTGTTCGTTTGTCCGAAATACTTTTTACTCATTTATGCTGCTCCTTTAGCTTTAATTGTGTCAGCACTTAGTGCTTCGTGGTATATCTCAAAGTTCTTGATTTCAGAGTTAACCTTTTGAATGAATGTGTAGTATGCTCCTATTGCTAAGATATCATCTATGTCGTAAATTGCTGTTGCACCCTCGCTTGCTACCAACTCACCATTAGCAAACACTTGCGCAGAAGTACCAGTGTATACAAATGCAAAACGCACACCATTAGTTGTATCTATATCAGTTGAAGATGAAGCAACACCACCGCCTGTACTAAACTGGATAAGTCCAGAACTTACTTGCTGACGTGCCCAAAATGTAGCATTAGAGCCAAATATAAACTGATTAGCGTTATTGCTTCTAGGTATGTCAGTACAGTCACACATTATAGTGAATGGTTTACCAACGGCTGGCATATTACCATTCACGTCTATGCTAATTTCCTCTGCGTCCCTTGGCTCTGCAATTGTAGTTGTTGCCATATATGGTCTACGACCTTCAGTAGTTGTCAACTGTAATTCATCAACAAAAACACTGGACGTACTATTACCTTGGTATATAGTCGAGGTAGTGCCTTCTTCTACCATGTACACAGAGGCTTGAGGATTTATGCCAGTTACTGTTGCCATATAAGCTGAAAATTCAACCCATCCGTCATTTAACTCTTTAGTCTTAGCAAACACACCAACACTTGTAGAATACACAGTAGCTGTTGTCAGGTTTAAGTATGCCGCACCTAAAAACCCACTACTATCTGCAAGACGAATCCTAACAGACCTTGCTGCACCATTTCCAAGCTTCACCTTTAAGGACACACCATAAAAACCAGTATCGGCTGGTGCTACGATTTGCCTTAAGAAGTGTTCTGCGTTAGCACCGTCTTCAATAAGTTCTTGCCCTAATGCAGCAGCACCTACAGATGTCCCTGCTTTAGTCCATTGTGGTTGCGTAATATCACCACTATGAAGCAACCAATTGTAGTAAGACTCATAAATGCTTGCACCGTCTTTAGTTATAGCAAGTTCATCTATTGGAAGAGTTTCTCTTGTACCTGAGAAGTTTATATTACCAGTTGTAGTACCGCGCTCTACTGTCATATAACCAGATAATGCATCGACAACCTTATGGGTGAAGGGTATAGACACAACAGGGAGTTTATTTTCAATACCAACTAAACCATCTAAAGAGCTTTCTAGCTCCTGCATTCCTTCTTTAGTAGACCCATTATCACTGATGATGTTACCAGTGAATGTCCCCATATCCGTATCACCATCTGAGGTACCAGTGGTAGTCCTAATATCACTTATGTCCGAGGTGTTAGCTGCTGTATCACTTTCAATAGTATCTAAGTTAACTGTTTGAGTTACCGAGATATGACCTACTTTAGTGGCATCACCTAATGGGTAAGTGTTCTTAGCCGTATTTAAGGTGATGGCTGAATTTAACACTTCAAGTTTATCATAAACAGCGTTTTTACTTGGAGCTACTGTGGTGTCATTATCCCATGCAACACTATAAGAACCATCATCAACTGTACCTTTAGTTTCTAATGAAGTCTCTAATTCCTGCATACCAGTTTTAACAGATACGTTATCACTGATGGTTGTACCTGAGAAAACACCTAAATTTGTCTCACCGTCAGAAGTTCCAGTGGTTGTCCTAATATCGGATATATCTGAAGCGTTACCAGAAACATCACTTTCAATAGTATCAAGATCAACTGCTTGAGTGACTGTAATATAACCAACTTTAGTAGAATCACTTGAAGGATATGTGGTTTTTGCTGTATTCAATGCTATAGCAGTACTTAATAACTCAACCTTGTCGTAAACAGAGTTCTTACTTGGAGCCACATTTGTTATACCATCCCAACCAGAGTCATATGCAGCGTCATTAACAGTACCTTTAGTCTCTAATGAAGTTTCAAGTTCCTGCATTCCTACTTTGGCTGATACATTATCGCTGATTGTACCTCCTGTAAAAACTCCCATATTAACATCACCATCAACAGTACCAGTTGTTGACCTAATATTTGCTATATCTGTCGTGTTGTCTGACAAGTTTGAGGTATTAGTTGCTGTGTCTGATTTAATAGTGTCCAGATTTACAGCCTGTGTTACAGAAATATGCCCAACTTTAGTAGAGTCTACTGATGGGTAACTCACCTTAGCTGTATTTAGTGCCACTGCCGCAGTAACAGTTTCCATCTTATCATAAATAGCATTCTTAGATGCTGCAACAGCAGTGATTCCATCCCAAGCAGCACTATAAGCATCATCAGCAATTGAAGCCGACTCTCCTGCGTCACCTTTAACACCTGTTGCTGATGAGTTATCAAGCCACGTATCACCAGCTGCGTTTCTAACTTGAAATAAGGCAATTGCATTGCCAACTTCATCATATTCCAGTCGGATGTTTAGTGTAGTATCTCCGTTATAGGTGGTTAGGTTAGCAGCACCAGCTCCAGCAAAGTAAGTGTCACGCTCTAGCTCAGCAGCTGCACGATCTACACCAGTGAATACATTTTGTAATGGGCCAAGTGTAAAACCACCACCACCAGAACTACCACCACCACTTGTGAAAAATAGCTCCTGTACATTCAGGTCAATGCTTCTACCTTCTTGGGCACACAATGCCCATATCTTTAAACTATCTGTTAGGATTGTGGCTCTTGGTGAGGATTTATCTAGATTTGTGATCATCTCCCCGTCTTTAGATGTTACAGATGGTGGCACAGATCCTTCGTACAACCTACACCAAGAATTCGATTTATTTGTAATCGCCATCATCTTTCCAACATCGATACCAGCAGCGGTATTTATATCTACCCACGCTGTATCATCAACTGGTATGTTTGGAATTGTTTGCGTCATTATTTATTTACTCCTGAAGAAGTGATTAGTATTGATATTCTTAAACTACCAGTAATTCCTGTACAGATAGCTTCACAGTGCAGTCTGAAGCACTCAACGCCCATATTTTAAGACTATCTGTGTATTTAATTAATCTAGACGAAGGTTTGTGCAGGTTTGTGATAAGATCTCCATCCTTTGAGTCTACATCTGGTGCTGTAACTCCTTCATAAATCCTACACCACGAGTTTGTCTTGTTTGTTATTTGCATTTTAACACCAACGACTATCCCAGTCGCTGTATTTATATCCACCCATGCAGAATTGTCTACATAGATGTCTGGAATTGTTTGTGCCATAACTGCATTACTCCTAAAGTAATATTGTTGGTAAATAGGGTTAAGGTCTCCAAGGATAATTACCTGACAACCTCGCTGAATATGCTGCTGCACTTCTAGCTTTTCTTGTCTCGTAAACACGTTCATATCCGTTGATATCAGCACCTCCTATTATTACATTGCCAGTGTCAGCACCATCTGTTGAGGGAAAAGGGTTACAACCTATAGTAGTTGGGTCGGTTACAAGATTATCAATCAATGTAGACCAAGATGTACCATCCCCTGTGGTAGAACTAGAATACTTATTGGTAATCTCTACATTACCTTCTTTCTCTTTAGACTCTACTAGCTCTCCTGTTGCACCACTGCTACCTTTTTCCTGTAACTGTCTACGTTCCAACCACCTCAAAGTCTCTAATGTGCTATAGTACTTCTCTTGACAATCTGTAGTGGCAACACCACTATCCAATACATTTTGAATAATTTGATTAAGAGTTAGGTCGTCCAACACGCCTGCGGACAAACCTCCTAAGTAAAACCTTACGAATTCATTAAGTTCTGTTACTGTCATTAAAACTCCTTGACATTAAATATGTTATAATCTATTATATCACAATTAATAGGAGTATTTTATGAAGAATGAAGTAAGTTTAGGAAGTATCATTAGTAATATTAGAAAGGAAGGTAAATCTACCTATACAAAAAGAGAGAGGGTGTCTCTAGACCTTCTAGCAACAATACAGGTAGCTAAGAAGGGCAGTGGTAATCTATTCGAGAACCTAGCGGTCGTGAATGTAGAGGGGGTGCTGTACTGTATTAACTACGACAAAGTTTTACCTAACGGTGCAGATTTCATAAGCATCAGTGATAATTCTAAGTGGTATATTAACAGGATAACTGCAAAGGAAGGTGAGATATTGTGTAATGGTATAGTTTGGTATAGGAGTAAGAGAGGGTATAATCTGAACCCTTATAGTGCAATAGTTACTTATTGCTTGCTACAAGGGTTAGATTTAATTCAGGAAGGGTATTTAGAAGGTTGACTTAGAAGTTACTTTTGAAATCCTTAAGCATATTGGTAAGGGTATTGCTTCGGTTAAGTTCAACACCGAATTTACGAGCATACTCTTCGAGCTTAATTTTAGTTTTAATCTTTCCTGCTTTATCCCAATCAGGGGTTACGGCAGTTTCCAATTTAACTTCATCTACATTTTCTACAAGAGCTTCTTCCACCTGCTCTACTGAAACATCCCCGATAATTACATCTTCAGGAATTTCGACAGATTCATTGACGACTTCCTCTCCTTCTTTAAGGAAGATATAAAAGCACTTCCCACTTACAAAACTCTTTTTAGTATTAATCTTGTCTACAAAAACACTATTATACTTTTCACAGAAGTCTAAGAACGTACCACTACGGATAAAAGTCCCATCTTTCTTCTGGATGTTAAACTTACCAACCATCAAGGATTTATTGCAATCGAAGGTGGTGTCTAAATGTTCTAATAGCTTATAAAATGTATCTACTGTGTAACAATTTTTAGCATTGATTAGTGTTTGTTTTTTCATAATGTTCTCCTTTAGAATGTAAAATTATTATATCATGCGAGGTGTTTGTTAGCAATTTTAGGATAGTTGATAAGTTTTCTTCTGAGTACACTACTGTTCCTGTATAACCAGCAGGTAGTATTTCTTTTGGGCATTTTTAAGAATTCTTATACAGTTGTTTTATCTCTTTCTCACAATTGAATGTAATGTACTGCCCCCACCATTAATCTATTAGGTGACACAAGATCCTTATAATAAAAAACCCCTACCTAAGTGGCAGGGGTTTGACTATAGCGCTCTAATAGTAGGTCTACAATCCAACTCTTACAGTTGGGCAGTGAACTCGATCAGACAATCAGGTTTTGTGTTTACGATTACAAAAGAGCTTTCTGACTCTACCGTGATCTTGCGATCATCTTCTTTCATGAACAGGTAAGTCTCTTCAGTAGATCGCTCCTTAACTGTGTCAGCTGGCCCAAACTTAAGTTGCCACATATCTTCAATACCTAACGGGTAACAGTAACCCTTGTTCGCCGGAAGAGAACCTGCAGTAGAAGTGATAATCTCTAGAACAATAACACCTTGGTGCTTAAATACACGGTTGTTACGGTCACCAGAGATTCGGTTACGTAATACCTCTTGTTGGTTAGCATACTCAGAGTAAGAGCCTGTAAACTTAGGGTGGTTGATTAATGCATCGAACACATCAGGTTCACAAGCGAATACAATCTCATACGCATCAGCATTATCACCCGCATTAGTAACAATCTGACGACGACCATATTTCTCAATAGTCTCGAAAGGATTAACCGCTGGGTCTGTTAAATCAAATACTGTATTAGCCACTTGTGGACGAGCAACGCCCCATACAGTTGAAAAGTCTTTTTCTGTAGCTGTCATACCAGGAGCATAAGTCTTGTTGCTAACAATAGCTTGGAGCATAGCTTTTTGTAGTGCAACCGATTGTGAACGTTGTACACGACCGACCAAACGGCGTACACGATTAGCAGCATTCTCAGGCTCATCTTCTGTATTAAGTAAACGTAAATCCATACGGTCTTGTGCAGTTACTTTGCCATCTAGTGGGAAGAAAGCTGTAGGGAAGTATTCAAGCTGCGCATTCTCACGACCAGCGAAGTTACGATCACCGCCACGAGCCTTAGCTAAGATCTCATCTTCACCATCTGTAACACGTTCAAACAAACTACCAGTTTCATTGGCACCCAAGAAGCTAGTGTTCATTTCATTGATCAACCCCATGTGTTCAAAGATGCTGATCTTACGAGTTTCTAATTCCATCAGGCCAGTATAATCAACTAAACCAAAATTACCTTTATTCATTTATTATTCTCCTTAAATTATTTTAAAATTACGCTTGCTGCTACAAGTGCAGTTAGTGCTTCAGCAGTGTAAGCGCCATCTGAGAATTTCAGGTGAGTTGCGTCTACAGTTGATTCACGTACAATTACTGGTACTGGTACTACATCACCAACTGCGTAGTCTTGTCCATTGAAAGCAGTGAAGTCGATAATTTTTGTTGCTACAGCTGCATCTGCAATTGCTGCCTCGGTGTCATCTGTTTTTAAGATTGAACCGTTTTTCATGGTAGCTGTTACAGTAACTACAGCAGACTCATGTGTGCGACCATTGTTTTTGTAAAGATTCTCTACGCCATCAAGTTGAACTTGGTAAAAATCAGAAGTTGCCATTAGTATTTTCCTTTTTATTAAATAATATTACTTTTTGTGTTTTGCTACCCAATCAGCGACAGACGCTTGACGGTTAACAGGATCTAAAACTGGGACAGTCTCAACAGATTCTTGTTTTTGACCAAATTCTTTCTTAACTTCTGCAGCATCTAGTTTTGCTTTTTCAGCATCACCTTCTGCTTTAACTTTATCTGCTACAGCAGCTTCTAGTTCTACTTTAGCTTCTGAAGCAAGTGTAGCGTTAGCTTGTGTAGCACTATCAATTACACCACTCATTAGCTCTTTACTTTCTGCACTTGTCTCAGCAGACATAAAGAAGGTCATAAGCTGCTCTTTACTTTCAGCAAGGAATAGGCTATTATCAAGTTTAGTTGATAAGGCTTCTTGTTCCGCTTCTTGTTCTTTAGCTTGATAAGACGCAAGGGCATCCATACTAGCAGTTTGTGCGTCCACAGCAGCTTTAAGTTGTTCAGCTTGTGCATCCATAGCAGCTTGCATTTCAGCAAGTTTAGTAGCCATTTCAGCAGATGCATCAACAACAGAAGCTTCTGGTTGAAGGTTGTCTGACATTAATTTCTCCTTTAAAGGGGTTTTGGTATTTTGTTTTTCATCAAGCTCTACAGTGGTGTCTGTTAAAGAATTGAGGTAAGTATAAAACTCATTCTCTTCCATAACTTTATCTATAAAACCTAATTGCAGTGCATCGTCCGCTTTAAACATACGAGCCTCTGTATCACGTACAGTTTGTACATTAATACTCCGCATATCAGCTACGTGGATTGTAAACTTCTTATAGAGGTCTGTGACAGATTCTTGTAAGTCAGCTAAGAATGTGTCACGGAAAGTACCATCTTCGTTAAAAGGAACTTTCTCACCGCCAGCTGTTATAAAGACTCGTTTAAGACCTTCTTTTTCAAGAGCCTTACTCTGGTCTAACAGGCTGATAACAACACCAACACTTCCAACCTCAGCTTCTGGGTTAGCAATGACTTCATGACAAGCCACTCCAAGACCTATACCAGCTGAAGCCATCATCCCGTCCACATAACCAATTAACTTGATATCGTTATCATCAGCTAAACGTCTAAGTTCACGAGAGGTGTACATCATTCGATATGCCTGACCACCAGGACTGTCGATCTTCATAAGTACAGTTTTCTTACCTTGTTCTACAAACTCTTTCATTTGAGATAATAAGCCAGTGTATGAACACCCACCGCATAATGCCTCAAGTCCAGTAAGTTTGTATGTTGTTGGACCTTCTACTCGAAGAATACCAACAGAGTCGTCAACCAAACTTTCACTATTATCCCCAACAAGGTCATCTACATCTAAGAACGCTTCTGGCTCAAATGATTTTAGATACTCACGATTCTCTAAGACTTCTGAAATTTCCTGAAATTTAGATGCTGTAATGAGTTGAGGTTTATCTAGGAGAGATTTGGAGAGACGTGGCAATTTACGAGCCATGTAAGTCTCCTTTATGTTATTCAATATATTATTATAACTTGTATTAAAAGCTTATGCAAACTTTGTTCCATGTTTTTAACCTAAAACACTAAAAACACGGAATATTCTTAGTTAAGACGCATTCTCATCATTTGTATCACTTGCACTACCGCCTTGCTGTGAGTCTCCCGTGCCACTACTGCCCTCGCCTTCTCCGACTTTTGAATCGTCTACAAAGGTAAACAGCATCTTACGGATATCATCTGGTGTTGCGTTGTCATCTACTCTGTAACTAATATTTGCATGTTCAAGTAGCTTATTACAAACTTCAGGCACTGCTGGTAATAATCGGGCTACACGGTTAATGTACTTTCCAGATTCGTCAAGTGAAATTGGGGCGGCTTCTCCATGTTCCCATATTGGCATGTCAGCACTTGCTACTACCCAACCATTTAACCTTAATAGTAGAGGAAACACCTGTTTATTCCACATCTCATCTACGATACGGCTGTCAGCTTTAACTACGTGGAGTTGTATATTGCTACTACCCTCTAAACTATTATAAGATGCAGCACCAGTTTCAGCATTGCTTAAATTACTACTACCTAAAGCTTTGTGGATTGCTCTATTCTTTTGGTCTATTAACTTCTCAAGGTCGAAATTTTTACCACCACCATCAATACCCTTAAAGGTGATACCATAAAGTTTAGCACCGCTGCCAGCTTCATTGTGAGTGTCACTCGGCATGATCATAAAACTTTGGTCACCAGCGTGTAAATTACCCATTTGCAATTTTAGTGCTTCGACAGTGTTCCAAGCATCACTACCAATTACAGACGCTTCATCTAACAGTTGTTGAGGTACTTCTAAGATAGGGACACCAGCCATATCCTTTTGTACACCCATGATTAGAAAATCATTAATCAAGCCTTTCTCACGCCACGGATCATAAGCTGCATCAAAATCACTATCTGATATTGGATTGGAAATAGAGTTACTATAAGTGGTGTAGACAACCTTACGTGCATCAATAGGTTGTGAGCCATAGTTATTATTTAGTTTAGTTTTCTCACCTGTAGTTTTATTAGTTCCGTCACTGTTTAAGAAGGCAGAATTAAGCTGATACCACTCGGTTATCGCATTACCTCCGTTCACAGTTTTGTAAGGTTTTAAAGAGTCTATTGTGAGGGGGTTGATATAACTCAGTTTAGAAAGTGTGTGGTAACCAGCCCAAGCACCTTCTCCTTCCTTGGTCACAACTTCAAAGGGAGCATAACTATTGAAGATCATTTCACAAGCATCCCCAGCAATACTACGGGGTGTTTGAAATGACATATCCTTCATACAATGCTCTAGGAACTTTACTACTGCTACACTATTTTCGTTGTTCGTATCATACTTAAACTTACCACTATATTGGGTAGCTTGTACTAATTTAGTTCGTAGGGATAAGCTACTCCACACAGCGTCATCTCTTCGCATTGATTGGTAAGTTTTATATCTTTCACTACGAGATAATTCCCAAGGCTTTAATAGATTCTTGATACGAGTGATCGACTCTATAGCCACTGTTGATTTTTGAGTAGATGATTTTCTTTGTTCAGTGGTGGTACGTTGAGCTTTCTTCTGCAAACGCTTTGATTTAATTGTCTTAGCCATGATTTGGGTTACTCCTCCTTAATCTAATATACTATTTTAACATATATATAGCATAATAGGCACATAACTTGAAGAAGTTATGTGCCTATGGTAGGTAGGGTGGATTTAGAAGCGGGGATTGCTTCCATTTTTAAAGTTTGATAGGGCGGTTTTAGCCCCTGAAAGGTCAGGGAGCTTGAAGGGGCGGATTACTCTTATCTTATTGAGAGCTGTCACGCAATCTGAAGCACAATCCACCCAGTCATCTTTAACTGTACCTGTAGAAGGTGATCCATCAAAAGCTTCTAGCTCTTTGTAGAATGCCATAAGTGTAGCCTTGTTCTCAAAAGAATCCTCAAGAATGTGAACTATTCCGTTCTGGCAAGCTGATGAAAATACAGAAAAACGCTTTAATTTTCCTCCTTTCTGATTACCAGTTGGTATTCCTACAACTCTAAACCCGTTACTGGTGTACATCTTAACAAGGTCTTCGTATTGCCCCTTACCAGCACCATTCTCTTGTGGTATTGCAACTACAACATCTTCACCATCATACTCAGCTTGTTGTAACATCCATAAGTTACGATCCCCAAACCTTTTTCTAAATCTCCCTACAACATCAGTCTTAGGATCTTTAATTTCTGGGTCATAACCTCCTGATATTATGAACTCTCCATCGGGAGTCTTAAACATCTGGAGTGATGCAGAATAGTCTGGATATCTATATTTGTCGCTAGGTTCAGAGTGAGCAAGATCCCAACTTCTTACGCACTTACTACCTTTTGGAACTGAGGTAGCTTTGTGGAGCCACGAGGATTGGAATAAATTGCTACCCTCTGCACGGACATCCCACCGACCGTCCAATAGTCTCGCCCTATTGACCTTTGTTTGAGCCTTAAGTGCAGATAAGTACTTTGGATTCTGTCTGATCAGCTCTGGATTATCAAAAATATTTCCTCCTATGAAGCAATATGACATAGGTGGAACATATTGAGTCTCTCCTGTTAATGGGTTGTCAATATAACATAGATCAGGATATTCCTCCGCTAAGTATTCAGGTGTATCCCCAAACACAGGAGCATCATCCACTACCAGAAAATAACGGA
>Ga0233411_10000600_pt1 | contig 10820 bp, 14 predicted proteins | sample Na_anoxic_2_MG_FD_179799 | JGI IMG/M metagenome (GOLD analysis project Ga0233411, IMG submission 179799) | Seawater microbial communities from Saanich Inlet, British Columbia, Canada - Na_anoxic_2_MG | ecosystem: Environmental > Aquatic > Marine > Inlet | place: Canada: British Columbia...
ATACAATGCACAATCTGCCGGTTTCGCCAACGAAAATTTTGTTGCTGGTCTTGTGGGTGGACAAACAGTTTCCATCAGCGGTGGACACTCCTCTATAGCGGATTTCCAAATAGCTAACGGCGCATACGGGGTTTCCTTGAAAACAGCCGATGCGAAAGGTAAGTTGTCTGGATCGTTTACAAACATGATGAGGACTCTGGGTATTAAATTTCGCACCCGACATGGGCATGCCCACTACAGCGACAACGACACGCCGGTACACTCCAATGGTTTATATTATCTCCTTTTTAACAAGACGAGGGAATCACACTCTGTAGCATGCTTCAGGGTTGATAGGGAAGAAATAATTGAAAGGTTGAATAAATTGGCGAATCATCGAAGCGATGACGTGGTTTTAGACGAGGGTTATTATGTGTTTAAGCGCGCACCAGATAAGGATTTTAGTAAGCAGATTACTGGGATATTGAGTACTGACTTCCGTTGGATTACTGACATCAACCATAACACAGTCGGGGTTTCTGATTTGGAGCTAGCGGAAAGCGATATCAAAATGATATTGCCCGAGGTAACGACGGCAGACGAAGAGAACATCGCTAAAATAATTGAGACGATTGAGGCACTGACAAACTTTTATTCAATTTTTTCTAATGCCGTATTAAAATTTGCTACCGATCCTGATTACGAAGTGCTTTTGAAGATCAAAGAAGATTTAGAAAAGGCGGCGCAATTTGAGCCAGAGAAATTAATCTCTAATCAATGCTAAAAAATTATTAAAATAACCCTTGACATTTAGTTCAAATGCGGTTATAATATAGTATATAAAACTTTTACGAGGTGTTAATTGACAAAACATTATGGTTCTGGTTCAGAGATGAACGACCGTATTATGAAAGGAGTAAACGTCCTAGCTGACAACGTGGCTTCAACTCTTGGTCCGAGAGGCAGGAACGTTATCCTCCAAGAGAAAAACAAACGGCCAATTGTGACTAAAGACGGGGTGACAGTCGCAGAATTTGTTGACCTTGAAGACCCTATCGAGAATGCAGGAGCCCAGATTATTAAGCAGGCTGCAGCCCAAACCAATATCGACGCTGGGGATGGTACAACGACTGCAACAGTTCTCGCACGATCAATATTAAATACTGCTAGCAAATATGTCTCCGCTGGAGCGCCGCCCATTGAACTTAAGAGGGGTATGGAACGGGCGATGGAGGTAATACTGGATACTCTCGATGAGATGAGTCAGCCAATCAAGTCGGAGGAGGACATCGCACATGTGGCTTCTATCTCTGCCAACAACGATCGCCAGATTGGTAAGCTGATCGCCAACGCGGTTTCTTCAGCAGGTAAGGATGGTGCCATCGCCGTCGAAGAGGCTCGCTCCTATCAGACTAGTCTGGATTTGGTTGAAGGGTTCAGAATGGACTCTGGATTTGCAGCTAGCGCTTTTATCAATGACGAACGCCGAAGGGCGGTAGCCTATGATGATCCGATGATCCTGGTAACTGATGAGAAGATTGATAGCGTACACGATATCTTACCAATTTTAGAGTTATCGGCTCGTGAGGCTCGCCCTCTTGTATTCATAGCTAGCGAAGTTGAGGGTCAAGCCTTGGCAGCAATGATCATGAACGCGATCAAGGGGACGCTAAAGATCGCAGCGATTAAGGCGCCGCGCTATGGAGAAGAGAGGCAAAATACTTTAAAGGATTTAGCCTTGTCTATGGGAGCCACATTCATAACTCGATCACAAGGCAAGAGACTGAAAGATATAAAGCTCGTTGACTTCGGAAATGCGTCCAAGATTGATATCACTCGGATGCAAACTACAATCATCGGCGGGAAAGGCGACCCCGATGCCATAGAGAAGCAGATTGAGAGCTTATCAGAAGAATTAGTTAACGAAGATAACCTGCACAAGTGCGAGCAGATTCAAGACCGAATCGCACGATTGGCTAGCGGCATCGCTATCATCCGTGTCGGCGCATCAACTGAAGTTGAGATGGTTGAGAAGAAACATCGCATCGAGGACGCACTTGAAGCCGTACACTCCGCGCAGTTAGAAGGGATCGTATCGGGTGGAGGGACAGCGCTGCTAGTAGCAGTTAAACATCTGGACGTCCAAGTCGAAAATAGTGATCAAGCTCTCGGAGTAGAGATTGTAAAGCTAGCTGTTCAGGCACCGCTCAGGCAAATGGCAGAAAATGCAGGGGAATCCCCAGATATCATTTGCAACCAGGTTCTTGAGGCAGAAGATGGATATGGATATGACTTCGTTAGTAACAAGATAGTTAACATGATTGAGGCTGGAATCATCGATCCGGTTAAGGTTACGAAGACCGCTCTAAAGAATGCGATATCTGTTGCGACGTCGATTTTAATAACGAATTGTGCCATTATTGAGAAATAATAAACTACTTAAAAGTATAGTGAGTAACTTAATTTAGGTGGACCCTTGTATGAACGTCGACGACTGTGGAAGTGGAATGGAAATAAAGGTTGATATTGTGGAACTAAACGGAAAAATAGACAGAATAACAGATAGCTTAGATGTCGTCAAGACAAGTATCGAGGACATTGCGACTGGGATTAACAAGCTAAAGACTGCAGTGTATAACCCCGACGAGGGATTATACGCCAGACTAAGAGAATTGGAAAGCTGGAAAGAACAGACCGCCAGGGTTCTGTGGCTTATCACTACGTCCGTCGTCGGACTCGCGACCGCTACAGCATGGAAAGTGTTTTTATAATAATTTGCTTGACTTTTATAAATGCGAATGTTATAATTGTAAGATAGAGAGGTAGTAGTGAGAGTTAATATAACCTATTCAGTTGGGCTTGAAGACATCCCAAAAGAAATAGATGAGCTTTTATCAAAAGAGAGCGAAACCCTTAAGGACGCCACCGAGATTCTCGATAACCTGTCCGCAGCAAGCCCCCTGGAAGTGGTTGAAAACCTAGTTGCCCTTCGGGAAAACTTGCTAGCAGTCGATATGAGGCTAGCCGAGTGCTTAGCCATATTAGCTGGCTACATTGATGTTAAGGGGCAGCTAGCTTTGCCTTCCTTATCTGAGGATACAGGCGCCGAGGAGATCACCGATCCAGAGGTGCCTCATGCTGAATAAGAATTTTAAAGAAGGCGAGTATGTTTATATTCCGTCGGGAGTAGTTGGTTATATCTTCGACGACGCTGGAGGCGTCGAGAAATATATAAAGTTCAAGGAGCCGAAGCTCCTTATGTTCCTGGGACAAGAAATAGATTCAGGTTTTGGTGGGGAACATCTTTGCAAATTATTTTATGAAGGTACTGTTTATTCAATTCATCAGGAAAATGTATACAGCAGAGGAGAATTATAGATGGTTAAAAATATTCAGTTTGTGGAATTTTATAATAAGAGTGGAGGCGGGACCATAAGGGATTACGCTCTCAGGACGATTTATATTAATCCAGATCACGTTGTTTGTTTGAGAGAAGACGACGCAACCGGGAGGCTCTTGAAAGAGGGGAGACTACCTGCTCAGTTAGATGAGCGACAAGAATTTACTAAAATCGTCCTGAATAGGGGCACACAAGGGCAAGAAATAACCGTTGTGGGACCAGTTGCAAGTATTCATAAGAAGTTGTTTGAAACTAATAAAATATTGTTGAGAGGTTAACATTGGAAATAACATGTAATTTTGAGTTGGTTGAGGAGTGGTATCCTTTTATGAAATCGGAAGAAACTAAAAAGTCGGGTCGTTATGACACGACTAATTTGCCGGTTAAGGGCTTGGGGTATGATAAATGGGCGCTTGTGGCCAACATCTTACTTGATGAAGCCATGGAAAAGTATTTAGACATGGGGATGACCGAGGAGGAAATTGTTGAGGGTTGCATCACTCACTTGAACAAACCGCCGACTAAGCGTTCAAGAAAACCAAAGTACGGCATGCTTAAATGCCGATATTTTAATGTGATAGGCGATAAAAAGATTAGCGCTTCGCTAATAACAACTGAAAGAAACAGTAAGCATTTCTGGGGACGAGGCTCTAAGAGCACGCCTGGCAGGAAAGTTTCAAAACGTGGGCGCCCTAGGAAAACCCGATGATGTGCGACACGCTTGCGCAAATGTATATCAATCGTGTTGAGTGGTACTTAATAGATAAATATGATGTTTATGTTTCCTTCGATTCTGACGGCGCTGATGAATATTGGTTTGATCCAATGGATATCGAAGACGATCCTGGGGTTATTTCAATCAATAATTCTAGATCGATAACCGAGCAACTCCACACGCTCTTGCATGAGTCGGGACATGTAGCTTTGAGAGTAAAGCCCGAGGATTTCAGGTCAGCATTCCCTGTCCCTGACCGCGAGACGGTTAAGGGTAGAATAGAAATATTGAGAGAAGAAGTTTTAGCTTGGGATCAGGCAGAATTCATTGCGCAATCTTTGAATATTTCTCTGGATCGAGAAAGCTGGGGGGCAAGTTATGCGGACGCGCTGGAAAGATATGTTAAATGGGTAACGAGAGAGGTAGATAATGAGGAATAGAATTTTTGCAGCTTGTATGTGTATCATCGCTGCAGCAGGCGCTTGCAGTGAATACGAGCTTGAGAAGATAAAGCCAACGTTGACCCCAGGTCCGATTTATTTTCCTGATTTACCAGACAACAGGCGCCTGCCCCCCAGTAAGGATCCGGCTCTGCCGGACGGACCACTGGACCTGGGCGATCCTAAAATCCCAGATATTGAATTAAGTTTTTTCCAGTATGATTTTGGTACTCGCGAACTCGCAGATCCACCGGTGAATGCTTATCTTGAGATACAGAATGTTGGGGACTATCCCTTAAGAATAAGCGCGATTAATCAATCAAACACATCAAACTCTTTTGTAGTGGCTCCCCTCCCCAACATGGAAATAATGCCGGCTGGTAAGGAAATTTTAATAATTTCATATGCTCCGACGATACATGGACCGGATGGTGCCAGTCTACAAATATATTCAAATGATCCAGATGAATCATCCATGAATGTTTATATTATAGGGCGAGGTGCAACTCCAGAATTGGATGTCCAACCCAAGAAGGTAGACTTTGGCGCCATCGAAGTAACGGAGAGCCCGACAGAGTTTGTGGATTTCGAAAATGTTGGCGATGGGATTTTAAATATAACAAATATTTTCAAAACACAATCAAATCCTGACATCAATATCGTGTCTCTTCCCGGCTTCGTCTTGACTCCTGGTCAAAAAACCAGCATGGAAGTGTCCTATTCTCCCTCTGGGATAGGTAGCGATATCGAAACGTTTAATATCGCTAGCAATGATCCAGCCAACCCGCTTCAGTCGGTGACGGTTAACGGTACCACCAAGGAGCCGAATATTGATGCCCCAGTAGCTTTAGACTTCGGTATGTTGGACGTTGGCTCCTCTTCTACGAAGGGCGTCTTAATAAAGAATACCGGAACTGCAACGCTGAAGGTTACGGGGATATACTTCGCGAATAACTCGCCTGTATTTTCTCTGGTGCAAAACTTCACGGGGGATATACTTCCTGGCGATTCCGAACAGGTAGAGGTTAAATACAGTCCTGATGATTATACTCCAGATGCCGGGACGATTGAGATTATGTCTAACGACGCAGACGAACCAGTCCATACCGTAATCCTTTCCGGTGATGTCGGTATCCCCGAAATAAATGTTAACCCTGTTAACATCGACTTCGGAAAAGTTATGGTCAATGGCGCCTCTGCGACAGAGAAAATTAAGATCTCCAACATCGGCACTGGACAACTAGATATATCTTCGATTGCCCTTAAGGGTGGGCTACCATTCTCCTGGACACCTCTTAGTAAAAACACTATAGATCCAGGCTTCTCAGTCAGCTTAGACGTCGCATATACTCCGTCGGCATATGCCCCAGACAGTGACGAGCTATCGATATTATCAAACGATCCGCAAAACGCATCCGTATTAATTCCCCTGAACGGCTGGGGCTCCGCACCACAGCTAGAGATATATCCAGACCCCTATGACTTTGGGGCTGAATATCTGGGGTGTGACGTAGAAAAAACTATAGATATTAAGAACGTCGGAGACATGGATTTAGAAGTAACTAATATAGAATTCTTTACTTCTTTCCCGAGCCACTTCTCGGTGGATTACGACTTGGTGACTAACGGACAATTCCCTTGGACAATCTCTGCCTCCTCTCAATGTTCCGTATATATCGAATATATGCCGATGAACATAGCCGTGGACTCTGCGTTCTTAAAAGTTCATTCTGATGATCCTCAAAGCGCGATAACTTTATCTGATCAATATGGATCGGGGATGTATTACTCCTCGGTGATTGACACCCATACCCAACAAGATATATCGATGTCAGATATCTTATTTATTATTGATAACTCGTGTTCGATGGGGAACTGGCAAACTCATGTTGCGACAAACTTTGATTCTTTTATAACTGTATTCGAAAATTCTGGAGTAGATTATCAGATAGCTATTATAACTACCGATAACCCGAACTTCGTCGGGAACATAATCGACTCGAACACCGTCGATCCGATCCTGGAATTCAATATACAAGCGCAGGTTGGTACTTACGGTTCCGGAATGGAACGTGGTTTGGATATGGCTTATGAAGCTTTACAGCCTGGAGGCGAGGCAGCACCCGGATCTGTTTTCGAGCGCGCCGATGCCAAACTATCCTTAATCTTTGTCTCCGACGAACCAGATTATTCGTATGAGCTAGCTACCGCGCTGGATTATTCGACTTATTTTAAAGGAGTCAAGCTAGCCTCCCATCAGATTATTGCACACTCTGTAAGTGGCACATGCCCCACAGGCTGTTGGACAACACTTGGCGGGCTTAGCCAGTATTATGCCCACTGTAATTATGATTACCTCGATCTCGTAGGGGATATGGGTGGTACCCCAATGTCCTTGTGCGCCCCGGATTGGGGGGTAACAATGGAGACGCTAGCTAAAGATTCAATTGCTAAATCGTCATTTGAACTAACCGATACTCCTATTGAAGTCACGATTGAAGTCCTTGTCGACGGAGTATTCACGGGAAACTGGACCTACGATTCTCTTACTAACCATGTAATATTCGATCCGGCAAGTATCCCAGTTACAGGTAGTATTATCGATATTAATTATTATATTCTAGGAGGTTGCTAGTGAGTGAGAGGATAGATAAGCCATGGGGCTACGAAATTATCTGGGCTAAAACTGATAATTATGTTGGAAAGCTGCTACACATTAATTCAGGTCATCGCCTGTCCAAACAATATCATCGAACCAAAGAAGAAACTATCTATGTTCTCAGGGGAACTCTTCATAACTTCGATGAGAACGATGTATTAACTCGATACATTCCAGGCGATTCCATTCATATCAAACCTGGACAAATCCATCGATTTGCCGCATGGAGCATGGCGCCCGTTGAATTGATGGAGGTAAGTACGACTCAACTTGATGATGTCGTTCGACTTGCAGACGACTATGAAAGGTCGTAGGTATTTTGGACATAGGAAAAACTATTTATTTGATAGGAGACTAAGATATGAATCAGAATAACCTAGACGAGATAATAGAAAATGAATTAATTGTGTTGCAGGAGGAGAAATATAAATTAAGAACCTTCGCGATCGAACTCGATGTTCAGATCGACGCTGACTTCGGGGTAGATCAGAGCCTCCAGGATATCCGCTCGATTGAGGGAGTAACTGTTGTAACTGCTGTTGACTCGTTGTATATGAGCGCATCATCAACATATACTAGTCGCATCCGAATTAAATTCCACCCGCAGAGAGACACAACCTCGCCTGGCAAATACGTGGAAAGAATACTGGTTCCCGAGATAAATGGAAACCATACCCCCGGAGTTAAAATCCTGCGCCTCGTGAACAAGCCGGAGCAAATTGGATAATGTCAACGGAGGGTTTGACTCGACAGCCACTTGATACCAAGGAGGTTTCAAAGGTAATAATAGTTTCAAAACGCAAGGTGCTGCTGTTATTGCGAAAGAAGGGGCAGTCTTTCGAAAAACAATGGGACTTGCCAGGGGGACACTTGCATGTCGGTGAGGGATGGGAGCACGGAGCAATCCGCGAAACAAAAGAGGAGACTAACTTATCCGTTGAGAGTCTAAAACTAATTTACCAAGTTGGGAGAGAGGCTTATTTCGTGGCTGTCAAGTGGACTGGATATATATATGCTGCCGAAGAACTGCCAGAACATGACGCCTATACTTGGCTCACTCTCGAAGAAATTAATAAGTTAGATAATTTCTCAGATAAATATTATAATGTGGTATCCCTTGTATTAAATAAATTAGGAAAATAGCGCTCAAAAACTCAAATAAACTATATTTTGTATTTTTTCCTGATAGTTACTAATAGAAGATCCGGAGGTCACACGAGAGATGATTCACAAAATAGTTAAGGTCTTTACGATTTTTTGTTTTTTGCTGATGCAAGTTAGTTGTCAGCCAGTGAGTCTTGAACCTTCGCGCGTACGCACTGACGTCACCCCATCGAGTAGCTCTGGCTTCAATTCATATGATGTAGGAGGATTTAAAGATGCCCGCACTTACGAAACATTCGCGCATAAGATGTCGCGCCGCTCTGCAGTCCGAGTACAGATAGAATACGGAGACATGTCGGTATATGGCAGCGGAACTTATATTAAATGGAGAGGTCATGATATGGTTGTTACGGCTGCTCACCTCTTCGCATTCGGAGGAGGCACTGTGCTTAAAGATGAGGCGATTATAACCTCTCCTTCTGAAAAGGTATTTGGAAAGCTTGTTTACGTCGATAAAATTGTCGATATTGCTGTCTTCGCCATCCCTGCTCTTAAGAGTCGATCGCCAAATAAATTTAACAGAGCTAATAGTTTTCGGATAGGGGAAAAATTAATATACTCTGGCTTCCCTGGACCGAATCAATTACTTACTTTTGAGGGGGAAATGTCCGGAGACGCCTATGGTACCGACATCGCGATGTCCTCATTCGCATGGCCAGGGTCATCTGGCTCCGGAGTCTACAATTCGAAGGGTGAACTCGTCGGAGTTGTTGTTTCAATCATGGTCGGTAGTAACGGAAACCCAGGGAGGCAACTCATCGGCTCCGTTGTATACATCGCCCCGGCAACGTTGATCGACAGTGTATATTTACTTTATAATTTAGATAAGGCAAGGAACTCTAAAAATGCCGGATTTTAAAACATTCATCTCTGTTTTTATGCTGGCAACTTTTACCTTCTTTCTCATGTCTTCTGTCTCGTGCACAACCAATTTAGATTATCACCTTGGCGCGACCTCGCTACCACCTTCGCCCGAGATTGATATCTGGATTGACTCTTTTGTCCAGGTTGGAGCTTACGAGAGCATTGATATCCTCTGGGTCATCGACGGCTCGTGCTCTATGAATAATAACGATACCGAATTATTACTTGGGATAGAAGCCATGATGAATAATCTTCCCACTGATATTAACTGGCGTTTAAAGATGATCACCGCCGGCGCTTTTGGGAGCTATACACAAGCTACAACCTTTCCTTTAACCCAAGGTGCAACTTACGCTGACGCCCTGAACATGTATAATCAATTACCCAACGACGGCGGTGAGGCAGGCTTCGGGGCTGTTGAAAATTATGTTTTAAATGATGCATATGCCCAAACATGGCTAAGAAGATCCGCTGCACTTTTAGTCGTGTTTGTATCAGACGAGAAGGAGCAAAGCTTGATGACTGTTAATGACTTCTTAACATGGTATGAAACGCTCAGAAACAGTGTTTATGTAGCTTCTATCGTTAATGTCGACCCAGTTAACTCTGTTTGTGTTAGCTCGCCTTCTAGCATCGATACTGGCTATCGGTATATAGAAGCTGCAAACTACTTTAAGGGGAATGTGATTGATATTTGTGCGTCCGACTGGTCATCTGGTGTCGAAGAGGCAACATCGAAGATAAACCCTTATGATAGGTATACCCTACAGCATCTCCCGCAGGACGATACTTTGGTTGTATTCGAGAATGGTGTACCACTTTACGGTTGGCGATATGAAAGTTCTGATAACACAATTTATTTTGATGTCATCCCTGCAGAGGGTGTATTGATAGAGATAGGATATTCAATCGAGGAATATATAATCGATAATATTGAGGACAGCGGGATTATTCAGTAAAAAAATAAATAATCTACTTGACATTGAGTAACATCGATGTTATAATATATGTATATTAATGGAGACAATACTATGTTTAGAAGACTGTGGTATTTTATTTTGCGTTCGGTTAGCTTAGCCCCGTACCGCGAGATAGAAGTATTGATTAAAGAGATCTTGAAAATGGAAGAAACATTAGATGTTTTGAAAGAAGACCTTAAAGAATCCGAGGAGGAGAGGAAATCTCTATGGCTTATGCTCGACGAATTAGACGACTCGTCCAAAATTAAGAAAGAGAATGTTGATGACCTCATGAAAGATCTGCAAGATACCTTGATAGGTGAAATGTTGAAAGACTTTGAGCCGGCTGGAGAGGCTTAATGATCAAAATAAAACGCACTTCATGGCGCCGGATATTTCTATTCGACGTGGATGGCACTCTAACTCCACCAAGAACGCCGATGACCCCTGAATTCGCCAGCTTGTTTCGAGGGTTTGTAAAAACTAATTATGTATATCTCGTATCGGGCAGTGATATCTCAAAGATTAGAGAGCAAATACCCGAAGATATATTGAGAGAATGTAAAGGAATTTTTGGCAGTTCTGCCAATGAGTTTTGGATTGATGATAAAAAACAATATGAAAATGTATTTGTTCCATC
>Ga0233411_10000601_pt1 | contig 10820 bp, 13 predicted proteins | sample Na_anoxic_2_MG_FD_179799 | JGI IMG/M metagenome (GOLD analysis project Ga0233411, IMG submission 179799) | Seawater microbial communities from Saanich Inlet, British Columbia, Canada - Na_anoxic_2_MG | ecosystem: Environmental > Aquatic > Marine > Inlet | place: Canada: British Columbia...
CGAGCCTACCTCAAACACCTGAATCGCTGCGGTGAGATACTTGGCGCGCATCTGAACACAATACATAACCTGCATTACTATCAGGCGCTGATGGCCGGGATGCGTGAGGCGATTGAGGCAGGGGCATTTGCCGAATTTGCCCGGCAATGGTTTGAGCGTGAGGCACAATTCGCGGTAACTGTGCCATAATACGCGCCGTTTTGCCGATAGAGCATGGATATGGGTTGGTTTATACAAGACGCGTACGCGCAGGCCGAAGCGGAGCCAAATACTTTTTTAAGTCTGCTGCCGCTGGTGCTGATATTTGGTGTGTTTTACTTTTTGCTGATCAGGCCACAGAACAAGCAGCAGAAAGAGCACAAGGAATTGGTTGCGAATATTGCGGTCGGCGACGAAGTTGCGACAGCGGGCGGTGTGCTCGGTACTGTGACAACGATCAAAGATCAGTTCGTGCATGTAAAGGTTGCTGATGGTGTGGAACTGAAAATCCAGCGCCATACGATAGGTAGTGTCATGCCGAAAGGCACGGTCAAGAGTGCCTGATAGGCGTCGACAGCTTAAATTCCTATGAACCATTATTCTGCCTGGCAAAATTTACTGATCCTCGTCGTCATCATGATTGGCGCCTTCATCTCGGCGCCGAATCTTTTTGGTGAAGACCCTGCGTTACAGGTCAGTCGCGACAGCGGCTCGGCCATGACTGAACTTGAGTTCAATCAGGTGACGCTGACGCTTGATGAAGAACAGATCGGCTATTCGCGTGTGTATGAGCAAGATGGACGGGCAATGGTCCTGTTCGATACGGTCGATAATCAGCTACTTGCCAGCGATGTATTGCATGACGGTCTTGGCAAGGCGTATGTCATCGCGTTAACGCTTGCGCCACGGACACCGGATTGGCTGCGCGCGGTCGGTCTTAAGCCGATGAGTCTTGGTCTTGATTTACGCGGTGGTGTGCATTTTCTATTTGAGGTGGATATAGAAGCTGCGGTAGAGCAACGGCTCAAGCAGTATGAGTCTGACTTTGACAAGTTGCTGCGCAAGAATCGCATCAAGCGCAAAACACGCCTGGTAAATGATGAAGTTCATATTACGCTTGGCGATGCCGGTGATGTTGATCAAGTTGATGAATTATTGCGTGATGCTGACCCGGATATAGATCTGAGTCGACGAACTGTAGACGGTAAAGTCGTCATTATTGCGCGCATGACGGAAGATCAGGTCAAGCAGCGGCGTGATTTTGCGATTCAGCAGAATACTGTGACGTTGCGAAATCGTGTTAATGAGCTTGGTGTCGCCGAGCCTGTCGTGCAGCGCCAGGGGTTGGATCGAATCGTCGTCCAGTTACCCGGAGTACAGGACCCCGCCCAGGCAGAACGAATACTTGGTGCCACTGCAACACTTGAGTTTCGTCTCGTGTGTGACGGCGAAAATGCACTTGAAGCCAAACGTCGGGGTCGAGCGCCGATAGGTTGTGAATTGTACGAGGATCGCGACGGTAATCCGGTGCTGGTGAAGCGGCAGATGATTGTTTCAGGTGATCAGTTGGTTGACGCCACATCCGGATTTTCACAGGGGCAACCAGCCGTATTTGTGCGACTCGACAGCAAGGGTTCGCGTGAGATGCTCGAGACGACCAAGAGCAATCTGCAAAAGCCGATGGCGGTTATCTTCGTTGAGCAAAAGCGCGATCTTGTCGAGCGTAACGGCAAAATGGTTGAAATCAATCGCGAAGAAAAAGAAGTTATCAATGTCGCGACGATTCAGGGTGTCTTTAGCAGTAACTTTCAGATCACCGGGCTCGATGTGCTTGAGGCGCGTGACTTGTCACTGTTGCTGCGTGCCGGTGCGCTGGCCGCGCCGATCTATAAGGTTGAAGGTCGTATGATCGGTCCGAGTCTGGGCCAGGATAATATCGACAAGGGCATACGGGCGATCATCATTGGTCTGGCATTTGTCGCTGTGTTTATGGCGATTTATTACCGGAGCTTTGGTTTTGTTGCTGACCTCGCATTGATGACAAATCTTGTGCTTATTGTCGCTTTGTTGTCGCTGTTACAGGCTTCGCTGACGTTACCGGGTATTGCCGGTATTGTGCTGACAGTCGGTATGGCTGTAGATTCAAACGTACTGATTTTTGAACGCATTCGTGAGGAATTGCGCAACGGCAATTCGCCTCAGGCAAGTATTCACTCCGGCTATGAAAAAGCATTGTCGACAATTGCTGATGCAAATATTACGACACTGATCGCGGCCATAGTTTTATTTATGTTTGGCACAGGTCCTATCAAGGGCTTCGCCATTACACTGGCCTTGGGAATCATTACTTCCATGTTTACGTCAATTATCGGAACGCGGGCCATCATTAACCTGATGTACGGCGGGCGTAACCTCGAGAGATTGCCGATTTAGGCCGGGCAGAATATCGATGCAAATTTTCTCAAAAACAACAACGATAGATTTCATGGGTAAGCGCCGCTTTACCGCAGTATTTTCAGCTGTGCTTATTCTCATCGGTATTGTTTCATTGTTCAGTCGCGGGCTTAATCTCGGTATCGACTTTACCGGAGGTGTGTTGCTTGAAGTCGGATATACGACACCGGCTGACCTGGGTGATATTCGTTCACGCCTCGCAGATGGTGGTTTTACCTCTGCACTGGTACAAAACTTTGGTACGGCCACAGATGTTCTGATTCGTGTGCTGCCTGAGGAAGGTGTGAATAGCGCGCAAGTCGGCGATGAAATTCTTGCTGTGCTTGCCGCTGGTGACTCTGATGTGGAGTTGCGGCGTGCCGAGTTTGTCGGGCCACAGGTTGGCGAAGAACTGACTGAACGTGGCGGGCTCGCGATGCTGTTTGCTGTCATCATGATCCTGATCTATATCATGATCAGATTCCAGTGGAAGTTCGCTGTCGGTTCGGTCATCGCATTGCTCCATGATGTCCTTATTACTATTGGTCTTTTCTCAGTTTTTCGGTTCCCATTTGACCTGTCTGTGCTTGCAGCGATTCTGGCCGTTATTGGTTATTCGCTGAATGACACAATTGTTGTTTTTGATCGTATTCGTGAAAATTTTCGGCTTATCAAACAGCAGGGCGCCGAGGCAATCATGAATACCTCCATTAACCAGATGCTCGGTCGGACTGTAATCACGAGTCTGACAACGCTATTCGTGCTTTTTGCCTTATTGTTTCTCGGTGGAGAGCCAGTGCGGGGAATATCGCTGGCGCTGATTATCGGGATTCTGATTGGTACCTATTCGTCGATCTATACGGCGAGTGCGTCGGCGTTGGCGCTAGATGTCACGACCGATGATCTGATGCCGCCAAAAGTTGACAAGGAAGCGGTTGACGATATGCCGTAGGGGGTTCTTGCCCTGGACACATCGTAGAACAATGAAGTTTGCCTGGTATGCGGACCACGGGAGTGTCCCGGTTTTTTTTGTCGCTGACCCTTCTGAAACATTCAGTCGCGACCCAGAGCCCTCCAAGCTGCCAGTAACCTATGGCAGCGGCGTTTCAGAAGGGTCAGCGACAAAAAAACCGGTCAGGGAAATAGTATGAATAGCCCCAAGATGACGCTCCAGGAAAGACCGGAAATCATGCCCGGAAGAAGTTTCTGCAGCCACCTGCATGAGGGTGGGGATTAAAGGTGTGGTGTCAGCAGTTTTTTCAGTGCGTCATGCACTTTGGGGCTACCGGCAATGATATTGCCGCTGAGCAGGTAGTCATCCTTCTCTTCAATTTCGCTGATCAAGCCTCCGGCTTCGCGCAGGATCAGTGATCCTGCTGCGATATCCCAGGTTTTAAGGCCAAACTCCCAGAAGCCGTCGAGGCGTCCGGCAGCCAGGTTTACCAGATCCAGAGCCGCTGATCCCGGGCGCCGCACACCGGCGGTGTTCAGCAGGACCTGTTCGAGCATTGCCAGATAGGATTTCATACGGTCATGTGAGCGGTAGGGGAAGCCGGTTCCGATTAATGCGCCTTCGAGCCCTCTGCGGCCACTGACACGAATTTTGTGGCCTTCACACTGCGCACCTCGGCCACGTATTGCGGTGAAGATTTCTTGCCGGTTCGGGTCGTAGACTACGCCGATCGACAGGCGTCCTTTGATACGTAATGCGATTGATACGGAAAATACCGGGAAGCCGTGAATGAAGTTGGTGGTGCCATCGAGCGGATCGATAATCCATGTGTAATCATTTTCGCCACGGATGCCGCTTTCTTCGGCCAGAAATGCGTGGTCGGGATAGTATTTCTGGATTGTCGAGATAATGCATTCTTCAGCAGCATCGTCAACCTGGGTCACAAAATCATTGATGCCCTTGCTACGCACATGGACCTCATCGAGGTGTTTGAGCTGGCGAGTCGCGATTTCACCGGCGCGACGAGCGGCCTTAACGGCAATATTTAATAGGGCTTGCATGTGATGATCAGAAGCGGATGGGCTGAATAAGGGGCGTTATTGTACGGGCTGAATTGCCTGCTGGCACGCAATCTTCGCGTTCTATCGTCAGGTTTACCGGCTATGGCCAGAATAGAAGGCAGTCTGGAGTGATTATCGGGCTAAAATAAGACTCTTGTTGAGATCTGAGAATTATTCCAAGTGCCTGAATTACCTGTTCCTGAACAGTCCATTCGTTTTGTCCTGTTTGAGCCGACCCATCCGGGAAATGTTGGTGCGGCTGCGCGTGCTATTAAGACCATGGGGTTTACCGAGCTTGTTCTGGTGAATCCGGCTTGTGAGTTAGATGGTGTTGCCCGGGCCCGTTCGTCGGGCGCGCGTGATGTGTTGCACAACGCCCGTATCGTTGCGACGCTGGCTGATGCCATTGACGGATGTGGCTTTGTTGTCGGTGCCAGTGCGCGCCGCCGCCGGCTTGCCTGGCCGGAACTAGATCCGCGTGAATGTGCAGCCGAGATTGTTGCGTCTAGCAGGAGCAAGCCGGCTGCAATCGTGTTTGGTGCTGAACGTGCCGGCTTGACTAATGTCGAGATGGATCGATGCAATGCACTGGTTTATGTGCCGAGTAATCCTGATTACAGTTCGTTGAACCTTGCTATGGCAGTGCAGATCATCGCTTATGAATTGCACTGGGCACAGGGGATTGACAGCCAGCCGAAAGATCCGGACTCTGCACCAGCCAGTGCAAGCGATATCGAATTATTTTATGAGCATCTTGAACGTGTCATGCGTGACAGTGGATTTCTCAATCCGGAGCAGCCGCGTTCCTTGATGCGCCGCCTGCGGCGATTATTCAATCGTGCCCGGCTTGATGAAAAAGAACTGAATATTATGCGTGGGCTTTTAACTGCGCTGGCACCCGCTCCAGCCAATCGATCTGCGCCACCTGACAAGCCGGAAACTGACGCATGATCCCCGCACCCATCTATTTTGACTATGCGGCGACAACACCAGTGGATGCTGATGTGGTACGCGTGATGAGCGACTGTCTGACCGATACCCGGGCATTCGGCAATTCGGCATCTGCGTTGCATGCATTCGGTCGTGAGGCTGAAGTGAGAGTTGCACGGGCACGCGAGCAAGTCGCGACATTGATCGGCGCCGCAGCGCACGAAATTATCTGGACTTCCGGTGCAACTGAAGCTGATAACCTCGCGATTATCGGAGCGGCACGTTTTCGTGAATCATTCGGCAAGCATATTGTGACGTCTGCGAGCGAACATCCTGCCGTGCTGGATGCTTGCAGGTATCTTGGCAAGCAGGGCTTTGATGTGACAGTTCTGCAGCCTGATGCGACCGGTATTATTGATCCGGCACAGGTCGCGGCAGCGTTGACCGAGGCCACGACGCTGGTTTCGATCATGCATGTAAATAATGAGATTGGCGTCATACAAGATATTGCAGCAATTGGTGCTGTTTGTCGGGAGCGGGGTGTCTTGTTTCATGTCGATGCGGCACAAAGTGCGTGTCATTTGCCTATTGATGTTGTCGCGCAGTCGATTGATCTGTTGTCAATTTCGGCACAAAAAATGTACGGGCCAAAAGGTGTCGGAGCGCTGTATCTGAACCATGAGCGGGTTCGCCGGGTTGAGCCGTTGATGTTTGGTGGTGGTCAGGAACGTGGGTTGCGTCCGGGTACGGTACCAACACATCAGGTTGCAGGTATGGGAGAGGCTTGTCGTCTTGTCCATGTCGACAGGCTGGCCGATGATGAGCGCATCGCCGTATTGCGTGACCGGCTTTGGGCGGGTATTGGCAGCCTTGCGGGCGTGTTGCTCAATGGCAATAGCGAGCGATGGGTTAGTCATATTTTGAACGTCAGTGTGGTCGGCGTTGAAGGCGAGAGCCTTCATTTTGGCTTGCGTGACCTTGCCGTATCGGCCGGTTCTGCCTGTACAACGCGTAGTGATGTGCCGTCCGCCGTGTTGCGCAGTTTGGGGCGTTCAGACCAGCTTGCGCGTGCCAGTGTCCGGTTTAGCTTCGGCCGGCCGACAACGGAGGAAGAGATCGATGTCGCAATCGAGATTTTTCACCGGGTTGTCGCAAAACTGCGTAGCCTTACACCCACTTCGGTGCAGGCTCTGGCATGAAAATCGCGCCAGGAAACTCAAGCCATGAATGATCTTGATGTGAATGATTCACCCGGTTATTCGGCTCTCGTAGCGGAGCATTTTGAGCAGCCCGGGAATGTCGGGATGTTGACGGGGCATTACGAGATTATGTTGTGTGGTGCGGCCGGGCAGCGTGAGCACGGCACTGAGGTCATATTTCATGCTGGCATTGATAATGCCCTGATCGTGGCCATGACCTTCCAGGTATTTGGCTGCCCACATACGATAGCTGCCTGCAGCATATTGGCTGAGCGCTTGACGGGCCGGCCGGTTGAGTCGCTGAATGAGGTCCGATTTAACGAGCTGGCGGCCAGTTTGGACCTGCCGATTGAGAAAATGGGCCGTTTACTGATCATCGAGGATGCCTTGCGCAAGTGCCGCGTGGCTTGGGACAATAGGCGGCTGGGCTGATGCCGACCGTGGGTTGGCAGTCCTGATCTTTTGGTTAAGGAATGAAGATGGCAATTACGCTAACTGATAACGCAGCGAACCGGGTACGGACCTTTTTGATGAAGCGTGGTAACGGAATCGGGTTGCGACTGGGGGTCAAGAAGACGGGTTGCTCCGGATTTTCTTACATCGTGAATTATGCCGATGAGGTCGGTGCGGATGATGTCGTATTCGACATCGATGATGTCAAGGTGATTGTCGACAGGCAGAGCCTTGATGTAATTGATGGTACCGAAGTTGACTATGTCCGTGAAGGACTAAATGAGGCATTTAAGTTTCGTAATCCACAGGCAATTGGTGAATGTGGTTGCGGTGAAAGTTTTAGTATCCAGGAATGATTAACAGGAAGTATTTATGACTATCGAACGCACTTTTTCTATTGTTAAGCCCGACGGTGTTGAGAAAAATTTGATCGGTGAGGTTTATCGCCGCTTCGAGGCAGCAGGCCTTAGTATTATTGCGGCACGCATGCTGCATTTGACTCGCGAGCAGGCTGAAGGATTTTACGCTGTGCACAAGGACCGGCCATTTTATAATGACCTGGTCAGTTACATGACATCGGGTCCGGTCATTGTTCAGGCGCTCGAAGGTGAAAATGCCATTGCGAAGAACCGTGAAGTTATGGGCGCGACAAATCCGGCAGATGCTGATCCGGGTACGATTCGTGCAGACTTTGCAGCAAGCATTGAAGAGAACGTCGTGCATGGATCTGACGGGCCGGATACGGCACGCGAAGAAATAGCATTTTTCTTTTCAGCAGACCAGGTCTGTCCGCGGACTCGCTGATTCCAGGCGTCGCTGAATGACCGTTAATTCCATCATCAATCTGTTGGGCATGCCGCGCGCAGATCTCGAGCGGTTGTTTGCCGATATGGGTGAGAAAACGTTTCGTGCTCGTCAGATGATGCAGTGGGTTTACGGTCGTTCGGTGTTACACCTCGATGATATGACGGACCTGAGCAAGACGCTGCGTTATTCGCTCGACGGCCATGTCGAGTTCGGTTTGCCGGAGGTGCACGAGCGCCACGATGCATCAGATGGCGTTATCAAGTGGAGCCTGCGTGCCGGTGGCAGCCAGGCTATTGAGACCGTCTTCATTCCGGAGCAGAGCCGCGGCACGTTGTGTGTTTCATCGCAGGTAGGCTGCGCAATGGACTGCCCATTCTGTGCGACCGGCAGGCAGGGGTTTAACCGTAATCTGAGTGAGGCTGAAATTGTCGGTCAGGTCATGCTGGCAAGGCGAGAGCTTGATGCGGTTGACGGGCCACGGATTTCCAATGTTGTCTTTATGGGTATGGGTGAGCCACTCGCAAATCTTCGCGCAGTGACTAAAGCCGTTGATATTCTGCTCGATGATTTTGGCTTTGGGCTGTCACGCCGACGAGTGACAGTCAGCACCTCAGGGCTGGTGCCGCAGCTCAGAAAGTTAGGTGCCCAATCAAATGTTGCGCTTGCTGTGTCTTTGCACGCACCAAACGATGCGCTCCGTGATGTGCTGGTGCCGATCAACCGGCGCTATCCAATTGCCGAGTTACTCGATGCTTGCTGGGACTATGCACGCATGGCAAATCTCAAGGATGTGACATTTGAATATGTCATGCTTGCTGGCGTTAATGACAGTGTCGAGCAGGCAAATGAGCTTTCTCGTCTGCTGGTCAATCGCCCGGCAAAAGTAAATTTGATTCCTTTTAATCCTTTTCCCGGCAGTGACTATCGTCGCTCGCCTCAAGTGGCCGTCGATCGATTTCGACAGGTTTTGCTTGAGGCAGGTATCATGACCGTGACACGCAAGACCCGGGGCGATGACATCGCAGCGGCATGTGGTCAGCTCGCCGGACAGGTTAACAACCTGGTTCGAGCGCCGCTGAGTGGAAAGTCGCTGAATAGCAAGATGCAGCAGGATCAATTGCAATGAAAATATGTCATTTCGTCCGGGCCTTGCTGAGTATTCTGGTGGTGACACTGGTTACATCGTGCGTAACGGAAACGACAGGCCGCATTGAATCAGCTGCAAACCCAAAGGAAGCTGCCGAACTGAACGTGCAGCTCGGTATCGGATATTTGCGTCAGGGGGACTGGCAAACTGCCCAGGTGAAACTGGAAAGAGCGCTGGAGCTGGATTCCAAAAATATTGTGGCACACCGGGCGCTGGGTATCGTCTACCAGAATCTGGGTGATGAGGATGCCGCCGAACGCCATTATCGAAAAGCGGTTTCGCTGCAACCGAAGGATCCTGATGCATTGGACGGCTTAGCCGTATATTTATGCCGGGATGAGAGTAGTCGTGACGAGGCGCTGGAGTTATTCGATCGCGCCCTGGCTGTACCGCTATCGAGCACGTTCTCGAATAAGGCAATGCTATATACAAATGCAGGTATCTGTATGAAGCGGGTTGACCTTGCACGTGCAGAGGATTTTTTGCGTGCAGCGCTGGTTGCTGATCCGCAGTATGCTGAAGCATTGCTGCAAGTGGCCGATGTTTCGTATCAACGTGACAATTACCTGCAGTCCCGTGCATTCCTGCAACGCCATTTGGCCATTGCTGCACCGTCACCCGGTGCGCTGTGGCTTGGTGCGCGCATTGAGACAGCACTCGGAGATTTCAGAGCAGCCGATAATTTTGGTAATGAATTGCGTAAAACATTTCCCGAATCGGTAGAAACTCGTCAATTGCTGGAGCAGCTTCGTGACGCAGGCTAACGGCACTTCACCTGCAGCTACGGCTGCTACGGAAGCTTTAGCTGATGACCGATCTTCCTCTGCGGTAAATCTCGGGGACAAGTTACGGCTTGCCCGCGAGCAACGCTCACTGTCCCTTGAGCAGGTTTCCGAGGCATTGCACCTTGACGAGGCGATTATTGTTTCACTGGAACAAGGGCATTTTGAGACGCTTGGAGCGCCGGTTTATGTGCGTGGCCACCTGAAGACATATGCCCGGCTACTTGGCCTGTCATCAGAGGACATTATCAGTGAATATCAGGGTGACGGCCCTGATTCATTCTCGGTGCCGACATTACAGCAACCAGGTGTTGTTGATCCCGTGGCTTTCAACCCGATTTTGCTGGCCGGCGGTGGGCTCACGATTTTGCTAGGTTTGTTGCTGGGTCTTTATGTCTTGTTTGGCGGTGATGATCCCAGCGATGTTGTTGTTGCAGAGGACCGTGTTGTCGTTCCTGTTGTCGAGATTGTGGATCGGACTATGCCTGAGATTGCTGAAAGCGTAAGCGCAGCTCCCGGTCAGCCAGCAGAACCGGGCACTCGCCGTGTTGCTGCTGAACCACAAATTGTTGCCAAGCCTCCGCAACCAGCCAAACCACCGGTAGTTGTTGCGGCGGTATCGTCACCAGCGCCAGCGCCAGCGCCAGCGGCCAGGCCGGCGGCAACTATGCGTCTTGGGCTGCAGTTTACTCAGGAGTCCTGGGTGGAAATATCCGATGCCAACCGACGCTTGTTGTTTGGCTTGCAGCGCGAGGGTGATCGCCGTGAGATCAGTGGTGAACCACCTTTTAATCTTCTGCTTGGTAATGTCCGTGCCGTTGAAATGACGATTAATGATGAACCATTCGATGTGCCTGTTGCAGGTGTTCGTGGCAAGGTTGCTCGTTTCAAGATCACTGGCGAAGAGACGGAGTAGGGCTGATAACGATGTCTCAGGTTCAGGCAATCAGGGGGATGAGCGATTTATTGCCGCCCGAAAGCGCTACATGGCAGGCAATTGAATCAATCCTGCGTGATTTACTCAATGCCTATGGGTTTGCCGAAATTCGTGTGCCAATCGTGGACCGCACAGTTTTG
>Ga0233411_10000608_pt1 | contig 10751 bp, 23 predicted proteins | sample Na_anoxic_2_MG_FD_179799 | JGI IMG/M metagenome (GOLD analysis project Ga0233411, IMG submission 179799) | Seawater microbial communities from Saanich Inlet, British Columbia, Canada - Na_anoxic_2_MG | ecosystem: Environmental > Aquatic > Marine > Inlet | place: Canada: British Columbia...
TCGCTGTCCTTCTCATAATATTATTTATATAAATTAAAGGATTGATGTATGAATAGTGTGTGTTTTGTTAGTGGTCACAGAAATATTACACAAGATGAGTTTGATGAACACTATATACCATTAATTAACGATGCTGTTGATGATGGGTGTTCGTTCGTTTTAGGTGATTTTGAGGGGGTAGATTTATTATCACAACAATTGCTGAGTTCTATAGATGCAAAATTCACGGTATATCACATGGGCGACACACCACAACATATTGTTGGTGATGTAGAAACATCTAAAGATTACAACTCACATATCCATAGAGACTTTGCTATGACTCTTATATCTGATTTTGATATATGTTGGGTTCGTGAGGGTAAAGAACAAAGTGGTACTGCACAAAATATAGAGAGACGTAAATTGAAAGATAATGGGATAACAGACATTGTGTAGATATTGGGTCTTCACGATAGTATGTTCCAAAAGTTAAACTGAGGAGTTTAAGATGAAAGTTGAAGAAGTAATTAAGAAGTATCAGGCATTACAGCCTAAGCGTAGACGAGGGATCAATGTTTACCATACACCAAAAGCGGATTTGATCCGTTTAGTTCAAACTACAGAGGGTAATGCCCCTTGTTATAGAGGAGACTTTGCTTCTTCTTGTGGACAAACTGATTGCTGTTGGTTTAAAGATTGTAAGTAATAATCGTAAAGGGGATTCATCGTGAGTCCCCTTTCTTAATTTAAAAGGAGTTGACATGTTAGATAAGATATTTATAGTAGCGATGATTGTCCAAGTTTATATGTGGGTAATGGGTGTGGTAATATTCTATGATGTGACATGGGGTGATTGGTGTACTCGTAAAAATATAATTATTATGATGATACCACTTGGGTATTTTTATTTTGTAGCTATATCTATACAGAAGTTATACAAACACACAATAAAAACATTTAAGGAGTTCGATAAATGAGAACTATACTACTAGTGCTTTTAGTTTTTGGAATTGGGTTTGCCCATAAGAGGGGAGCACCGACTGAGGATTACGATCGTGGTAATTGGGGGAGTGGTTGGTTGACATTCGAGGGGCAAGACACACGACAGAGAGTTCTGATTGCTGAGAACCTTGCACCACTCTCGGGTACACTATATAAGAATGGTAAGATATTTCGTGGAATGTGGATTTGTAAGTTCACGGGTGACACTATTTGGTTAGCAAAAGAGCTTGATATTGATCATATGGTTCCTCTCAAAGAGGCTTGGTGGTCGGGTGGTGATGATTGGGATAGACAAGACAAAGTTATGTATGCTAATTATGAGGGGTACAATGATCATCTTGTAGCAGTCAAAGCATCAGCAAATAGTAGTAAGGGTGCTAAAGATCCGTATCTATGGATGCCCGAGATGAATAAGTGTTGGTATTTGGAGCAATGGGTTCGGATCAAACTTATGTGGGGCTTAGAAATGGATTCGGAAGAATCTGATTACATATTCGATTATCAAGATGAAAATTGTAAGTGTAAATAAATAAAGGAGAGCTTGTTTTAAGCTCTCCTTTGTCGTTTATAGTACTAGATGTTATTAATTTGGTAAAGGTTGTGTTATGACACCTGTAGTGCGTCCACAATCAATATCCTTATCATACCAAAGGATCAATAACCCCACATCTTTTTCATAAGTAAAGCATTCATCAAAAGATTTCTTATTTCCCGCAGGATATACTGCACGATTATTATTATTCTTTTGTGCTTCTTTAATCATACTAATTTCAGTTTTAGTTAATACCATTTCACCCCGTAATCACGCTATCAATATACTCCATAATAGCTTCTTTTGATTCGTATATCTCTTCTGCATCAAATGTCCCGATAGCAGTAGTGATGTTGACAATAGTGTCAATACCATTAACACCCGATATAGTTTTGTTTATTACCACTTTGTTGACAGACATAGGCATAAGCTCATTTTCAGAAAACACATATACTTGTGCTCCTATTAGCTTTATAGCTTGTTCTTCATTTTCAATCTTCATCATTAACTCCTTAAATAGTTCTGTAGGCAATAGCCTTACCCGTAAGTGGGATTTTGTTGTGTTGGTCATAAGACAGATAATATGATTCCCCATGCTGTTTTACTTTAGCTAACGCATACTTCTCTATAGGTTTCCCCCACATATCTAATTGCTCCAAAATATCGGGATCATCTGTAAACATAACACACAAATTGATTGCATGGTCTGTTGCGGATATCTTCTTATCAAAGACTAGATATTCACGACCATCTTTAGCAATAACATCAATAGATGCTCTGCTACCTTCGTTCACATAAGTAAACTTTTTCACGTCAATTCTTTCGATAACACATAACTCAGATACACTTTTCGGTAATTTCATTTTACTGTCCTTTTTATTTATATAATATGCAGAATTTAATTTAGAAAGTCAAGGGTTATTTTAAACCCCCTCAATAATTCTCTCTTGTTCGATGATGTATTTACGATAAAGTCTTTCCAACTTAGGTCTATCGGACACATTAAGCACCTGTTCCCAATATTTAGGGAGTAATGCTTTAGCCATTGATAAATTACCATCAGTGATATCACAAGTTCTCTTGTATCGTTCAGCAACTATTGTTAATCTACCTGCATCAATCTTATTGAATCCTAGATTGTTTCGTTTAGAAGATGCACTGAATCGCTTCTCCTCTTCGGATTGACCGTTATAGATTACAACGAGTGTTCGTAGAGTCCATGACCTATCATTACGGATCTTATACTTGATAAATCCTTGTAAACCTTTTTTAGTTATCTTAATTCCATCCATGCTTCCCTCCTCTTTCTACAAATAATATAAATATAGGTAGAGCAAAAGTCAAGAAATAAATTAAAAAAGTGGGAAACGATGAAATTTAAGAATTTTTACATCACAGAAGTTGTATCTGATTGGATGAATACACTGCTAGAAGACTTAGCAGTACCTCAGTCATATAAGACCCGTAAGTTTGCGGACAATGTTACTAAAGCTAAGACTCCTGCGGAATTTAAAGGGATGAAGTTAAGAACATTTGATCATGGTCAAGCAGGTCAGCATAATATGATTTTAACTTTTGCATTTGATGGGGATGATAGAATTAAATATATAGCATACGGTTCGGAAATAAACCCTCAGAATATTGTTAATGCTATGTCGGGTGACGCACAAGAAGATAAAGAGCATAATGTGTTGTATCAGCGGTCTGTTGCTAAAGATGAAGATGGGCATATCTCTACTAAAGAAATAGCCCCACCATTCATTTAAAGTGATGCAATATAGTCATCGTATGATGCAGTAACCTCTATTATGCTAGACATCGTTGCGACAATTTTATATTCGTCATCTTCTGTTAGCTCAATACCACCTGTAGAATCTATATGGGTGGTCTTATTGTAGCTAAACCCCACCCACTGACCATCAGAGTAGTCGCAGAGGGCTATAACGGATGATGATGTTTCAATCACCATATATAATTCAAGGTTTTTCATCTTATCCTACTCTCTTTTAAATAACTCTTTTACAGGTTTACTAAAAAACTCTGTCTTCGTTAATGTCGTGTTAATCATATCAAATCCCATCACAAAAACTCCTATCCACGAAAAACATGCAAGTTGAATTGCCCCACCAATACTAATTTCGTGGTTATATGTTGTTATTTTATGCTTTGCATTTAGAAACACTATCCAAAAGGTTAGCACACACCCAAGACCATAACCAAATACAAACCCTATCAAGATGCCCAACATTATGTTATCCTTTTGTTATTTCGTTTATTCATTGAATCTTTAATTGCTTTTAGCATTGATGACTTATCTCGTTTTTGTTTTGGTTGTACAACATTAACCTCTACATTATTTGAGCATTCAATACAAGTATGATGATACCCCGTAGGGGAACGCAACCGTTCCTCGTAGGCATCATATACTTGTGTCTCACCACACACCCTACATTTTATTCTAGTTGCATCTCTTTTTGCTTTTTCTATAGCTCTTACAGTAGGTAAACATTCATCACATACATTCCCGTGACCATCATACGACATTGGTGATGAATTAAAATGTGAAACATCTTTAGTGTTTTTACAATGTTTACACTTCTTGTTCGATGTTTTTGTCCTTGACACTAAAGCTGTATACATTGACCATTTACGATTTGATTTAATCATCACCACACCATAGTTCTTCCGTGAGAACAATTTACTTGCAGTATTAAACGGTACAACTATTACGGGTCTATTAACACGACCACTAGGCTCGGGATATACAGACCTAGACCAATCACGATCATCCTCATAATATGTTTCCTCTAAGGGTTTAAGCATATCACGAAGCTCTTGTTCGGATATATCATACGAACAGTAATCAGTAATACCATACTTAACGGTGACTAGCTCTTTTCTTGACATATACTCCTCCATTCTCTAATAATATAACACATTACATCTGAAAAGTCAAGGGTTAAAAGAAAAAAGTTACACCGAACATTGCGAACGATCCTGCTGCAACACCAAGAGCTATTCCTGCTCTGCGTTCATGCTCTTCTATTTTATATGTATAGTCAGCAGTATTGGTGACTCCCATATTATTATTGAAGTTTGCCATACCTTGCAACTCTTGATACTCGTTAGCTTTGGTTGATGCACTAATAGCTACACCTGTCATTACTACTCCCGTAACTAGAGTTACTGCCCTAACCATAACAAACCTACCTTTTCGCTTTGGTTGCTTCTGTCGAGGTTCTCTGCGTGGTGCAGTGATCTCTTTGGAGGTTGTTACCTCTTGAATGTAACCATCCTCTGTCTCGACATACGACAGTTGGGTAGTTACTGTTGTGTCGTGGTAGGTTGTCTTGTGTGTGGGTACAACATTTTTAGCACTCACACTCATTGTGATAATTAATAGTATCAATAGAGTTTTCATAATAGTCTCCTCAGACTTAGGTTTGTTTTCTCTGATACTAATAATATAAAAAAGGTCTCAACAGAAGTCAAGACCTTTTTTAATTTATTTCAGAATAACAAACTCTATGCGAGTGAGACTGCTAAGTCCCACGCTTTCGCTTTGAGTTTGTGTCCTGCACCAAATGTAGAAAACTCATCTCGTTTTTCATCTTTACCGTGAAAGTGGTCAACATACTCAGTAGCACCATTGTATAAATCCCAAACAGTGTTACCCTTGTTACCTTTTCCGTGTTCAAAGAGGTCGAGAACAAGTTCCTTTTTAGTTACATTTTGTTTAGCATCAGTGTAGAGACCATTGATGAACTTGTTAACCATATCTTTATCAACTGCAACTTGTGCAAGATGCTTAGACATACGGATGAAGTCTTCGTGGAAAGTCACAGAGTCGTCAAAGATTTGTAGAGCTACTTCCATTCTCTCTTGAATACGGATAGTGTGCTTGAAACGCATCACTGATTCTCTCTCGTTACGCACCATACCATTAGTACATACAAGTCTGTTCATTGAGAACTCAACACCAAATCCAACTTTACCATTGAATCCATTGATAAGTTTAATCTGACGAGATACCTCATCACCAACTGCGATAGCATCGTTACGATTAGATGTAGCAGTAATAACACTCACAGCCCCACCATCCTTAGATGTAGCACCCGAGTAGTGGAAACCTTGCTTCTGAACGATAGCATCCATAAATGCCATAGCTAAGGAGTTCTGAGTAGGATGATAAGAGTTACCTACTGTTCCAAGATAAGCATTGTTATCTGAACGGAAGATTGCTTTCTTATCGGGAATGTCAATTCCGTTTTGTCCTACGAGTGGAATTTGATCTGCGATAAAATTAAGGTCGCTCGCATCAAGTGCATCTTGAATTGAAGTAATGTTGCCCATTTTGCTTAGGTCTGTTTTAACTGTAGACATTTTGTTCTCCTTGAACATTGTTTGTGTTTTCTCTTGACCTTAATAATATATACTAATTAAATTTAAAAAGCAAGTACTTTTTTAATTTATTTCTTATACCACTCATGGTTGTATACAATTTTAGACATATTAATGTCCATTTTCTTGATACGGTCAATCATTTTCTGAGTAACCTTAGATGTTGGATGTGTTGTCATATCCGACCGATTAACTCTAATGTATAGATGTTTTTCGTTTTCGGGTGTAGTGTTCTTGTTATTGATTAACAATGTCATATACCCGTGACCATCTTTCCTATCGAACTTCACACACTCACTAATAGGACAACCGAGTTTGAGTATAGGCATTAGGTCTTTACTAGAACATGTCACAATGTGCATTTGATTGTTACTGTATAACCCGTGGTCTTCATATGATATACCATTATACAATTCTAATGTTTTATTGTGTTTGCGAATTTTTGATTCAAACTCTTTCCACTCTATATCAGCTACACGCAATTCAACATGAGCTTTGAGCTTATCATCATCTAATGTATTCATCATCTATCTCCTAATGCCTTATCAAGTTCTTGTCTAATGATGTCACGAAGAGTTTCCTCTAGTTCACCTACCGCATTATCCATTGCTTGTCTTTCACGATGCCCGTGATACCCCCACTCATAGCCCTCGTATTTAGCGAGAGCATCATCGTGTTCCTTTACAGAAGCAAGAGCATCACGGATTGCGTTAGTTAAGTCTTTCATTTTTTGTCACCAAACTTTGCTTGGAGTCGTTCGTATTCTTTACGGTCTTCTTCATCTTTTTCTCTGCGATATCGTTCTTCTTTGATATCATCTACCAAATCTTTAAACTTACTGAGATCGACAGACTCGACACTATCCATTTCGACAACCAATAGTTCTTTAAGCTCAGAGTCACCCTCAACAGCAGAGCACTCATCACGACCATCGGGGAAGATAATCTCTTCAATGAGAGCTTCCTTAGACTCAGCTTCCATAACATCAAATCTCATACCACACCCGATAGTGTAGTCGCATCCATAACCGTGTTGCTTTTGCATTACCATAAACTTTTTCATAAGTAGTTCCTTTATTGTCTTACATATATGTACGTTGAGTATTCTTTATTAATTAATGTTACACCATCTATAGATTCATAATATTTACACAAGTCCTCTACATTTCGGGAATCATCTTTTAGTATATTCCCTGCCATAAATATTGCAAACCCTGCACCTATCTGTGTCATTACACTGTCGAGTGTATCAGCAAATATACGTTTATATGACTCGGAGTAATTGCGTGCTTTATCAACAACCAAACATCTAGGAATCTCAAAAAGATCGATTGACCCATCATCATATCCCCAACCAACAGTTTTGATTATTTTTCTAAGAGTATGTTTATCGTGAAATGCGGACATATATAAATTATCCATATCACAACTAATCGAGTCAAACACATCGGATGGGTTCGCATCGATGTTTATTGGGTCAAACAGATACCCTTGTAGTCTGAAAACTTCCCGTGTAACCTCATTATCAATATCATATTCCGTGAACGATGTGTGTATACTAGGAATAAAACCAAATTCATTAGTTGATGTTGACATTGTTGTCGTTGCATCTAATTCTTCAAAACTCATATATATCTCCTTTGATACATATAATATAAAAAAAGGACTCAACAAAAGTCAAGTCCTTTTTTAATTAATTTCTATCTCCAATTTAGTGACATTGTTTGTATTCGTTCGAGAGCTGTTTGTGCATCCTCGGTCATATCATCTTTGTACTTGTTTAAGAAGTCCAATAGAATTGCTGATGGAGTGACATCAATGTTGATTTTCTCCTTAGACATTCTATCTGTGTGACCACTAGAACCCGTTACGATTATGTACTCTTTTTCGGGTAGAATAACGGGAACGAGATGGTTGTATTTATCTCGAATCATATTCGCTTCTTCTTTGGTCTTTACGGGAACAGCATTAACACTATGCTTTGTAATGAACTCTGTGTATGAACTCTCACAAATATCTTTATAGAATTGGTCTGTTCTATGAGCAGTGAAGTGGTGGTAGTATTGTATATCGGGAGACTTATCTCTTATCAATTTAAACACCAAATCCTTATTCTCATCGTTGGTTATGTGTGAATACATCTCAGAAGTTTTCCAATAGAGATTCCAAGAAGACACCTTTTGTCTGTCACGGTCAAGCTCTAGGTGTGCAGGTTTGATATCGTAACCATACGAACACTCATCATCCCCAACTTCTTGAACATACAATCCACCACAATAGATTTTACCCTTTTGATTCTCATCCAATAGAATGTTTCCAATATCAGTTTCTATGATATTTGTTGGATAGTTCAGAGATAGACATTTAAGAGCAAATTCTGCATACATAGTAGGATTGATACCATCAATAACAAACGATAGGTCTGTGTGGGCTTTCTTAGCCTTACAAGTATCAACAACAAGTAAGTCTGATTGATATCTACGAGACTTGATAATCTTCGGAGTCCATTCTTCTTTACCATTGTAGATTGTAACACGACAACCCATACGAGTAAGCACCAACATAGCGAGTTTATATCCCTCACCATAGTTTCCTATCGCATTCTTATCATCAGCCTTTGTGGTTGTTCCTAGAAGCAGTGACGATGTAGGTATAGTCGTGTTCGCATTACTGAATATCATTCTCTGTTCATTGGATATGTAATTGATACCCGATACAAATGGATTATCAGGCTCAACACCTAATGCCCAATCGCTAGGGTTCTTACCAACATATTCTCTATCGAACGAGTTCTGTGCTAGTTCACGAAGAGCTTCCCATATCGCCCAATCGGGAATATATGTCGGGTTGATTGTTAATTCATATCTTGACATTTCGTCATCCTTTGTTTGAGTTATGTATATAATATAAAAAAGGTCTCAACAAATGTCAAGACCTTTTTTAATTTATTTAATGTAAGCACTCTTTAGGTCGGATAGTTTACCCTTAGCAGACTCCGTAGCTTTACGGAGCAGTTCGTCAGCCTTTACCTTAGTCTCATCAAGAGTTTCTTTGAGTTCCAACTCATTGATAGCATCCTTATACTTCTCAATCTCAGCATCTTTGAGCTTCAACTCATTCACCGCTTCAACAGCAGCATTTTTATAAGTATCAATTTCAAGTTTAGCTTTGAATTTACCTGCGACAAACGCAATATAGATAACACCAACACTTAGTACTACACGGGTAATCGTTGCTTTTTTACTCATCGTGTACCTCTGTTCCAATTGGTACTAGTGGGTTATACTTTACAGATGGAACAGCTTTCAAATCATATAGCTCTACACCAACATAACACTTGTTGTAATACCAACCCGTTAAGAATGTACCAATTTTCTCATTGGTCTTCCTAACATGTCCGTTGTGTTGTCTGATTTCTTCTAGTGCTTTGATTCGTTCTTGTGATGTGATAGCTTCATTTGTCATAGCAGATTCAATGTAATCCATTCTATGTAGCATGTGAGCTTCATCTTGATACTTTGCTAGGAATTGTATTCCCAAGACAAGAGAGCAACAGAAGAATAGTACCGCTCCGATAAAGATTAACACCCCACCTGGGTCGTCCGAGTTTTTGTGAATTGCCATTCCGATAATGATAAGAATAACAGGTATGATAATGAGTCCCATTGAGACCCTCCTTCAAAAATAAATAAAATATGTTTCGTTCGCTTATAATATATATTGTTGTTTTATAAAAGTCAAGAACTTTTTAATAGATTATAACCTCGGAGTTTTTCACGGCATTAAGATTGCGGGTTATACCCTTATACCGATAATGATCTGTGATTGTTGGTGGGATTATTGAATTGAGCAATCGTAGTTGATGATTAATCATACTCAATTCTTTTGCTCTTGTTGCATTTGCTCTTGTTGCATTTGCTCTTTGTCTACTTATTGCGATTGGTGACACATGTATCATTTGATTCTCACTTTGTTTGTGTTAATTATCCATACGACTATACCAATATATAAACTAATTTTATAAAAGTCAAGAACTTTTTAGTTATTTTAATGAATAAAAAAAGGAGAGTAAATAATTACTCTCCTTTTCTAATTATTGTCAGATCGTTTTACTCATCAACTTGATCGTCCACGGTATCAAATCCTAAGTCACCAACAACACCTTTAATATCCTTAAAGTATTGTACTCTCTCAGCTTCAACCCGTTTGCGTTCGTCCTCTTGTGCTTTGATACTATCAATAGCTTTGTTAAGAGTCTTCTCGAAAACTTCTTTATCTGTGTATGTGTTAGTATCAGTAAGAACATCATTCTTATAGATAGATATCTCGGAGTAGTTCTTTGTGTAGTTGATAACCACACGAATTTCTAAACCATCTTCAAACGATTTAGTGAATTTATCACATTTATCGTTGTTGACATCAGTTGCAGTTGGTAAAGGAATTTGTTCAATCGCCTTTATTTCTTCTGTAGGTAGCTGATAAACAGACCCACCCTCCATCATACACGCATCACACATAACACCCGTAGCATTTACGGGACTTGTTTTACATTTTGGACATATTTCCATATCAATTCTCCATTAAACCTTTTTAATTATTTACCAATAACAATGCGAGATGAAACTTCATATTCATCATCACTGTTCTTATACAAATCAATTTTAAGATGAGCATTAACTACATCTTTATCATCTTTTCTAAGATTGATTCTAGCAACACCACCTTGACCAACATCAAGCTCGTTTTTGAAAGCTCCACCCCACTCAGCACCATCTTCGGTGTAAGGCATAAGGTTAGCCGCTCTAAGACCTTTGTATACACTATCCATTGCGGAA
>Ga0233411_10000609_pt1 | contig 10748 bp, 13 predicted proteins | sample Na_anoxic_2_MG_FD_179799 | JGI IMG/M metagenome (GOLD analysis project Ga0233411, IMG submission 179799) | Seawater microbial communities from Saanich Inlet, British Columbia, Canada - Na_anoxic_2_MG | ecosystem: Environmental > Aquatic > Marine > Inlet | place: Canada: British Columbia...
ATAATTCATTTAATTTAGAATCACCTTCTTCTTGGAGTAGAGTTGTTTGTAGTATCTCCTCCAGTTTATTCCAAGCTTCAGTAAACACCATATCTTCATATACTTCAAATAGCTTCATTAATAATAAATATTAAACTATTCTTTATTATCCTTAGTTTGTTTTAAAATTTTACCACCTTTTTCGTAAAGTGGCTCAAAAGGGCAATGTCTGCATTTTGAACCGCAACAAAACCCACGATTTATAAGATAGTCTTCAGTTAATATAATACGGCCACCTTCAAGATAATAAGACTTACCTTTTTCAAATTCTACTTTCATGTAATAAGTATAATAAAATTTTTAATCATTAACAACATAAGTATTAAGATATACCCCCATTAAATCTAAACTTTCTGTAGTTTAAAAACTTTGGATAAAGTTCTGGGTTATCTAATCTAGTTATTCTTTTATGTGGTTCTTGTGGCTTATTAGTCCAGAACAGTATTTTTGTCTTACCGAAAGAATCTTTCTCATCTAACTCAACACCATACATCCAAGCGTAACCGTAAGAACGTATTAAATCCCTTCTAGTTCTTGGTACTCTTATATAAGCTATACGACCTGTCACATCACCCCACGCATCGGGTTTGCCTTTAGATTTCTTTTCTATTTTAACTTTCTCACCTACCCTATAATACATCCTTGTTTGTTTTAGTGTGGTATATTTCTGTGTTATACACAATATTTTTACCTACCCACATTATGTGCAATAATTTTTTACCACTCAATTCTTATTTATAATATTTCGTCTCCGAAATCTTGGTTGAAGATATCATTAGGGATGTTGTTTAATGGTCCTTTCCAAAATGATTTCCCACCCAAAAACCAATTTGGAGCATCTGTGTAATACCCGAATTCACTATACACCGATTCTAAGTTTGACAAAGGGGTAACTAACGGTTCTTCAAAAGGTTTATTAACACCAAACTGCCTTACTGTAAAATCTATGGTATTTCCATTAACTATTGGCATTATATGACCATCACCACTACCACTCTTGCCCTTAAATTTTGGATTATTTTTAATAAATTCGGCACTTGGAGGGGCAAGATTAATAACTTCTGTTTTTATATTATTTTCTGATGCCCATTTTACAAAAGCCCTAGTCACCGACTTACAATCATGCTTAGAGTATTTTTCCCCTATATTACTAGTTACAAATGATTTTATTATATCTTTAATATTATTAGACCCCTCTTTAATAACAAACTTATTAAAAGTATCTATTAAGGTTCTCATTTCTTTACTCATAATTTAATTTTATATATAAATAGCTGAATGTTTAAAAACCACCGCACAAAAATACTGTGTATAACAAATGATAAACAACATTAAAACGATTGTTTATCATCAGACGTTAAATATAAATAATGGGTGGCATCCCAAAGAGCCTACTGCCTTGAATCGAACAAGCAGAATACACTAACCATAGTAACTCATTGCCGTTGGTACAGCAGCCACCCACATACTCATCTTCTTTGTTTAACAAATATAATAATAAAATTTTAATTTTCCAAGAAATTAACCTTTGGTTTTTTTATAAAATCCAAACATCTTTGGTATAGGGTTTTGTTTCCTCTATTCATATACCTTAGAATGACTTCTTTTTCTTTTAGATAAACCTTTGCGAACTTTGGGTCATTCACAAGAATGTCTTTTCCATTATCCAAAAGGTCTGCGTATTTAATTGTTTGAGCTCTAGGTGAGATTCTACCCATCCTAATAGCTTCCATTTCTTTTCTACCCGCTCTATTCAAATCAGGGTAACTTTCATGTGTAAAAACATCTGTTAGTTCATTAACTAACCTAATAACATTCGTGGCCATACCTGGTTCAACAATTGCCATCATCTCAGTTAACAATTCAGATTCAGTTGTTGGTGTGTCTTCTAAAACATCGTGTAGAATTGCTGCATAAATCATAGCTTCATCACCACCGTTTTCTTTTACCGTATCTGAAACTCTAAATGTGTGGCTAACATAGGGGTCACCAGAATATTTTCTTTTTTGGTCACCGTGAAGTCTTGTCGCTAATTCTTTTATTTGTTCTAATTTTTCGTACATAACATTTAATTATAAATATGTGTTTGACTTCAGTTGGTATGCTTTTTTTCTATTAATAGAAGACCTAATATAAAAGGTGGTTGAGAGGCAAGAAGTTAAAATACCTGTAAGTAAAACTCCTTGAATCATTTGTGGGTTGTTAGAATAATAACCATAACCTAAACTAGTGACCAACCCACCAATAACACCTATCCAAGTTGCGGTATTTCTTTGATTATAGGATTTTTCAAGATGAATAGTGTATTGTTGATTGAAATTATCAACATGTTGGGTCTGAGTATTATTGGTTACACTATTCTCAACCAAATAACTAGTGTTGGTTTGTGAAAACATAAACGTTGACATTAGAATAAGAACCAAGGTAGTTAAATAAGGTTTTTTCCAAGACTTATCTTTTCTATCGTATTTTTTCTTATTACGATAAACATTAGGTCTTGTTGCCATTTTAACTTCCTGATATGTTATTTGTATTGTTTTCATTACCCCAATTTTATTCCAGTTAATTTTCTTACTCTTCGTTTGAAGTTAATGCGCATATATCTATTAACAACTTTATTAATATTCTTCTCTTTCTCTTTTAATGAAAACAATATTTCATCATCTTCTTTATTTATAGTACTTTTCATCGTTTTATTAAATATGCTTAATTGCGTTATTAAGCAGTGTTATTATGTTTTTTTTACCTACAGGGTTCGCACTTTGTACAAAAAACTGTGGTATTCCCTTTTTATGTTCGACACAGTAGTCAATTAACCATTTAGCACAATCAAATCCACTTGGTGCTTCTTTCTTAATCTTTCTTGCAACTTTCTTGTTAGTTCCATTACGAACCATTTCAATTGCGATGTTCTCACCTAAATCATGGTCAAAACCAATCTCAGTTGGCAAACCGTTTTCTTGTATCCAATCTACAAATTCACCATAATCTTTAACCCAAATAACTTCATGGGTTCCATTATCTTTTTCGTAGTGATATTCGGGTGACCATTGTAATAACCAATCGGACATTACAAATGGGTTTCTTACATCATCAAGCCATAATAATTTTTTCATACTACAAATATAAGTAATTTTTTTAATAAAACCATGAAATATATTGTGTTAAATCTACTTTAAGGTTATATCGTTAGATTTTATATCACTCCAATATAAAAGTTTATCGTATTTACCTTTTTCTATATCACTATTAGCTAAACCAACCTCACCTTCATGATTACTATAAAAAGTCATAAATCCACGTAAACTAGAACTAGTGAAATGATGTATTGTGTATATTTTATAATCAGCTAAATCAGCTATACCACCACTCCAAGTGTAGCCTAAATTAATTAAGTATTTTTGTATTTCTTTACCTTCTTCTACGCTATTTGGGTCTACGTCATTGACTAGTATCCATTCTTCATCCTTATTAAATGGGTAAGGGTTTGAATCATTAATCCATTGTAGGTCACCCATTTCTTCTCGTATGATTCTCCTTATATCCACACCCAACTGCCTTTACTTATATAATCCCTTAAATTTCTTGGTGATGTGGTACTATCATGATTTTCACCGTATATTGGGTGGTTTTTAATTAATGTTAGATTATCATTTTCATCAATACCAGTTATTGTATAATATTCTTCATCATAACTAGCGTCTATTTCATTATCACTCATATCGTCTATTATTTCTTGACCATAACCAAACGACCTACCAACCCAATCTTTAGGGTTTTCAAGTTCTATTGGTTGGGTTGTTTTAGCCCATTCCCATTCGTCATCAGATTCATTAACCGATTCTATCACTTTTTGCCAAGGTTTATAACTTCCAGGGAAATTTTTACCTTTACCATTCTTAACTTTATCCCACACTTTTTGTGTGGTTTGCCCATTTTCATTCTCAATATAAACCCAGTAAGTCTCTATTTCAATTGAGTCGCCTTTCGGCTTAGTAACAAAATAAAAATCACTAACCCAACGGGTTTTACGTAAAACTTTATCAACAACTGTCCATATATTATGACTTCCAGGTGGCCTAAATTTATCACCTATATTCACACCATCATAATTTTTAGTAGTTTTATATCTTTCTTTGGAGAAATCTAATTTATCTTTCCTACTAGGTTTTGTATCTTTAGCCCAATCGAAGTCATCAGATTCGGTAACTGATTTACGTGGTTTACATATAGTTAAACGACCATCTTCTATGTCTTCTATGATTTCTTCGTATCTCCTTGTGATTACTTTTTTATTGAATGGGTCATTATAAAACCTAATAATCTTTCTTCCCCAATTCCTATCATCAATGCCGGCTATCTCCCAATTATTTCCATGTCTATTACATAAGAACATACCCTTAACCAATTTGGCCTCAATATCTTTTATCCATTGTAGGTCATCAGATTCATTTAAATCTTTAGGTGTTGCTCTTCGTAACCATAAAGTGTTGTGCCAATTTTTATTGTCATCATCATTTTTAGGGCCAACCCATGCCGGACTTATTTCTCTTCCCCATACATGTTGAAAATCCATGTGACCACCAGTAATATCTTCTATGGTAAACACTTCACCAACTCTAGAAATAACTTTAGTACCTAAAGGAACACTTTCTTTTGGGTAACCGTTTTTACCGCCAATAGTCACTAATGGGGTCTCTTTAACCCAATCAAGTTCACCTTGTTCCCAAATTTCTTTTCTTACATCATCATCGAAAGTGTTATCAGTATAAGCTAAATCTCTTTGGTTAACTTCTTTATCGTCAGTATCATACAAATTATAACTACCTAATTTAACCCTATGAATAAAAGTATCACATTTAAATTGGCCCCAATCATCCTTATTACTATGTTGGTCGTACCATTTATAATGGACTTTTAATTCATCACCTCTGCCGTAGCCTCTTGGGTTTTTTATGGAAATATCGTTTATAATAAATTTTCTAGGGTCGGTACCATAGTAAAAGTAATAACCTTTTAAGTCTTTACACTGTATTGGGTTAGTTTCTTTAACCCAATCGAAGTCATCTTCAGATTCATTTATAAGTGTTAATTGTGAGATAAGGCCATTTATGTAAGTAATCAGAGTCAACTTTTTTGATGTATAGATTGATTGTTGACTTGCCATATATACATCGTTAAACCTAACACCATTAGAGTTTTCTGTACCGCCTTCAACTACCCTCATTAATCTAATAAATAAATTCTCAATAATGTCTATAGTATCATTATCTGGTAATAAAACTTTCTTATTGGGCCATGGGTCATCAACTATATATTCAATCGCTAAATCAGTATCTATTTCTTGTGTCCCAACACCCTTTTTTAACAACTTATTTGTGGTAGAGAGTCTCATCCATATAGGTTCTAACATTTTTAATGTTACATCTTCTAAATTGTTAGGTAATTTTTTAATCTCATTAATTAAACTAGTATAGTAAGTACTCCATTTGGGTTTAGAGTTTATAGCCCAGTCCCATTCATTTTCATTAATATTTTTAGATTCTGATAAATGGTGTGATGTTGGCACTGATTTTGGTTGTATCATTTCTTCATTTATGATTCTTTTAATATTCATATTAATAAATATCCTTTATAAGTAAAAACCCCCATATTTCTATGAGGGTTTTGGGGTCTATAGATTTCTATCTGTATTAATAAATTTTTAAATATCAAATTGTACTTCAACTAGCTCATCTATACCAAGACATTGGTGTTTAAATTCACCCAAATACTCAACCTTACTGCTATGAAAATGACCATAAAAATGTTTAAACGATGTGTTATTACTTTTTAATGTATCAAAAAGTGTTTTCATATCATCTGATTCCCAATCTAAATCATAATATAACTGACTATCTTTTATAATCCAATGTTGTATCGCTAATTTCTCCAAAGGCCAAACACCTGTTGGTCGTGTGTGTGTAATAACTACATCAACTTCCCCAATTTTATTTCTTTCATCCAACGATGGTAAAACAAATTTTTCATCTGACCAATAAGAATCACCTTGTGTCCGTACACTACGGTCAATGCTATAAGCCCCACCAATACAATAAACTTTTTTAAAATCACCGTTAATTTTTAACGACAGTAAAGTGTGGTCTTTTAATAATTTAATGTTACTAAAATTATTTATACCGTTCTTTTCTTTAAAAACTTCATCGTTAAAATACTGGGGGTCATCGTGATTACCTCTTATCACATACAAATATGTGTTATATTTTTTTAATCTATCATTAAGTCGTTTAAGGTAAATTTTTTCACCATTTAATTTAGTGAACCCCATACCAAAATCACCAACCTGTAATATACACTTAGTTTCTTTGTTATTATTTAAACGGTATTTTTGTAACAGTATTGGAGCTATATTCATGTTATTACCATGTGTATCACCCAAAACCATTACTATATTAAAATTTATATTATTTTCTGTATAAGTGTTCATATTACAAATATATGGAAAATTTAAATAAAAATCACCTATTATTTGAATATAATTCTGTTAACCATTTATATCTGGGTAACCAAAGGTGTCTTCATCTACTTCCACAACACCCTCAAACATAATAATTTCCTCTAACTCTCGTGATGATATTAACCCGTTTTCCATTACATAGTTAATTATACCTTCACCTTCATCACCAGGACCGCCCATATAATTAATGTATCCATCCCACAACTCATCAACAACATCAAATGGTACCCTAACGAAGTGTGAATGAGCTTCTACACATTCTTCAGTTACAGGTTCTACACCATAACAAGCTATAATTTCAAAGTACCTATATTCTTTAGTTCCAAGTATTTCTCTAGCCCAATCCCAATCACCATCTTCTGACTCGTTTATTTTGTCACCAAAAAAATATTCTTCATATATTTTAGCGTACTTATGAACATTAGGTGGTATTAAATCATATATTGGCTTACTGTTTTTGTCAACCGCAAACCACGCCTCACTTGAGCTAGTTCCATTTAATTGTCGTTCTACACCATAATCCCACTCAGTTGTGATAGCTGATGTATATTCATCATCTAACATTTCTAGAGTAGGTGTTTTTTTATTTATTCTCCAATAGTGGTTCCATATAACACCGTAGTGACCTCGGTCATAATATTCTGGGGTAAACCATTCTGCGGGACCTCTACCATTGTCATCTAAAGGTGATTGGGTTAAGTAATCCCACCAATCTTTACATCTAGTTAAATACATAACTGAAGGTCCTCCCGCTGATTGGTAAGGTTGATTTTGGGATACATTAAAATTAGCAACCATTAATGTCTTACAATCGGTTAACATACTATCTAACATCTCTTTAGACCACTCGAAACCTGAAGCCCATTCAAAATCATTAGATTCTTCTTTTAATATTTTTTTAATTATATTCCTCATTCTCTGTTATATATTCTTCTAATGATTCTAAATATTTATCAAATACGTCTTGTAACTCAGAATCACTACCATCAAGGCCCCATTCACCGTAAAACGAATCAGACCAATCATGATTAAAAAGGAACTCTAGTTTATCATTAAGTATTTCACTAACATTATACGACCCTTTATATGGGAACGGTAATGTGACTTGTATTTGTTCTAAATTATTAACGTAAGTCACCCAAACTTGATTTTCCTGTGTTATTTGGTTATAATATGTTCGTAAACTACTCCACCTATTGATTGATATGTATTTAGCCATAATACTCAAAGACTCACTAGCCATGTCATCAAAATCGTAACTACCTATTGTGGATATTTTGCCTGATGTTAGGTCATTGATTCTCTCATTAGTAACCATAGCCTCTAAATCTTTAGACGTTGGTGTGTCACCTTCTATTGAATGTAACCTATCTAATAACTCACCAAAATATTTAACCGAGGTATCAGAAAATCTATAATAAAAAAGGTAATTAATTTCGTCAGAATCCAAATAATCTTCATCATAATAAGGTGGATAACCACCGGTAGATATTAGTTCATGTAAGTACCAATCTTCATTACCATCCATAACATAGTCAGTCCACTCTTCGTAATAACCTAAAGTATATATAACCCTATCACCTCTTGTGCCCAAATTTTCAGTATTGGTGTCTATGGTTACTTTATTATACTCATCAAACGACACATCATCAATACTGAAAATGTCGCCTAAATCAAACCCTTCGATATCCTTAATCCAATCTAACTCATTGGATTCTGGCAAGATTCTTTTAATTAGTTTTGATTCGTAGACAAGTTTGGTAACATTTTTAGGGAAGACTTGGTATAAATAACCACGACTATCTCCTATACCATCATAAGAACTACCATCGAAATCTAAAGCGAAATAGCTACCATCAAAATTATTTTTGAAAATATATCTATCTTGATAAGTTCCATATTCTAAATTATAATCGTTTGTATGCCAATCTTCTAGTACCCATTCGTGCCCATTTACTTGATTAAGTAATTCGTTAATTTCTCCATAAGCTAAAGAAGGTTCATCACTCCATACAGAGTTACCCTCTTCTAGCCAATCGTTCTCTAACCAATTTGTAACACCAAAGTCGTCATATTCTTCAGGTGTAAACCCCTCACCATTATTACCCGTTTCATGTATATATTTATCTGATGGTGTAAACAAATCAAGATTAAGTAACATTTGAAGGACTTCCATGTGTTCATCACTATCTTTTACTAATTCTATTATAAAATCTTTTAAATCTATCTTTTTTCTTGAACTCATTGGTGGTACTTGGTCTGAAACACCCCTAATCCAATCTAACTCATCTGATTCATCAATACCTCTTCTAACACCCTTTGGGAAATTACCACCCATAAAATCAGAAACCTCATCTCTATGATACCACCCTTCATGTTCCTCAGACCATCTGTAACCATAATTGATTGCTAATTCAGACATGGTAAACTCTTCCATATTAGTTGTATCATGACCTAAACTATCTAAAGTCATATACATATCATCATCGTTTCTAAAAAATACATCTGGAGATGCGGTTAAAGGGTCAGCTTTGACATCTTTAACCCAGTCTAACTCATTTGATTCGTTTACATCCCCACCACCAGAACCTCCAGCGTCACCTTGTTTCCAATGAGACCTTTCAGGATTTGGTTCCCATTCGTCATCATTTTTCCAACTAGGGTCTGATTCAAAACTTTTATCTTTTTCATCAAAAGGTGCGTCCTTGTCTGACCACTCCAAAGATTCATCTAATTCTTCTTCTTCATCATCAGCAACACTAAGATAATCTAAAATTTCTTGCCCATCGATATAAATAGAGTTTTCGATGTCAGCTTCTGGATTATCTATTTCATAATCACCTTCGTAACTGTCACTGTTTGAATAACAAATTAAATTTTCTTCAGGTTCAAAGTCAGTCCTATCTGAACCACAATGAATAATAACCCCTTTATTCATACCCCTAGATAAATCAATTAGTTCACCACCTGAAAATTCTGTGTAATTTGGGATAGTTTTTTTTATGTAATTTGCAATCTCTTTTCTACCTTCAATAGCTATCTCAGAGACATCAACCCAATATTCCTTACCATCAAAGTTAAAATTTAAATTAGTGGGTTCAATATCTTTAATCCAATCCATGTCATCTATAGACTCTTTGATTATATTTTTTAATCTATGACGAAAGTTTTTTGACATATTAAATTATTTAATAATAAATATTAAGGAATTTGATTAAATAAGTGTGTGTGGTTTAATTTCTGATTTAATACCAATAACACCTTCGAATGTGTTACTCATAGACCATGAACCATCGTCATAAACTATGGGTTCTTCCATTGGCCCATAGTTATAATCGAAATAAAATAAGTTATGAGTTAAATGTCTTGTCATCACATCTCCAAGTTCAGCTTGTGTACCAAATAACACATGTTGCTCTAATTCAGGGGTCCATGTTGTTCTAATTCTCCTAGTAGCTACTTGTACTACTACAGATTCCATAGTAAGGTCAAATGGCTTTAACCACGGAGATTCAAAACAAAAACCAGGTATTTTTTTATTCGGAGTCATTAATTACTTCACCTTCATTATTTAACTTTGTTATTCTACCATCTTTGTTTTTGATGATTATACCAAAGTTAGTTGGAGCTGTGAAATAATCAAGCTTTTTATATCTTGTGTATTCAGCACTTTTTAATGCTTGGTCTTCTGTATTCTTAACTTGGATTAGATAAGTTTTACCCTTATAATCCATAATTAAATCAATACCATATAACATATCGATAAAGTCACCATGACCACCAGTATATAAAGTCTTCATACCAAAACTTTCTAAAACTTTTTTAACATCGTCTTCCGCTTGTTCTCCTTTCTGAGATAGGTATAGTGTGTTTCTAATAAAACTTTTATATTCATCTAAAGAGATGTATTTGTCTAAAACATTTATTAACTTATCTTTGATTGAGCTTAAGTATTTTTTAAGACCTAACCTATTTTTGTTACTTAGTTTGTCAGCCATCCCACCTCTAATAAAAAGTTCTGTTAATAACTCAGCTAAATCAGCGTAATTTGTGTTTAGTTTATTAACATAATGCCAAACACCATCCTCATCATAAAGAGTACTAACATCAACTAGTTTGTTAGTGTGATACTTACCATCTTCTTTTCTAATATCATCAAACCTACCTGTATTATAAACTAACTCTAATGGTT
>Ga0233411_10000613_pt1 | contig 10703 bp, 8 predicted proteins | sample Na_anoxic_2_MG_FD_179799 | JGI IMG/M metagenome (GOLD analysis project Ga0233411, IMG submission 179799) | Seawater microbial communities from Saanich Inlet, British Columbia, Canada - Na_anoxic_2_MG | ecosystem: Environmental > Aquatic > Marine > Inlet | place: Canada: British Columbia...
TGTATTTCTCCTGTCTTCCAAGTTCAATCACACTATCTACGATACTTGAAACAAAAGGATTCAATCCACCGCCGCTATCGATATGACCACAGACAATAAACGGTTCCAGCAGGGAGGGGTCGGCATGTATCCATCCCAGGCGGAGGCCTGGAGCAAGTATTTTTGAAAAAGAGCCCAGTGAAAGAACGCGTTTTGATGTATCATAGCAGACCATGGGGGATGGCGGCATATCGGAATAGGTCAGTAACTGATAGACTTCATCGGCAACAATGAAAAAATCGAATTTTTCACTTAGACTAACCAGTTTTTCTCGTCGGTCGTTTGAAAGGGTTATGCCGGTCGGATTGTGAAAGGTAGGTATTGAGTATAAAAAAACCGGTTTATGTTTATCTAACTGTTCTTCCAGGGCCTCGATAATCAACCCGTCTTCATCAATGGGTACCCCAATGACTTTCAATTTATGGTCGGCAAAAATACGTAAGGCCAGGAAGTATGAAGGTTCCTCAACAATAACCGTATCACCCGGTTTGGTGTGAAGAGAGCATATTTGATCGAGAGCCTGGGAGATCCCGCCAGTAATAAACAGGTGATCGGGATTCACGGGCAGATTGTATTTCTCGCTCAGAAATCGGGATAATGTTGTCCTGAAACTGGTGCTTCCCTGCTGCATACCATACTGCAGGATGTTTCGGTTACCCTGTTTAAAACGATTCTCCGCAGCCTTTGCCATCTGGTCTAAAGGAAGAATGTCTACATGAGGTTGTCCGATCGCAAAGTCAATCCAGCCTTCAGCAATACTAATTTGAGCAATTTGAGTTTTGGTCACTGTTCCTCCGAAGGGTATCGCCTGTTTCTATTTTCATATTCAAAGAGTATTGAGGTGTAAATCTTAAGTCAACGTAAAAACCCTCAATAGATAATCATCGTTAAGTTCTCAACCCAGCATATGTCGGCAACCTCGGGTCTCCAATCCAGCATGGCAGCTGTATGTGCGGGTTCTTTTTTTTTGACTCATAAGGGCAATTCATCTATTGTCCCACCTCGGAAAACAAATTTTTCTTCATTTCTCAGGTAATAAAGGAATCATGATTATGGATTGGAAATTTAAGGGCGTAATGTTCGACATCAACGGAGTGCTCGAGTTTCAGGGAAAAGCATATCCCGGAGCCGTTGAGTTACTCGAATTTTTACATAAAAAAGGGATTGTTATCCGGGTTTTATCCAATAGCACGTTGAAAAGCAGGAAGGTATGCACTGAAAAATTGAACCACCATGGATTCAGAGTAACCGAAGAAGAAGTTATAACTGCCTCCTGGGCAACAGCCCGTTATCTGAGAACACTAAAGCCGAAATCCTGCTGGGTGATGCTGAAAGGAAAAGGTATCGAGGAATTTAAGGAATTCAATATGGATGATGAGGCCCCGGAATTTATTATTTTAGGCGATTACCGGGAAGAGTTCAAATTTGAAAATATGAACAAAGCGCTGAAGCTCTTATTGCAGGGCACTAAACTCATTGTTATGATACCGGAAAAGGTCGATCATAGCCTGGGCGGGGTGGAGTTGACCGTCGGGGCTTACGGCAAAATGCTGGAAGATGCAGCCGGGATCAAAGCCGCCTATATCGGCAAGCCGAATACCTATATGTTCAATATCACCCTTGAAAGTATGGCCATCGACCGTACAGAAGTCTTGATGGTCGGAGACCGGGTATCCACAGATATTTTAGGCGCCAGACAAGCAGGAATATCGTCGGCGCTTGTTAAGGCCGGCGAATTTATACCCGATGATTTGATGGGTGATGTTCAGCCGGATTTTATTGTTGATACAGTTGGGGATATCAAGAGCTTTTTTAAATAGACAGATAAGAATCTGTTTTTTTATGCCTTGACACAAAGTGAGTTGTGAACCATATTTTTAAAATGGACACTACCTATCAAAAATTATAAATAAAACACTATGGAATACATTGAACCACCTCCTGTTCTGAAACCGGATAATAAGAAACCGAAAGAGAACTTCCGCAAAACCCTTAAAAAGGGCGATCACCGGATTATCATTCAAAAAGCTCATATTAGAGACGTTGAAGAAATTCTCGAATTGGTGAACGGCTTTGCGGCCTCAGCTCTGATGCTTCCCAGAGGTCCTCAATACCTGTATGAAAACATCAGAGACTTCGTGATCGCCAGTGACGGCAACGTTCCGGTTTACAGCCTGACGGAAACCAGAGAAATTTTGCACCTTATCGTGGCCTGCGGAAGTCTGCATGTGCTTTGGGAAGATATCGCCGAGGTCAGAGCGCTTGCCATTCATCAAGATTACCAGCATTTGGGGCTGGCAAGCAAATTAGTTGAACACATGAAGGAAGAAGCCAGGCAAATTGGTATCCATAGGTTATTTACTTTTACCATGACGGAAGACTTTTTTAAGACACTGGGTTTCCATAAGATTAAACGTAAAGACCTTCCGCCTAAAGTCTGGGGTGAATGCAGCCGCTGTCCGAAATATTTCATGTGTGATGAAGTCGGAATGGTTCTGGACCTTTGATTGGAAACAATGCAGACTGATCAAAAACTGAAAAAACGCATTGCCTATGAAAAAATGCTGGCCGGCATTTCAGAGCAGGCAGTTTCGGTTGGTGATCTGGACCAATTTCTGGACGGCTCCCTGAAAAGCATGGGAGATGTTCTGGATGTGAGCCGTATCTTTATTTTCACCTACCAACCGATGTCAAATACATTTGCATGCATTTGTGAATGGGTAACGAGAGGCATCACTACCCTCGCAGCTCTTGGCGAAATGAAGATAGCCATCCCCTGGGAAACCAAATATCTCAAAGAAGGCAAAATCATTAACTTTGAGAACACCCGGGACATACCGAGCGATCAGTACCGTGAGCGCTTGCTGTCCGCTGATGTCAAATCCACCTTAACCGTCCCCCTCTTTATCAAAGGCGACCTGTATGGATTTATGGGCTTTGATGAATGTCGCTACCGCCGCAAATGGGTCGATGAGAATGTTTACATCCTGACCACTGCAGCTCAAATTATTACACGGGCAATTGAAAATAAACAGTTTGAAGAAGAGCTGGAACGAAATAACAGCCGCTTGGAGTCGATTTTCGGTAGTGTTCAGGACGCCATCATTACGGTCGACATGAAAATGAATGTGATTGAGGCAAACAAAGCAGCCGAAAAAATATGCGGGTTTAAAATATATATCGGTAAGCCCTTTACCGACTGTACTACTGACTGCAATCAGTCATGCCTTGAAGTCTTACAGGAAACCTTAAAGACCAGAAACACGATTCATGATTACCAGATTGAATGCGGCCACCAGGATCGTAGTAAATTGATTGCCATAGTCAACAGCTCTCCGCTTTTAGACAGCGGGGGGAGTTTTATGGGGGCCGTACTGGTTATTCGGGATATCACCCGTTTGACCCACCTTGAAGAGGAATTGAAAGAGCGTCATCATTTTCAAAGCATCATCGGCAAGAGTGCAAAAATGCAAAAGGTGTATGACCTTCTCAAAATCCTGACTAATCAAACAACCACCGTCTTGATAACAGGCGGCAGCGGAACCGGCAAGGAAGTTGCAGCAAAGGCGCTACACTACGGTGGTGCGAGAGCAAATAGTCCTTTTGTGACGGTTAACTGCTCAGCACTGGCTGAAAACCTGCTGGAAAGTGAATTATTCGGCCACATCAAGGGGGCGTTTACCGGTGCCGACAGGGATAAAATCGGCCGTTTCGAGGCTGCCGACGGCGGTACCATCCTGCTTGATGAGATCGGTGATATCTCTCCTCTAATCCAGTTGAAATTACTACGGGTGCTCCAGGAAAAAGAGTTTGACAGGGTTGGCGAAACGAATCCGCACAAAGTAGATGTCCGGGTACTGGCTTCCACTAATCGAAATTTAAAAGAGGCCATCAGAACCGGCGAATTCAGGGAAGATCTATACTACCGCCTTAATGTAATCGAAATTAATCTTCCACCTCTACATGAACGGTATGAAGATATTCCATTATTAATTAATCATTTTTGCGAAATTTTCCAAAAAAGTTACAAGAAAAAAATCACAGGTGTATCAAATGAGGTACTGCAGGCCTTTATGAACTATCCGTGGCCTGGCAATGTCCGTGAACTGGAACACGCCATCGAACGCGCCTTTGTGCTGTGTCAAGACCATACGATTCAATTGGAATATATTCCCGTTGAAATTCGAAATTACGCCCCAACTGGTATCAACAAACGCTTTCCTGAAAATCGCTTGAGTGATGACCCCGAGGCAATTCGTGAAACCCTGGAGAAAACCGATTGGAATATTTCCAAATCTGCCCGTCTTCTCGGGATCAGCCGCTGGACAATGTATAGACGATTCAGGAAATATAACATCAGTCGACCCGCGGAAATACTGTAGCACCGCACACTTTTGTTGAGCTACGTAAGTGTGCTTTGCTACATTTATCTATCTTTTCCAGGAACCTATTCTGACTTTCTTTCCTGGTAACTATATAGAATTATTCTTAATATATTTTTTATCACTTCATTTTAATTTCTGGCATTTTATTTGCATATTAATTTTCGACTAACAGCATTACTTGTAGCGACTGAAAATTGCACCCCTCCGTTATCCTTACCATTAAAAATACAGCAGCATATAGATGTTTTTCGAGGGAACCGGCATAAATTAAATTTTATTATGTCAAAATGAGGTAGTCTGAAGGCAATGGCTTATTATTAACCTGGCAATTAGATAGTCTAACTGCGTCATGCCGGACCTGATCCGGCATCCAGTACACTCCTGGATTCCGGCTTTCGCCGGAATGACAATATTGAGGTATTTAGTTGCCGGAGTAATAATTTTTAACAAATATTTTACAGGAGGTTTAAAATGGCATTTAATTTAAGGAACAGACATTTTTTGAAGCTTCCGGATTTTACCCCGCAGGAGATCAAATTTCTGCTGGATCTATCTGTGGATCTGAAAAAAGCCAAGTACGCAGGTATAGAGCAACAACGGTTAAAGGGCAAAAACATTGCCCTTATCTTTGAGAAATCATCGACTCGAACCCGCTGTGCATTTGAAACTGCAGCGTATGATCAGGGCGCCCATGTGACCTACCTCGGTCCTTCCGGTTCACAAATGGGAACCAAGGAAACCATGAAGGATACGGCCCGTGTGCTGGGCAGGATGTACGATGGAATTCAATATCGGGGATTTGGTCAGGAAATTGTCGAAGAACTGGCCAAATATGCCGGTGTTCCGGTTTGGAACGGGTTGACCAATGAATTTCACCCCACTCAGGTCCTGGGGGATTTTTTAACCATGATGGAGCATTGCGACAAACCGTTACGTCAGGTATCGTTTGCATATCTCGGTGATGCCAGAAACAACATGGGCAATTCTCTCTTGATCGGTGCGGCAAAAATGGGCATGGATTTTCGATCTGTTGCGCCCAAAAGTGTTCATCCGAATAAGCAACTCGTGGTCCAGGCCGAAGAGATTGCCAAACAAACAGGCGCCAGGATTACGATTACCGATGATCTGGATAAAGGTGTCAAGGGCTGTGATTTTCTTTACACTGATGTCTGGGTATCGATGGGTGAGCCCGAAAAGGTGTGGGAAGAAAGAATTAATTTACTTAAACCCTATCAGGTCAATGCGGCTGCCATGAAAAAAACCGGTAACCCCGACGTGAAATTTTTACACTGCCTGCCTGCATTTCACAACCGTGATACGGTCATAGGTGAAGATGTATACCATAAGTTTGGTTTAGAAGCCATGGAAGTCAGCGAGGAAGTATTTGAATCCGACGCCTCGATTGTCTTTGATGAAGCCGAAAACAGAATGCATACTATCAAGGCTGTAATGGTAGCAACCCTGGGCTGATGATTAGTTCGGTGCCCCAAAATAAATCACAACCGCAGGAGGTTTAAAAAAATGGGGAAAAAACCGATTATTCTGGTTGCCTTTGGAGGTAATGCCCTGATTCAAAGCGGGCAGGAAGGAACCGCCGAGCAGCAGTTTGAAAACCTCAAACTGACCATGCGTCAAATGGCCAAGCTATCCCAAAAATATAAAATCGTCATCACCCACGGCAATGGGCCGCAGGTGGGCAACCTTCTTTTACAACAGGAAAGTTGCGACGAAGTACCCAAAATGCCTCTGGAAATTATCGGAGCCATGACCCAGGGGCAGATCGGCTATATGATCGAGTCCTCACTGGACACGGCCTTGATGGAAATCGGGCGCGATATCGAACAGAATTTTGTGACCCTGATTACCTATGTCATCGTGGATGAAAACGACCCGGGTTTTCAGAATCCAACCAAACCCATCGGACCGTTTTATACCGAGGAAATAGCCAAAGGGCTTCCGTATACTCTGGCAAAAACCGATAAAGGGCTACGTCGGGTGGTTGCATCGCCCAAACCGGTGGCCATTGTGGAGTGCCGGGAGATCAAAAAACTTATCGAGATGGATTTTATTGTCATATGCTGTGGTGGAGGCGGAATACCGGTGATTCGCAAGGAACGGAAATTCCGCGGTGTTGAAGCGGTGATTGACAAAGATCTGGCCAGTTCCGTTCTGGCGCAGGAAATCAAGGCCGATATATTTGTCATCGCCTCTGATGTAAAAGGCGCCGGTATCAACTGGGGGCAGTCGGATCAAAAGATGCTGCGAAAAACGCCGCTTTCTGAAATGGGAAAACATATCAAAGAAAATCAATTCCCTGCCGGTTCCATGGGGCCCAAGGTGGACGCGGTGATGCAGTTTGCCGAAGCAACCGGTAAACGGGGTGTGATCTGTCACCTCGAAGACATCGAAAAGGCCATTGCCGGCGAGGCCGGAACTGAAATCATAAAATAACAAGGCTATTTGATTTTGAATTTGTTAGATCATTAAAGAAAACTAATTAATTTTTACGGAGAGGGAATTATGTCGAAGAAGAACGTCATTATTATCGGAGCGGCGGGAAGAGATTTCCAAAACTTCAACACCTATTATCGCAACAACGCTGACTATAACGTTGTTGCTTTTACCGCGGCCCAGATTCCGGATATCGAAGGCCGTAAATACCCGGCAGAGCTGTCCGGTGATCTTTACCCGGATGGCATTGCAATACATGCAGAAGAAGAACTGCCGAAACTGATCAAGGACTTGGATGCCGATTACTGTGTTTTTTCATACAGTGACGTATCCTATCAACATGTGATGTCCGTGGGTGCCATCGTCAATGCGGCAGGAGCCAGTTTTGTCATGCTCGGGCCGAAATACACCCAGATTAAAAGCACCAAACCGCTGATATCCGTGGGCGCCGTGCGAACCGGTTGCGGCAAAAGCCAGACATCGCGCCGGATCATTGAAATTTTGATGGAAAAGGGTCTCAAGGTCGTTGCCATCAGGCACCCCATGCCCTACGGTGACATCGCTGCGCAGAAAGTACAGCGGTTTGCAACGCTTTCCGACCTCGTAAAACACAATTGTACTGTCGAAGAAATGGAAGAGTACGAACCGCACGTTGTGCGCGGCAATGTTATTTATGCCGGTGTGGATTATGAAGCAATCGTTCGGGCTGCCGAAAAAGATCCTGGTGGCTGCGATATAATCCTCTGGGACGGCGGCAACAACGATTTCCCGTTTTACAAGTCCGATCTGCATGTGACGGTTGTCGATCCGCATCGACCCGGTCATGAGATGTGTTATTATCCGGGTAATGTCACACTGAGATTATCCGATGTAGTAGTAATTAACAAGATGGACAGCGCGGACGCCGAAGGCGTCGATATTGTACGTCGGAACATTGCTTCCGAGGCTCCGGATGCAATTGTTATCGACGGTGCCTCCACCCTGGATGTCGATGATCCTTCAGTGATCAGGGGCAAAAAAGTGCTGGTGGTAGAAGACGGTCCGACCCTGACCCATGGTGAGATGAAGATCGGTGCCGGTGTGGTTGCAGCCCGCAAATTCGGGGCTGCCGAGCTGGTAGACCCGCGGCCTTACACCGTAGGCCGTTTGACGGAAACATTTGAGATTTATCCGGAGATCGGAACGCTTCTGCCGGCCATGGGCTACGGCGAGGTGCAGTTAAAAGACATGGAGACGAGCATCAACAATACCGAGTGTGATTCGGTGGTCATCGCAACACCCATTGATCTGAACCGCATTATCAAGATAAGCAAGCCCAACACCCGGGTTTACTATAACCTGCAGGAAATAGGGCGGCCGAATTTTGATACCGTATTGGCCGACTTCGTCAAGAAACATATTAACCTGGCAATTAGATAGTCTAACTCCGTCATGCCGGACTTGATCCGGCATCCAGTACCATCCTGGATTCCGGCTTTCGCCGGAATGACAATATTGAGGATGTTACAGGGTGTTATAATTGAATAGTTGTTCCGGCTATTGATTCCCGGGTTATTATCTTTCTAATCGTGTCCTGCCCCTGCCACTGAATAATATGAACCCGCGGTACATTCTGATTCAAGGCATCAAAAGCTGATTCCATCTTGGCTACCATGCCGCCTTTAATGATGCCCTGTTCTATCAGGGCCTGTGTTTTATAAACGGAAAGTGACGACAGGGTCTCATTACCTTCCTGAACACCGGGAACGTCGGTGATGAAGACAAGATCGGTGCATTGTGCACCGGCCGCCAGGGCAGAAGCTGCACTGTCGGCATTGACGTTGAAGCTTTCGCCTTTTTCATTGGCTGAAATTGGAGAAATTACCGGTACCTGCCCTTTCCTCAGCGTTTTCAGAACAACACCGGCATTGACCTGTTTGATTTCACCTACATAACCCAGTTCCTGCCCACCCCTGGTGAGGGGTTCAACTAAAAATAACTGCTCCGTCTTTCCGGACATACCTCTGCAGGGAACCCCGTTGGCACACAACCAGGAAGAAATGCGTTGATTTATGGTTCCCGAAAGGACGTTTTCAACAATTTTGATATCTTCGGCCTGTGTCACCCGAATTCCGTCAATGAATTCGGTCTTACGTCCGCCACTATTGAGGGCTTGAGAGATTTCAGCTCCTCCTCCATGGACTATGATAACTTCAATATTTTGATCGAATTTAATTGCTGCGGCCAGTTCTTTAAAACCTCTTTTTCCTTCAAATGCCCGGCCACCGATTTTTATCAGGATCCTATGATTCCCTGGGGCTCTCAATTGACTATAACCTCCTGTAGTCTCGGTCTGAGCAAGTAACAATATCGAACATTATCAGCATCTTAATTAGAATACTTAAATCATTAGTATAAATACGGCTCTCCTATCAATGAATTTAAATAACCTTTCTCAATAGTTACTTCAACTAATTGACCTATATGACTGTTTTTCCATTCAAAATTAACTATTTTATTGGACTTTGTCCGGCCGGTCATCTGTTTTCCTTTCTTGCTTTGACCTTCAACTAACACCTCAACTTTTTGTTTCTCAAGGGTCTTGTTTTTCTTCAATGTAATTTGATTTTGGATAGTCTGGAGAACTTTTAAACGGCGGACTTTTTCAGATTCTTCGACCTTATCCTTTATTTTCTCTGCTAATGTACCGGTACGGTCAGAATATTTAAAAGAAAAAAGGCCGTCAAATTGCGCCTGATTTATCAGGTCAAGAGTCATATCAAAATCTTCATCTAATTCCCCGGGGAAACCGACCATAACATCACTTGTGACGGCAATAGCAGGTTTGATATCTCTCAACTTTGAAATAAGCCCCAAATAGTTTTCACGTGTGTACCCTCTCCTCATTCGTCGCAGGATTGAATTTGAACCCGCCTGGAAAGGCAGGTGGATGTGAGGACATAGATTATCGATACTTCCAAAGCATTGAATGAGTTCATCAGAGAGGTCTTTTGGATGTGATGTTGTGAAGCGTAGTCTCAAGAGGCCGTCTAACTCGCTGATCTCATATAAAAGAGAAGGAAAATCCCACCCCTCCCCTTCTTCCCAGTAATATGAATTCACATTCTGGCCGAGAAGGGTTATGTCTTTGATCCCTTCTGAAAGCAAATTTTTTGCCTCGGCAAGGATCTCATAAGGCGACTGAGAAACCTCCCTCCCCCGGACAAAAGGGACAATACAGTAACTGCAATAATTATTGCACCCTTCCATAATAGAAATATAGCCGGTAACCTTTCCACTAAAGTACCCCTGAGAAAAGATACGCGGGAATAATGTCTGTTCGAGGTTTGTAGCAACAATTTTATTTCGGGCACCATGGACCTTTTCCAAAACCTCTTGAACCTTGCCGAGTTCCCTGGGACCCATCACGAGATCAAGTTCAGGAAATCTCTTCATCAAATCAGTGCCCTGCTGTTGGGCCAGACACCCAACGATACCCAGGATAATTTCCGGATTTTCTCTCTTGAGTGCTGACACACGACCGAGCAGGCTGTAGGCTTTTTGTTCAGGTTTTGCCCTTACGGTACAGGTATTGATCAGGATGATATCCGCATCCTTTGGATCATTAACAGGGGAAATACCTTTTTGAATTAAGGATTGGGCCAGAAATTCTGAATCATACTCATTCATCTGGCAACCCATGGTTTCTATGTAAAAGGTTCTGGTTGAATCCATCATATTAACCTGGCAACTAAATAGTCTAACTCCGTCATGCCGGACTTGATCCGGCATCCAGTACCCACCTGGATTCCGGCTTTCGCCGGAATGACAATATTGAGGTATTTAATT
>Ga0233411_10000615_pt1 | contig 10687 bp, 8 predicted proteins | sample Na_anoxic_2_MG_FD_179799 | JGI IMG/M metagenome (GOLD analysis project Ga0233411, IMG submission 179799) | Seawater microbial communities from Saanich Inlet, British Columbia, Canada - Na_anoxic_2_MG | ecosystem: Environmental > Aquatic > Marine > Inlet | place: Canada: British Columbia...
CCGCCAGATCAAATGCGACCAGGGAATTTATCGCCTCGCGCCCGGCGGCGGTGTGGTCTTCATGCACACAAATCACAAGGCCCCGCGACCGGTCCACGACTCCATCGGCATAACGCAAATCTGCCCCAGGGGTCCCTTGGATGGGTCGCGGCTCGTCGCCGGGGTCCTGACGGTAGAGGCGCTGATCCTCAAAATTGGAGAAATAAACAACGCCGTCGGCGGCGAGAAAAGCGCCGCCGCCATACTCGTGTACCCGCGTGCGCACGTTAAAAGCAGGCGGCGTGACGTCACTCGTCTGCCCGCTGGGGGTTCGTCGCACGATAACAGACCTCCCCCCCTCTACCGGGCGCGACTCGCTCCAATAGACGTCTTGCCCGTCCAGGACAATCTGACCCAGTCTGATCGTACTGGCTACAATCAGGTCTGAGGTGATGGGCGATTTCCAAGAACCATACGGTGCGATTCGAGCCATTCTGTTCATCCCCCTGCAACTCGTTTTCTCAAGCGACCTTGACGAGCACCAATGTGCCATCGCCAACAAGGCAAAAAGGCACCCCTTTCCCCCCTATTTTACACCAGGTAGCCAAACAAAGGAAATCGCGCAGCTTGCAGGGGGAGGTAAGGTTCACTTTGTTTACAGCGTCCGTAAGACAAGACCTGCATGAACCAACCTTGACGGGAGAGCCAATGTCCTCGCCTCTGTACAAGATTCTGTACAAATTCAACCAGTTCGAATCCGACGTACCCTTGACCTGTGACGAGTGTTTCACCATCCTAAACTATCTGGCCGACGAGGCAAGCGCTGGGGTTGACCCGAGGATCTTGTACCAGGCAGCGCGCCAACACCTGGCAGGTTGCCGTGGCTGTCGGGAGCATCACTAGAACAACTGAGAGAGTTGGAGGAAAGACGAAGAAAAATCTAGACCAACGCCCCAACCAAAGAGACCTGTCGTCCACACGGTCGAGTCGGTCTTCCAGCACCAAGTCAATGTCCCAACCAGAGGGATTCATAGATTTCCCACTCGGTCGAGTCCGTATCCCAGTGTGCATAGAGCGCCACGCCGGTGACGGTCGATGGCTTGGCTTTCGTGGCCGGTCGGAAAAAACATCCCCGCAATACGACGATCATAGCAATACTGGCCAGCACAAGCCCCACCAGTCGCCGCCGAGACCATCGATTTCTAAAGGAATGTGTCATCTACAAATACGTGGATACAGACTTTAACTAATCCAGGTGCTCCGGCCCAAAAGAATCTGGCAACAATTCAGCCACACTCGTCCGGCGATAGTTTCCGTTGGCATCGGCGATATAGACGATCAAGTTGGGGGCAAACTCGCGCAAGACCTGGCGGCACGCACCGCACGGACTGCCGCCGTTCAGCGTGACGACGGCGATGGCCTCAAACTCGCGCTCGCCCTCGCTGACAGCCTTGAACACGGCCACTCGTTCAGCGCACATGGTCAGAGGGTAGACGGCGTTTTCCACGTTGGCGCCCAGGTAGACACGGCCCGAGCGGGTCAGCAAGGCCGCGCCGACGGCATAGTTGGAATAAGATGCATAAGCAAATTCTTGCGCCAGCGCGGCGCGGGCGATCAACTCTTCAGGCGGCATCTGATGCGCCATTTTCATCCTCCCCATGTTGCTCCCAACTTACCCGCACCTTGCGAATGCGCCGGCCGGTTACCGTCAGCACCTGAATGGTCACCCCGTCAAAGCGCACGCTTTCGCCCGGCACCGGCACCTTGCCCAATTGGCTATAGATAAACCCACCCAGGGTATCGTCCATCTCGGTGGGAAACTCTGTTCCCATCAAGCGGTTAAAATCGTCCAGGTCCACGCGCGCGTTAAAGATATACTCCTGGTCATCGGTCTGCTCGACGATGGGTTCCTCGGCGTCATACTCGTCCTGGATCTCGCCGACAATTTCTTCGACCAGGTCCTCAATCGTCACCAACCCCGCCGTGCCGCCATACTCGTCCACGACGATGACAATGTGAACCTTGCGCTGCTGCATATCTTCCAGCAACCCGTCCACGTGCTTTGACTCGGGCACAAAAAAAGCCTGGCGCAAGACCTCGCGCAAAATCACCGCTTCGCGTTTGTCTTGCCAGAGCTTTAACAAGTCTTTAGCATAGAGCACCCCGACGATGTTGTCAATCGTGCTCTCATAGATCGGGATGCGCGAGTGCCCGGCGCGAATGACCACGCTCAGGGCCTCATCCAGTGAAGACTCTACCTCCAGGGCAACGATGTCAATACGAGGGACCATGACCTCTCGGGCCAGCGTATCGCCAAAAGCAAAGACCGAGTAAATCATCTCTTTTTCGTCGGCCTGGATGACGCCCACTTCTTGCCCGGCATCTACCAAGGTCATGATCTCTTCTTCGGTGATAAACGGCATGCCCGACAGCGACTCGCCCCCCAACAAGCCAGAAAGCTTGCTGCTGACGCCGACGATCAGCCTGATGGCCGGAGACATTAGCAATGCCATCATCGAGACCGGTCGCGCGAACATAAAGGCCAACGTCTCAGAATGAGCCGCCCCCACAGCCTCGGGCACCAGATCGCCCACGATCAGCAAGGCTATGGCAACCACCATGACGACGATGCCCCCGCTCAACACGGCGCTCACAGACTCTACCACACCTATGCGATTCAAAGCCGTCTGAAATGGAGAAACGAGGGTCAAGGCGGCGACACCTATCGTCAGAGCGCCGGTCAGGGTGGTCCAGACTTGAAAAGTGGCCAACAAACGCGTCGAGTCTTCGGCCAGTCGTGCGACCAACTGTGCTCGCGCCCGATCTTCGTCTAGCAGTTGGCTGATGCGCGTCGGGCTCAGGTTGATAATTGCGGATTTAACTGTCGAAAAAAAGCCTTGTAAAATCACGAGGAGCACTACCGCGACCAAGCCCCTCGCACTATCAGGGTCCACCTTTTTTATTCTTTCTCCTTGCTATCGTCTGATCGAATTCGCGCTGGCACGCCCACGACCACACTGCCCGGCGGCACGTCTCGCGTCACCACCGAGCCTGCGCCGGTTTTCGCGCCCTTGCCCACCTTTACAGGAGCCACCAGCATCGTGTCGCTCCCGATAAAAGCACCCTCTTTAATCTCGGTGCGGTGCTTGTGTTCTCCATCATAGTTGCACGTAATCGTCCCAGCGCCAATGTTGACACCGGGGCCGGTCGTCGTGTCGCCCACATAGCTAAAATGGCCCATCTTGGTGCCGGGACCCAGATACGAGTTTTTGACCTCTCCAAAATTACCCATGTGGACGCCAGCGGCCAAGTGAGCCCCCTTGCGCAAATGGCCAAACGGTCCCACGTCTGCCCCATCATCCAACCTGGCCCCCTCGACCACCGAAGCAAACACAATGCAACCATTCCCCAGCGTCGTATCACGGATGACGGTGTTGGGGCCGATTCGGCATTCGGCGCCAATGCTTGTCTCGCCCTCGAGACAAGTGTTCGGACAGACCACCGTATCGGGCCCCAGCGTCACACCACTCTCGATATAGGTCGTCGCCGGGTCAATGATGGTCACCCCGCTCAGCATCCATCTCTCGTTGATACGCTGGCGCATCACAGCCTCTGCCTCTGCCAGGTGGACGCGCGTATTGATGCCCAAGGCATCGGACACGTCATCAGTCGCCAAGGCCTCGACCCGCTTCCCCTTGGCCACAGCCATCCCCACTAGATCCGTCAGATAATACTCGCCCTTGGCGCTCAACGGAATTTGATCCAGGTGCGACCAGAGCCAGTCGGCATCAAAGCAAAACGTGCCGCTGTTCAACTCACGAATGGACAACTGCTCGGGTGTGGCATCAACCTCTTCCACGATAGCCACTACCGCCCCCGACGTGTCACGCAGCACCCGGCCAAAGCCCCGGGCATCATCTTGAACCACAGTCAACATCGTAAGAGCAGGAATAGTCCGGCAGTGATGTTCGACCAACCGCTGCAGTGTCTTGGTGCGCAACAAGGGCATATCGCTATACGTGACCAGCACCACGTCAGATTCACCGGCCAACGAGGATCTGGCCTGAAGCACGGCATGCCCGGTTCCCAATCGCTGCTCTTGCACAGCATAACGCGCTTGCTCGCCCACCACTGCCCGCACATGATCAGCGCCGCGCCCTACCACCAATATCGGCGTCGCGTCACTCACACCCCGCGCCGCCTCAATGGCATGGCTCACCATCGGCTTGCCACACAACGGATGAAGCACCTTGGCTAAACTCGACTTCATTCGAGTTCCCTGGCCAGCGGCCAAAATCACGACACATACGCGCATATCAACTTTCCAATGAACCACCTGCACAACAAACGGCGCCAAACACTCTACCAACCCAAAAAAAGACCCAGGCACCTCCCCTCACCATCGGTGAGAGCGCCTCGGTCTCAAGATTTCGCCAGTCGCCCCTAGACCAACTGACATAAGAACAAACTATTCCTTTAACGAAAAAGTTAAACTGGGGCGGTAGGATTCGAACCTACGAATACGGGATCCAAAGTCCCGCGCCTTTCCACTTGGCGACGCCCCATCATCAATTCTGCCGTGGAGCTATTCTAGCATAGGTGAGGAAAACTGGCAAGAAAAAATCTCCTGGCAATGACCTACTCTCCCAGGGGGCTGCCCCCCAAGTACCATCGGCGCTGGCGGGCTTAACTACCGGGTTCGGGATGGAGCCGGGTGTGTCCCCGCCGCTATAATCACCAAGAGATTTTTTATTAACCACTTTTACAAGTTACTTGATACCCTAAGTACTGAACAGAACGTTTACCTTCGCCTCCCGCTTCACGTCAACGAATCAAGCCCTCGACCATTAGTACGGGTTAGCTGAACACATTACTGTGCTTACACCTCCCGCCTATCAAACTGGTAGTCTTCCAGCGGTCTTACTCCTTGCGGATGGGGGATCTAGTCTTGGGGCGAGCTTCCCACTTAGATGCTTTCAGCGGTTATCCCTGCCAGACGTGGCTACCCAGCAATGCACCTGGCGGTACAACTGGCACACCAGCGGTCTGTCCACTCCGGTCCTCTCGTACTAGGAGCAGCTCCCCTCAAATCCCCTACGCCCACAGCGGATAGAGACCGACCTGTCTCACGACGGTCTGAACCCAGCTCACGTACCGCTTTAATGGACGAACAGTCCAACCCTTGGGACCTTATTCAGCCCCAGGATGCGATGAGCCGACATCGAGGTGCCGAGCCACGCCGTCGATGTGAACTCTTGGGCGTGACTAGCCTGTTATCCCCGGGGTAGCTTTTATCCGGTAAGCTCTGGCCCTTCCACTCGGAACCAGAGGATCACTAAGCCCGACTTTCGTCTCTGCTCGTCTTGTAGGACTCGCAGTCAAGCTCCCTTATGCCTTTACACTCTTTGGCTGGTTTCCATTCAGCCTGAGGGAACCTTTGGGCGCCTCCGTTACTTTTTCGGAGGCGACCGCCCCAGTCAAACTGCCCACCTGGCACTGTCCGGCTGCCGGATTACGGCCAGCCGTTAGGGCCAAAACTTGATCAGGCTGGTATTTCAACGGTGACTCCACCGAGGCTGGCGCCCCAGTTTCCTAGTCTCCCAGCTATCCTACACAAATCAAGCCCTAACTCAATACCAAGCTACAGTAAAGCTCCACGGGGTCTTTTTGTCCTGCTGCGGGTACACGGCATCTTTACCGCGACTTCAATTTCGCCGGGTCCCTCGTTGAGACAGTGCCCCAGTCGTTACGCCATTCGTGCGGGTCGGAACTTACCCGACAAGGAATTTCGCTACCTTAGGACCGTTATAGTTACGGCCGCCGTTCACCGGGGCTTCAGTTCAGAGCTTCGCTCGATGCAAGCATCGGTCTAACCCCTCCCTTTAACCTTCCGGCACTGGGCAGGCGTCAGCCCCTATACATCCTCTTACGAGTTTGCAGAGACCTGTGGTTTTGGTAACCAGTCGCCAGGGCCATTTCACTGCGACCTCTTCGAGCTCTGACAGTATTGCCATCACCCTAATGAGGCACCCCTTCTCCCGAAGTTACGGGGTTATTTTGCCTAGTTCCTTAACGAGGGTTCTCCCGTTCGCCTTGGTATGCTCTACCCGTCTACCGGTGTCGGTTTGCGGTACGGGCACCCGAGATTCATCACTTAGAGGCTTTTCTTGGCGGCTTGGCTCAGTTCACTTACGGCTCTATGGCCCTGGCACGGCTCTCAGGATCGGGGAGCGGATTTTCCTGCCCCCTTCATCTCCCTACCAGACATGCACCCGCATCCAATTGCAGGGCTGACCTACCATGCCGCGTTCCCCCATCGCTCCTCTCAGGTGGGGCCGGAATATTAACCGGCTGTCCATCGCCTACGCCTCTCGGCCTCGGCTTAGGCCCGCCTAACCCGACGCGGACTGACCTTCCGTCGGAAACCTTAGACTTACGGCGAACACGGTTCTCACGTGTTTCACGCTACTCATACCGACATTCTCACTTCTGCTCGCTCCACTGCTCCTCTCGGTACAGCTTCTATGCCAGCAGAACGCTCCCCTACCAGGATAGTCATAGACTACCCCCCGTGGCTTCGGTGACAGGCTTGAGCCCCGTTACATTTTCCGCGCAGGATCGCTTGACCAGTGAGCTGTTACGCACTCTTTAAAGGGTGGCTGCTTCTAAGCCAACCTCCTGGCTGTCCCAGCAATCCCACATCGTTTCCCACTTAGCCTGTACTTGAGGACCTTAGCCGGCGGTCTGGGCTCTTTCCCTCTCGACCATGAAACTCATCTCTCACGGTCCGACTCCCACGCTCTAGAGTATCGGCATTCGGAGTTTGGTTGAGTTCGGTAAGCGATTTGCCCCCTAGCCCATCCAGTGCTCTACCTCCGATACTGAACGCGTGAGGCTAGCCCTAAAGCTATTTCGGGGAGAACAAGCTATCTCCAGGTTCGTTTGGCATATCACCTCTACCCACAGCTCATCCCACGCATTTGTAACTGCGAAAGGTTCGGCCCTCCACGAGAGGTTAGTCTCGCTTCAGCCTGGCCATGGGTAGCTCACCTGGTTTCGTGTCTACTCCCTGCAACTTGTCGCCCTATTCAGACTCGCTTTCGCTACGGCTCCGCCTGTTGCTGGCTTAACCTTGCTACAGAAAGTAACTCGTCGGTTCATTCTCCAAAAGGCACGCCGTCAGGCCTTCCCACTCTCATAGGCCCGAAAGCCTCATCTTGAGCGGGCATAGCCCTCCGACCGCTTGTAAGCGTATGGTTTCAGATTCTATTTCACTCCCCTAACCGGGGTTCTTTTCACCTTTCCCTCACGGTACTTGTTCGCTATCGGTCGCTAAAAGTATTTAGCCTTGGGAGGTGGTCCTCCCTGCTTCCCACAAGATTTCCCGTGTCCCGTGGTACTCAAGGTCACCAACAGGAGTCTCACTCTTTTCGTCTACGGGACTATCACCCTCTACGGTTCGGCTTTCCTGAACGATTCGACTAAGAGTAAGATTTGTAACTCCTCGAGACCCCTACAAAGGTCTCAGTCGGGCCTTTCAACCCCAGCGTCGCATAGGCTTGTAGACCACTAAGCGACACCAGTTTGGGCTCTTCCCTTTTCGCTCGCCACTACTAAGGGAATGCTCTCTCTTCCTGCGGGTACTAAGATGTTTCAGTTCCCCGCGTTCCCTCCACTGATCTATTTTATTCAACCAGTGGTGCTTGGGGTAGGTTGCCCCCCCCAAGCGGGTTTCCCCATTCGGGCATCCCCGGATATAACGCCTGCACACGGCTCCCCGAGGCTTATCGCAGTGTACCACGCCCTTCTTCGGCTTTTAGCGCCAAGGCATCCACCATACGCCCTTAATATCTTGATTCACGTGAACCAGAAATTGAAGTTCTCACGTTCTGTTCAGTTGTTAAGGTACCCAGCAACTTGCTGTTGCTCTAGCTGTTAGTCGCTAGCCACTGCCGTCCACACTTTTGGACCCCAATCGCCAGCCACCAACCCCTGTCATACAAAACGGCCTGATCACATCCAGGCCGCCTTGTTGTCTCGCCTTGAGATATGCTCTACTACTATTTATTCAGGTTGACTCGCCTTCTTGTTTCAATCCGGCTCGCCCTCTCCTTCCTGGTGGGCCTGACTAGACTCGAACTAGTGACCTTGCCCTTATCAGAGGCACGCTCTAACCAACTGAGCTACAGGCCCTCTTCCTTAACAACTCAAGAGTGACAAGAAACCGACTCCTCGGTCTTAAAACTTGGAGCTTGTTGGCTTGGCCCTTGGGCCTCTGCCAAATTCTCCCTAGAAAGGAGGTGATCCAGCCGCAGCTTCCGCTACAGCTACCTTGTTACGACTTCGTCCCAGTCACCAGTCCCACCTTCGACGCCTGCCTCCGTTAGGTTAGCCCAGCGGCTTCAGGTGTTACCAGCTCCCATGACGTGACGGGCGGTGTGTACAATCTCCGGGAACGTATTCACCGCAGTGTGCTGACCTGCGGTTACTAGCAACTCCAGCTTCATGCAGGCGAGTTGCAGCCTGCAATCCGAACTGAGATCGGCTTTGGAGGATTGGCTCCGCCTCGCGGCTTGGCAACCCATTGTACCGACCATTGTAGCGTGTGTGTAGCCCAGGACATAAAGGCCATGCTGACTTGACGTCATCCCCACCTTCCTCCCAGTTTAGCCGGGCAGTTCCGCTAGACACTTGTAACTAGCAGTAAGGGTTGCGCTCGTTACCCCACTTAAGGGAACACCTCACGGCACGAGCTGACGACAGCCATGCAGCACCTGTGTAGGCTTCCCGAAGGATCGTTCCGCTTTCGCTTCACTACTACCTACATGTCAAGCCCTGGTAAGGTTCTTCGCGTTGCATCGAATTGAACCACACGCTCCGCTGCTTGTGCGGAGACCCGTCAATTCCTTTGAGTTTTAGCCTTGCGGCCGTACTCCCCAGGCGGGATACTTAACGCGTTAGCTGCGGCACAGAAGGAGTTTTAACCTCCTACACCTAGTATCCATCGTTTACGGCTAGGACTACCGGGGTTTCTAATCCCGTTTGCTCCCCTAGCTTTCGCCTTCAGCGTCAGGAGCAGCCCAGGGGGCCGCCTTCGCCACTGGTGTTCCTTCCGATATCTACGCATTTCACCACTACACCGGAAATTCCACCCCCCTCTGCTGCCCTCAAGCCCTGCAGTATTGAACGACCTCTCCCGGTTGAGCCGGGAGCTTTCACGCCCAACTTACAAGGCCGCCTCAACGCACTTTACGCCCAGTAAATCCGGATAACGCTCGCCTCCTATGTCTTACCGCGGCTGCTGGCACATAGTTAGCCGAGACTTATTCCTGGGGTACCGTCCTTTCTCGTCCCCCAGAAAAGGGTTTTACGACCCGAAGGCCTTCTTCACCCACGCGGCGTTGCTGCGTCTAGCTTTCGCTCATTGCGCAATATTCCTCACTGCTGCCTCCCGTAGGAGTCTGGCCCGTGTCTCAGTGCCAGTGTGGGGGGTCACGCTCTCACGCCCCCTACCCGTCTTCGCCTTGGTAGGCCTTTACCCTACCAACTAGCTGATGGGCCGCAGGCCCCTCTCAAAGCGCCGGAACTTTACTCGACGAACCGAATCGCCGAGACCATCAGGTATTAGCCGCCGTTTCCAACGGTTATCCCTGTCTTTGAGGCAGGTCACCTACGTGTTACTCACCCGTTCGCCACTCTCCCCCTCAGACGAATCCAAGGGTTCCCGTTCGACTTACATGTGTTAGGCACGCCGCCAGCGTTCATCCTGAGCCAGGATCAAACTCTCCATAAGGTTTTCCTATCTACAACCACAGTTGTAGTAGAGTTTGACGGTTGACCCGAGTTGACTGCTTCTTGTCACTCTTTAGTTGTTAAGGTTCCTTCTTGACAAGCGGCCCGCATTTTAGCATACCTTTTGTTTCTTGTCAAGACCTCTGGGGGCTGTTTTATAAAAACTCAAACCAGGTACCAATTGACCCGACTTGAGCCTTTCCCCCTCTCTTGTTTGATCTTCCCGCAACCCGTGCGGACGAGATCTTCTTAACGAACGATTTGGGATTATAACAGACATTCCCAAATTTGTCAAGGTCTCCGGGGGTTATTCTCATAAGAAAACTCAAACCAGGTACCAATTGACCCGACTTGAGCCTTTCCCCCTCTCTTGTTTGATCTTCCCGCAACCCGTGCGGACGAGATCTTCTTAACGAACGATGCGGGATTATAGCAGGCATCCCCAGATTTGTCAAGGCCAAACAGGCGATTTTCAAAATCTTTAAGGTTCAAACCAAAGATTTCACATCTCGCGCCGGCCTTCTAGCGCACGCGAGAGCGTGATCTCATCAGCATACTCCAGATCGCCCCCCACCGGCAACCCACGCGCCAACCGCGTCACCCGCACCGGATAAACACTCAGCTTTTTCCACACAAAGGCCGCCGTGTTTTCTCCTTCCAGGCTCGGATTGGTCGCCAGGATGACCTCTTGCACCGTCCCCTCGGCCACCCGCGCCAGCAACTCGCGAATCTTTAAATCGTCGGGTCCGATCCCCTCCATAGGAGAAATGGCGCCATGGAGCACGTGATACAATCCGCGAAACTGGCGCGTGCGCTCGATGGCCAGCACATCCAGAGGCTCTTCGACCACACACATCATGCGCCGGTCGCGCTCCTCGCTTTGGCACAAAGCGCAAGGAGACGCCTCGGCAATGTT
>Ga0233411_10000620_pt1 | contig 10656 bp, 1 predicted proteins | sample Na_anoxic_2_MG_FD_179799 | JGI IMG/M metagenome (GOLD analysis project Ga0233411, IMG submission 179799) | Seawater microbial communities from Saanich Inlet, British Columbia, Canada - Na_anoxic_2_MG | ecosystem: Environmental > Aquatic > Marine > Inlet | place: Canada: British Columbia...
TTGGGCGCGATGCAGTGAACAATCAAGTCCAGCAGGAGCGCAGTCTTTTGACTGAACAACGTGCTGAGATCAATTTAGCGAACAGACGTTCGGAGCAAGGGCGCGACCAGTTCAACAGGGATCGCTCCTTCGCACGCGATGTCCTCACATCTGACCGAGCATTTGGTGAGAACCAACGCCAGTTCAATGCGTTGGATGCTGACCGCGACGATGCTAGAGCTATACAATCCGCAGAGTCCGCAGGGCGCAACGCACTGAATGCTGAGAAGCTACTCGGTGCGAGGACTAGGAATAAGTTCATGGAGGCGAACCAAGACGCCATGTTTGAAATGGAGCAAGACAAGATACGTCTGGAGCAAGGCAAGCTGGGTCTGGAGCAAGGCAAGCTGGCTAAAGAGATCACGGAACAAGGCAACACTATAGCACTAAGGAACGCCACGGCTGCGGCTAACGTCAACGCAGCGAGATCCCTCCAAGCGTATGACCTAGGCGTCAAGACACTGGATAGAAGACTCGAAGCTGGCGAGATTGACATACCCACATATAACAAAGGCATGTCTGCGCTCACTTCTGCAGTAGACGAACAACATACCAGCGCGGTACGGGATGAAGGACTTGGGGGTGGCAGCGGCGAGGTGGCGGCGAAGGCATTCAATAATTTCAATCTGGTTGGGATCGGGGGAACAGCTAAAGAGGGGAAAGACGCTGCTGCCCAAGACAAGGCAGTGGTCGGCTACCAGAGTGCTTTTGAGAACTCTGGGGTGAGCGGATCTTCTGCAGACACGCTCATAGCGATAAACAAATCTGTAAAGGATGATGGGTATGACGCAGCTCGGTTTGCGTTTGCAAATGGTTTTGACGAAGCGGAGTTGGTAAGCCGCTTGAGAGTCAAGGGTGAGGACGCTAAAAAGGCAATAGCTGCTGAGAAGAAAAAACTCGGTAAATTGTTCGACTCCGCTGTATTGCTGGGCATAGGCGGAAATAGCCTCGACCGAGTGCTTGGTAATGATGCTCTCCGTGCTGGCACTGCGAACAAGGGCAAAAGCATACGGGCACTTATAGGCGCAGGTATCGGAAAGTAATAGCCTTGACGGTGTGTACGCCAATGGTAGATTTGGCGTATGCCCTTAAAAAAATCTAGCCTAGTCGAGTTCACACCCATTTCGCAAGGTAGTCCCCGAAGGGACTCGTCGTTCGACCACATAGACCTTCCAGACCTTCTTGGCTCCGACGAGTTCAAGAGTTCTTCGATTGAAGACAAGAATAGTGTTATCGACTTCTACGGCAAGAACGTAGCAGGCGCGGACGTTAGGGGTGTACATGCTCTGGTTGCAGTAGATCACATGATCGACAGATCTGACGTGTTCGACAGAGAAGCTTTGACGGCTCGACGCGGTGAGTACCTCGAATCCGTAGTTCCAGCATTGTTGGACGGCAATCTCACCAACGCGCAGAAGACCGACCACTTCAAGAAGTACATGGAGGGCAACGTAGAGGCGATGAAGGCTTCGGCTGCCGACCGCAAGACGTACTCGGATGCGTTGATGAAAGCTGCGAACGTATCTGAAATATCCAACAAGTACAAAGAATTAGAGGAGGAGTCTTTACTTCCGAACTTCACAGAAGCTTTTGTAGGTTCGGCAGGAGGCGATATGGCTGATCGCAGGGCTGCAAGGATGATAAAATCAGAGTCCACTGGGAGGTATGAAGTTACCGACCCAAACGACATCAAAGCTTTAGCTGAGCTCGACTCCGCACGCAGGGACGCACAAAAAACTTTCGAGGAATCAGATGGTGTAGCGTCTGGGGCATATGATGCAGACACGCTAGAATCTGACGCTAGGGCGTTAGTTGCAGCTAGGAAGAACAAGGATGTGTTCTTCACTGACTCCAGAGGTGTACGCCATCTTGCTTCGGCAGATCAGCTTATTTTAGATCCAGAGATGGGCGCAAGTGAAGTTGACAAACTCAACGAGACACCGCAACGGAAAGCTTTGCTGAAGAAATCTGCCGCGAAAAAGCGTGAGCAGGTTATCCGAGCATACTTCAATGACTCCGTGAAGAACGGCAACGTCTTTGACTCAGACTTGGGAGACTCCCTAATCGTGGCAGGCTCGTTCGGCACCCTCGGCGTGGTGGAAGCTGCGCAGGCGCAGATCCAAGGCAAGCTCCCTTCAAACGTGAAGTACCAAAACCTTTTAGGTGGCAAAGAAGATCCTTCTAGCCACTTCGATTTTGCACAAATTGAGGAAGCGATTGTGTCTCAAGTTAAAGAGGACAATAGCCACCTCGCTAAATTCATGGGCGGCATGGAGTCTGGAACTATCGGTCTCGCATTTGACGTAGCTAACACAGTTGGCGATCTCACACCATTGGGTAGCCTGTCAACGGAAGTCAAAGCTTCTAGGGGTTCGCTGGGTGGTATAGATGCCGTTGAGGAAGATGGTATGTCTCTCAAGATCGCCGCAGCACTGGGTCAAATCACTCCCCAAGTGTTGACAGGGCGAGCTGCAGGAGGTCTAGCACTTAGGCTCACAGGTAGTACAGAGGTAGCCACACTATCTAACATAGGCGCAGGTGCGTTCCAGAACGGCATCGGAGGTGCGCGTGACGTACTCGACGTTGACCCTAACGCAACAGGTGCAGCTATCGGTGCAGGGTTCAAGAACTTCTTCACCACCATGGCGTTCTCGTATGGTGTGGGTAAGATCGCGGGAGACCACGGGCTTGAGGGTTACAACAAGGGTACCGGCATCGCAATGGCGAAGGACACCTTGAAGAACGTCAAAGCTACTAAATCTTTCGCTAAGACGATGTTTGCGGGTGCAGGCTCGGAGTTCTTGGAGGAGTTCGCAGATGAATTTGTGAGCGCGATGAACACTCAAGACTACACCAAGGTTACAGTCGAGGAGGCTTTTGAGAACGCATTCATTGGCGGACTTGTTGGTGCTACCATGGGTGGCGGATTTGCAGGATTTAACGCAGTTGACCAACGCTTGAAGCGCAGGGAGATTGAAAGAGCTGCGGATAAAGGCGACTCGTCTGGGCTATCTACGGATGAACTCCTACGTGAGGCTAACCGCAAAATGGCTGAAGACGCTGCGGGTGTTGCGCCCACACCCGTGTCTAGCGAGACTGGTACGCCAGTGAAAACGTTTGGTGCCAAAGCCCAAGGCGAGCAAGACGGCGGTGAACCTACACGCCTTACTCCTATTAAGCAGGAGCAGGAGCAGGACGAGAGCAAAGAAGTCGGAGACCAATTCAAGAAGCTCGACGACAGATCTGGTATAGAGACATCCGAGCAGGATCAAAAAACTTTAGAGGATGAATTTGAGAAAAAGGCGTCTGAGTTGGAAGGGCAAGAGCCGGATGCTGACCCAGATCAAGTCGTTGAGCCAGAGACGGTTGTTGAGCCAGAGACGGTTGTTGAGCCAGAGACGGTTGTTGAACCAGATCAAGTTGTTGAACCAGATCAAGTTGCCGAGACTGTCCAGAAGCCCACTACTCCAGCGACTACCAAGGTCGCGGAAGAGATAGCGAAGCCGACTAAAGTCGCTGAGCCAGAACAAGTTGTTGACTACTCAAAAATGACTTACAGGGAGTTGCAGGATGCAGCGTTTAGTATAAATTCTGACATTCAGCGACACGCTATGCGAGGGGGTAAGTCTGGGTTGGCTGGCGTCTCGGAGATAGCTGTAAACTCGAAGAAAGCCGACTTACTAGCTTTCGTGTCTAAAAACCAACCCCTACAACCACATAACCTGCGGTCGAAGACATCTGAGCCAGCTAAAGTCCCCGAACCAAAAAGTGGTGAACCTGCGGTAAAATTAGCACCACTGTCGGAGCCACAGCAGTTTGTTTTTCGAGACATATTGAAAGCGTTGAGAGGCGAGAAGAACTATAATGAGTTCAGATTAGATGGCGGCAAAGTTGCAGGCACCGCTAAAATAAAAACGCTTCAAGCAATGGAGAAGAAAGGTTACATAAATATAACCACTTCTGAAAAAATTCCAACATTCGGGCACGCATTCACTTTAGAGGTACTACCAGCGGCTGTTGAGCCAGAGAAAGTTGCTGAGCCAGAGAAAGCTGCTGAGCCAGAGAAAGTTGCCGAGCCAGATCAAGTTGCCGAGCCAGATCAAGTTGCCGACCCTGCAGAAACGGGTGACGTACTCCTATCTAAGACGCCTAAGAAGAAGAAGAAAGACCCAGAAGCGCCTAAGTTGATTAAGGACATGCGTGCGCGTCTGCGTACCATAGACACTCGCATGGCTGCGCTGAAGCCTGCTGCACACAACGCGGATGGCTCGTTTGCTAGAAGTAAGAAGGTGGTGAAGTTATCGGATGGTACTTCTAAGAACCGACTAGATGCTGCTATCGAGTACCGCAAACTCAAAAAGGAGCGCGACAAGTTGCGCAAAGGCATTCAAAAGGTTGGTGCTGCAGAGTCAAAAGCCACTGGAGTTGAGACTGTCAGAGTAGACCCACTCGGGAAGCGGAATCTGTTGAAGGGTTCTGACGTGCAAGAAGGCGAGACTATGACTTTTGAGGAGCAAATGAGTTTGCACTCAGACAAAGGGCAGGGTCTTGCCAACACCAAGCTGCCCTCACCCAAGGCTGTACGGAGGCAGATGGAGTCGAATAAGTCCATGGTGATGCCGGATGACTACGTGGAGTTCTACAACTCACTGCCCCCGAACAAACGTAACCTCGTTTTCGACGACAACGCAACTGGGACTGCGGACAGTTTGGCTAAAGAGGCTGGATACGACACCGTGTACGATGCGATGGACGCCATACGGGAAGCGGACACGTCAACGAGGCAGTATGCGGTCAACGCACGGAGGCAGGCAGCTAAACAGAAGGCTGACCGCACCAATTTCGAGAACGAGACTGGTACCCGCAGAGCTGGAGACGTAGAGGTTAGAGCGTCCGACCTAGAGATCGGTGACGTTTTGTACATCAACGGTGAGCCTACCGAAGTGGTGGACATCGACTCCATGGGCGATCCAGTGCTGGAGACTGGTCGGTTGTATGGTGAAATTTCAGTCTCGGCTAGTGATACGCTATACGTTGAAGACTACATCAGCGAGAGCAAGGACGCGATTGCTGAAGGGCAAGCTGCCAGTGATGCGCAGCGTACTGAGCGCGATGCACTTGAATTTACTGAGACACCAGTTGATCCGCCTGCCAAGGGTGACGAGACTGCTGAGGATGTTCGCGACAACGGGAACCTAGCTATCATATCCGCAAAACTCGGTGTGACAGTGACTAAGGTTCGCCCATCCACCGATGACAAGGTTGTGGCAGACGGCATATCAAGGGTCACAGGGAAGCGTGTAGTTTTCTTCGACTCAGATAGCCCAGTAGACGCGGACGGCGCGGTGGTCAGCAGAGATCCCTCCGTGGTGTACGTTAAGCGCGGTGCCAAGCAACCAGTGATTCAAGTTATAGGTCATGAGATCGGTCACACCTTACAGCAGATGGAGGGTTACGCAGATTTTGCTAAGAGCGTTCTAGCTAAGAATGCTAAAGCCTTCAAAGCTTGGAAAAAGCGACTAGCCGCTGAAGGTGTTACTTTTGAGACTGATAAACTTGCAGAGATTGAGTTCATTGCAGACTTCACTGGAAGTCGTATGTCCGATCCGAGTTTCTGGAAGAGTATGGACAACGACCTAGACACTGGAGTGTTTAACAAACTCGTTGCTTTCGTCAAATCCAAGGTGGAAGACATGCTTGCTAGTTTCAGAGACCCCGACAACATCCGCGCAATCATGCCCGAGGAGTTGGCGGACTTGGACACTTTAGACACTATGCTGGCTCAACTCCTACTAGACAGTGGTGAGGTCAGCGTAGCCCAAACAGTGGACGCGATCATGCCGGAGCCAGTTGTGGAGCCCACTGCAGCGACACCACCTACTACACCAGTGGGTGATGCAGGTGCCCCGATGCCCACTGCCCCAGTCACAGTGCAAACCCAGAGCACTGATAACCCATACGCCGACAAAGTGGTTCATAGCCTTGAGAAGGTGCAGGAGTACGTGCGTACTAAGTTCGACCACGAAACTACTACCCTAGACCAAGCAGGTGCCGAGAAAGCTATCGCATTCATGGAGGAGACAACCTCAGACGCAGGGCGAGATAAACTGCAAAAAGGTTTGGCTGAAACCCACACTGAATTTGAAGGTACACCATCTGGTATGGCAATAGGTGCGGCTAGTTCTGCATACTTTGCCTATGTCACTAAGCTTCTGAAAGCTAACCCAGAGTTGGGTGCCAAACTACTACTCCGTGGGATGTTGTTCGCCCAAGAATACCGCGCTGCCGTCCACGGCGGTACGGTGAATAGCAGCGAACTCGGTAAATTGCTTAGGTCTTACGGGACTCTGGACGGCGGTGCTCTAGTGGCGCTGTTGTCAGACCAAGATGCTACTATGGACGAATTTCTTGAGAGGAAACTCGGCAGCTCAACCCTAGCCAGTGAGGTCAAAAAGTTGAATGCAGACCTTAGAAAACTCCAGCTTGGTAGGGCGCAGAAGGAATCAGTGGTGGAAGCATCTGGATCTGCAGACGCTAAGCTTCGAGATGCGCTAGACGCTGCGGAGAAAGCTGTCAGTGCAGACATCCAAAGCAGTTTAGAAATGGTTGCCGATGCGGTTGAAGCCCTCATGGGTTTCGCGGACAAACTTGGAGTGGAGTTATCTGAAACTAAAGTGTCACCTGCACAGGCGTTCATCAACATGGTGCGCCAAGGGAAGCGACCAAGTGACGCTCTTGAAGCTTTCAAGCAGATCGACTTTAGCAAGGTGAAGGCGCTGAAGGGTGTTGACCCTGCCAAGGTTAAGACTGACATCGCTAAGATCGAAGCTAAAGAAGAGAAGCTTCGTAAATCCAAGGGTGAGAAGTTTGAGCTTCGGACTGAGGGTAAGGTGAGTGACGTAGACCGACTCGGCAAAGCTGCTATTCGGAAGCGTGAGCGTTGGGAGAACCCCACCGAGCCAACTGTGAACCCAGCGAAAGATGCTTACGACAAATTGGTGAAGGATGTAGACGCAATGGATTTGGATGCGTTCACCGATGCCTATGTTAAACTCGGAGGTGATAAGAGCCTAGCCAGAGAAGTGTACCACTCAGAGAAGAAACTGTCTGACATTGCGCAGCAGCGCAGGGATTTAGCTACTAAGGTTTCGGACACTAAGAAGTCCGTCAAGAAGGTGCAAAAAGCTTTGCGTGAGCGGGACAAGGCAATGGATCAAGTTGACGACATCTTGGAGGCTGCAGCGTCTACTGAACCTAAAGGTGATCCAGTCAAACGTGCTGAGAGTGCTAGAGGATTATTTGCCAAGGCAACTCGGAAGAACGACCCGACCACCGCTGCAGAACTCCGCGCTAAGTTGACAGATTTAGGACTCGCGGAATCTGACATTGACGCAATGGTGTCGGCAGCAGCTACCATCCAAGCAAACAATGCTGTTGTAGCTGCGGAGAAGAAGGCTGAGGTCGAGCGTCAGAAGGCTGACAAAGCTACTGTAGCTAAAGAGAGTGCAGAACTTCGGAAAGCTTTGCGGGCTAATGAGCGTTCCCAGAAGCAAGTTGACTCCATCCTAGAGAAGGCGAAATCTACTGAACCTAAAGGTGATCCAGTCAAACGTGCTGAGAGTGCTAGAAGTTTATTTGCTAGGGCTGCTAGGAAGAAAACCCCGATTAGCGCAACGGAGTCCGGTGCCAAGGCTCCCCGCAGTAACAGCCCGATTAGTGCATCAGAGCTCCGCGCCAAACTGACAGACTTAGGCATGTCAGAATCAAACATTGACGCAATGGTATCGGCAGCAGCTACCATCCAAGCGAGCAATAAAGTTATTGACGCTGATAAGGCTGAGAGAGCTGCCATCCGTGCTGCGGAGAGGTTGTTCAAGTTCACTGACCGCAAGCCATCTGAGTCACGCTCGGTGAGGCAGATAGTCAGAGACTTTGTGGAGTCTAATACCACCAAGTTGTTTACTGCCCGTGAAAGGCGTGACGCGCTAGACGCACTCTTGAAGGAGAAAGTCCCGCACCTCAGCCCCGCTGGTAGGGCACGCGTGGTGGCAGACGTGGGTAAGACTTTCGACAGTATGCTCAACCAAGCCATGATGAAACTGGTGAAGCAATTCCCTAAGTTCCTTGAGTCCGGCAAGATCTCGAAGAAGACGTTGCAGGACATTGTACGGCTCCAAGTTTTTGACCCATCAAAAGATTTCACTACCTCGATTGCAGCATTGAGCGGGTGGGGCGGTTTGACTGTGGCAGATGCTAAAGCTCTCGCGGATCTACAATCTGAGATAGATGTATTACCAGAAGGGTCTCGGGCTGCGGTTTCTAAGAACCTAAAGATGCTTAGGATTCTGAGAGCATCTACAAATTTCCCACCTAAATTGAGGGACACCATAGGTGCGTACCTGTTGGCTAACATGTTCTCGGGTGTCTCGACACTCGGTATTGGTGTGTACGCTGGCGTGTCCGTAGGCGTGACTTTGAGCAGACAGTTGTTGGTTGACGCATCGCTGGACTTATTCAAAGGTAACGCAGACCATGTGATCGCAAGGTATGGTATCGCAGCCAGAGCGTTGTGGGATGGGGTTGTCCGAGCCTTGAAAGAGTTTAGCGAGGTGATGGTCACTGGATCAACATTCGCTTCACAACTCCACGGGGGTCAAGCCACTGAACTGTCCAAGACGGTGATGTCTGGTAACAACCTATTCCTCTCGTCAATGGAGGCTAGATCTGATCTAGCTAAGAGGCGTATCGCTGAGATGCAGCACCACTTGAAGCAGTTGGAGTCCGACCGCGAACGTGGTGTGGATACCAAGGCTTCCTATGCGAAACTCGCTAAAGAGATGGCGGTGCTTGCAGCAACTCAGACGAAGCTGACTTTCCGAATCATGACCGCGATTGACTCCGCAGTCACTAAGTTCTACTCGTCGGTTGAAACTGACGTGCAGGCTTCCGGCATGGCACTTAGCCAAGGTAAGAGTCGTGCGGATGTTAAACGTATCCGCAAGAACGTCATGGACAGGGCACCGATGATGATCGAGATCGTCAAGGAGTCAAACCCAGAGCTTACTAGCCGCGAGGTGAAGCTTGAAGTTGCTGCACAGATGCAGGGTCAGATAGTCCGAGACCTCGCCTCAGAACTGTCTGAGGAAGGTAAGGCTACAGTGCTGGCTTCCGAGAGTGCAGCGATCAAAGATGTCCAAGCTATGATCGGAACTGGTGAGACCCCGAAGACTATCATAGGCGATGTCAGCGGCACTATTGCCAGTGGTTTGAACAGGATACCCGTTGTTGGTTCCATGATAACTCCGGGACTTCGTACTGGTACGAACCTCGCGGATTTCATCGCGTGGACATCGCCTATAGGTCTTTGGCGGACTGCGCAGACGTGGGGTAAGGACATTGAAGATGTCAGTAAAATCCATGTAGGTATCGAGTCAAAGCGGGTACTTCACCGCAGGTACGCGCTTGCTATCACGTCCAACCTAATCACTGGACTATTGACAGCAGGGCTCAAAGCGGCGTCTGGCTTACCCGATGACGAGAAGTGGCTCTATGTCACAGGGGGATACCCACTTACCGACCCAGAAGAGGCAGAACGCTGGCGCGAAAACGAGTGGAAGGCTAACCAGATCATGTTTGGTCGCAGAGGGAACCGTCTCTCCATATCGCTCGACAAGGGTGTAGGCTTGACGTTGCTCATGCCTTCAGCGTTTGCTAAAGCTTTGGTTCCAGATGGAGCTTCAAGGACTGACCAAGTGGCTAACTTAGTCGGTTTGATTATGCCAGCCATGGATCGTGTTGCAGACACCGTAGCCGATGTGAAGAAGAACACCAAAGATGACCCAACTGGCGGAGCTCAAGCATTAGCGATTGACAGGTCATACAACTTGATTCCGTTCAAGGGGATGCTCACCACAGTTAAGAAACTCCAAGACCCCATTGATAAGTCGAAGAGTGAGCGTACTCTGGCTCAGAAGTTGGTAGACCCAATCTATATCGCGAAGGACAACGACAACACTTTCGTGGCTATGAACTTCCTAGGTGAGGAAGTGGGTCACAAGAAGAACACATTCATGCAGACTGCAAACCGACTAGGGTTCCCGCTGTACTTTGAACGTACCGCGTCTTCACAAGACCCACGTAAGAAGCGCATCACTGACATGCTGCAGGTTATCGGGAGGACTAAGAAGATCTCTTCTAGTGGCGCGTTCAAGAAAGATCTAGCGTATGGAGAGGACGAGACGCTCACCCCGTCCGACCACTTCAAGTTGGCTAAGCGCACAGGCGATCTGATTGCACAGGAGCATGAGTTCATCTCAGATGGTGTATCCACCAAAGAGTACAGGGCTATGCCCGAAGATGCGCAGGCTGAGTACGCTAAGGACTTCATGAAGCGATTGGAGAGTTCAGTAAAAGGTGCTCGGTACGATGCAACTGGTGAGTTCCTAGACAAGTAACCACAAAAAAGCCCCGCAGAAGTTCTGCGGGGCTTTGGTTTTAGATGCTCAGTTGTCTGGTACTGTCGGGCAACTGCGGTCTCGGGTCTGGCACGTTCTCACGTCTGGCACGTTCTTGCAGTTCTCGCAAGGCGACTTTGACCTCTAGCGTGAGTGACTGGTT
>Ga0233411_10000621_pt1 | contig 10628 bp, 16 predicted proteins | sample Na_anoxic_2_MG_FD_179799 | JGI IMG/M metagenome (GOLD analysis project Ga0233411, IMG submission 179799) | Seawater microbial communities from Saanich Inlet, British Columbia, Canada - Na_anoxic_2_MG | ecosystem: Environmental > Aquatic > Marine > Inlet | place: Canada: British Columbia...
ATGTTTGCAGAAGAAACTCAATTGCGAAAAGATTTTTTAAGAGAAGAAGCAATTTTGGAATTACAAAATGCAAAAGACACTATGTTTCAAAGGCAAAAACTAGAACGAGATGCCTTACAAAAAGAGTACGATGATAAACTCGCAAAAATCCCTACATATGAAAGGACAAAAAGAAAGGAATTAAACGCGAATGGGAAAAAAGCACAATCAGATTTAAAAGCACAACAAGAACTTGAACTCGAGGACTTAAAATTGTCAATGAAGTTAAAAGCGGAAACCTTAAAAACTACATTTAAAGATCTGGATAAAAATTTGGTTGCTCAAACTCAATCATTTAATGACGCTATTAATGACGCACTAGAGGAGTTCGCAGAGGGAACGAATGAAGCAAGTCAAGAAGCAAGTGAAGATGCAATAGCAACTGCAAAAGCGACTGCCGATGCTATTAAAGAAAATTGGAAAACTTTATCGGAATTTATTAAACTTGGTGCAGATTATTTTATTGAGCAATCTAATCGAAAAATTGCTCAGATAGACAAAGAAATTGCAAAGGCCGAAGAGTCCTACAATCATTTTAAAACTTTAGCACAAAATGGAAATATAGATGCAAAAGAAAGTCTAGCAGAACAACAAAGAATAATAGACGAAAAGAATCGTGAAAGATTAAAGCAGGAAAAAATACAACAACGCATAAGATTAACGGAGACCGTTTTAACAACGTATGCTAGTAAGCAGGAAGCGAATTCGCAAAACCCACTCGCAGAAACGATAAGAGACACTACATTGCTTATGCAGTTTATTAATTCACTACCGGCATTTGAAAAAGGTACTGAGGACACCGGAAAAAATGGGCAAGGAGTAGATGGCCGAGGTGGTTTTCACGCAGTCTTACACCCTAACGAAAGAGTCGTACCAAAAAGTTTAAACGATAAGATTGGAAATTTAACTAATGAAGAACTAACTAGAATTGCCGTAGAGTATCAAAATGGTAAAACATTAGAGGGCAATAATTCGTCCAGATCTTCACTAGATTTCGCTATCTTAGTAAACGGCATAAATGAATTAAAAGATGTTGTAAAAAACAAACCCGAAACTAACATAGAGCTGGGCGAAATAACTACCTCAGTTATGGAAGTAGTTAAAAGCACCAAGCAGGGAAATGCTACGACATACAATAGGTTTAAAATAAGAAAATAATGAGACATTTTTTAAACGGAATTGAAGTTGCTCCAAGAAATTTAGACGAGATTGGTGTCGTTGCAGATTTCACCGGAAATCCGGACTTTTTAAGTATTAGTGTTGATTCATTAATATTACCTCGTGAAGCCGTTGAAATTGTAAAAAATCACATTGCTCAAGTAGGACTTTTTGAGGGTATTCCGTACAAGATAGAATTGAATCCAAATGTTTCAGTAGATTATTATGTTGATTTGCTAGATAATCTTGTAATAAAAACACACGAAGTTCAGTGTAAAATTAAGAGGAGAAAATCACTTGACAATTTTTTTGAAAGAGCAGAGGGGTCGTCGTTTGCTTTACTGAAAAAAAATGGTGTAGTTTTTGAAACTATTAATGTGCCGTATTTCATTATTAAAGATAATCAGTTTGAAACGGCATTAGAACTTTCCATAATAGTTTATATTCTAGCGAAAGAGGTTATTGCTCAATATCAACAAGTAAGTCAAGCAAGTACACAATTAACCGAAGCATCCGTTCCGATTCCAGTTGCTAGCGTACCACCGGGCGTTGGTTACAACGTTCCTGCTATAATTGGAGCGGCAATAAATCTTACTATTGCAATAGTTTATTTTGCGGCACTCGCAATTACATTATTTAATTTTGCAACTCAATTATTTTTAGTTTTATTTCCACCCAAAAGATTAGTCAAAGCAACTTATTTTAGAGAATTATTAGAAAAATCTTGCGAACATTTTGGCTACACTTTTCAATCTGATTTATTAGATGCTTCGCCAAATTTTGCAGTTCTTCCGGTTCCGATTGTACAAGATAGACCAAGCATTTGGGATATACTACCCGATGAGATCTGGCCAATAATGAACAATGGTTATCCGGATTCAATGGATTCTACTCCGAGCGTCTTACAATTCATTAGAGCGCTTGAAGTTATGTTTAATGCTAAAACCATAGTGAGAGGTAATGAAGTACGCTTAGAACGTCGCGATTGGCTTCAAGAACAAACACAACTACAATTAATTCCTGCAGTAACTTTGCAGAGCGAACGTCAAGATAAATTTACATACAATACTGAGGACATTTGGAAAAGATACTACATTCATTATGAAACTGATTTTCAAGATATTCATACGCTTGATGGAATAACGTATGATAATCACGATACAGAACTTTCAACCGAAGCAAGTTTTCCAATAACTAATGAAGATCTGGTAACAATTAAGGGTTTAAATGAAGTTCAAATTCCGTTTGCTTTAGGAGCAAGAAAGACTAAATTAACTTGGATAGAATTAATAGCGCAAGATATATTCAGAAGCATAGACCAATTCACAAGTATTATTGGAAACGGAACTAATTTTGAGCAACAAATTTTAGACCGAAAAGATGCTTTAATGATTTCTCAACAATACTATTCTAAAACTAAAGTTTTATATGGTGGACCGGGAAGTGTAAAACCAAATCAATTAATACAACAAGAAAACTATTTTGATGAGGTTTCTGCTACAGCTCTATGGAATAAATATCACTACATAAATCAAATACAAATTTATGATTTCCTAATAAGAGAAAATGTACGCATTCGAATTTCAAGCGAAGATTTCGTATCTTTGTTAAATAACAACTATGCTTTTATAAATGGTCAAGTTTGTGAGATTCTAAAACTAGAATGGATTGACGAAAAAAGTTTAGCAAGTTTAAGTTATAGAGAACCAAATAATTGGGCAGGCGGTAAAGTAATAACGCAAACGATTGATTAATATGGATGACTTTAAAAATATAGGAGAATCACTTGAAAAAAATATCCGTAAAATGCAGATATTAAGCGAAAACATATTACGGAAAATTCAGAGCGAAGAACCGGAGAAAGTTGCCCAGATCCTGCAAGACCAAAAGTCGGTTGTAAATGCTTTAAAAAATAAAGATTTTGAAGCAATAACTAAATTACAAAAGAAGTATGCCGATAATTCAAACTAACGTAACGTACAGAGATTTATTTAATACATCTCGAAATTTTCTGCAGTCTAATGTTGGCGACCCAAATGATTTTAGTATCGATTTTGATGAATCTATTTCAGTAACTGCAAATAATGCAAATTATATAACTAACAATCAAACCACCGACATTCTTGAATGGTCCGGTGGGAGCTGGCTTGATGAGGGTTTTAGAAACGGCGATATAATTACAATAACGGTTTACACTATCAGTACCGGAGCGATAATTGACTTCATAAATACAACGGTTGAATGGATAAATGGAGAACAAATGAAAGTCGTCTCCACTACTGCATCGTGGTATACAATTCCAAACTCTACTGCAGTAATATTTGTATCGGGAAGAAAACGAGAGGGGTTGACCTTAAATGTGAATATGGTGGGCAATGGCTCAGTAGGTAATCAATTTTCAATAATAGATGGCCAAGTGACCGGATTTTATTTTGATTTAACTCCTGCCGGACCAAGTTACATTGGTACTCAATTTGGGTTAAGATCTGGAATGTTTATCACTTCGGCAACCTTAACGGAAAATAGTAGTGTTTCCGGTGTTAGAAATTACACTATGCGTATTAGTTTTATTCAATCCGGTCTTTATAATTCGGCAAATTATAATTTTGATAATTGCTTAAAATTATATGCTAGAATGAATTGGGAATCTTTACTTGGAGAACCTTTTAACAACACCGAATTTATTTGCAGTTTAGATGCTAACACCGGTTGGTTTGACCAAGCATTTAACACCGGAATAATTGACGCTACATTAGTTCAAGGAATAAACGAAATTGCTTTTGACAACCCGACAACTGGTAACTTCGTTATTGAGTCTTCAAGTAGTATATATGCTATTGGTTCGGCATATGTTTCCGGAGATGATTCCTATTATAAAAACGTACCGGATTCTCAATCGCGTTTAACAATGAACATACCTACACAAGTGCCAACTTTAGGTATTCCAATACTTTCTGAAACCATATTAAATAGAGGTTATCAATTAGAAATTACTAGCGTTGTTCAATCCGGTAATCAGTACACATTCAATTTTGTTTTTACTCCAAATAATATTTTTAAAGCGTGGGCCGATACATTATCTCAGGGTAATAGAACTATGTACATTTGGTGTAGAATGGGTGATGTAAATGTTCTTGTTTTTTCCGGACAAATGACGTCTGCACCTGCAGTTACAAAAGAATTAAATTTAGAGGTTGCCGATTTTATAGACCACTCCGATAATACAACTGATGCTACAGCTCTCGTAAGCGGATATGGTGGAAATGTCGAAGATGATATTGCTTTTATTGGAAAAGTCTTTTTAAGAAATTACAATGTCACTACTTATCTAAATATTGGCATTGAAGCATACAATTTTAATACCGGAGACACTTTCACTTTGCAACAATCAAATTTATCTTGGGCAAACATACCTCAAGTGAATGGTATTTATCCGGTCAATGCCGTTATTCCAATTAATTCTGAACTACCAACTACATCTGAAAAGATAAACGCTCTAATCGTCCGAGATACATCGCTAGACACTAGTTTGGGTTACGGTGTCAAAATTTATTATCCGTTTCTATTAAATTGGCGATATTGGTTGGCTCAGAACAATGCAAATGCCGACTTTTATCCAGATCTTCAAACACAAAATTGGGTTCCTTATGGGAATACTAACGATTGGAGATTAAGACTGCGACTTGAACTAGATATTAATGACGAAAATTACGAATTTTTAGACGAGGTTGCTATAAAAGACTATGATAGTGAGCCGGATATTATACAACAAATTGCTTTATACCGAGAAACTGATTTAGCCACTGAAGTTAATGTAATTGTAGAGGGCGAAATGATGAGAATTGTAGGTCAAAACATACATACGAGTGGTGCTAGTTGGATTCAAGATAGTGTTTGGGGAATGATAACCATAGAACCAACGGAAAGTAGTCCTCGTTGGATTTCAAGCACGATTTTGCCTTACGATTTAAACACTCAAAATCCGTTATCTCCAATTTCCGGTTTACTTTGCGAATTAACTTTTCCAAGTCCGGACGTTGCACGATTAGAATGTGCTTTTGACCCAAGCAAAATAAACCTAAATAACGGAGTAAAATTTACTATGAAAATAAAGGGTTGTAATGATGGCTCAGTTAATAAATTGACAACAACTGGTGTAGCAAAACGAACTACTTCCGGAGATAATAAAATAAAAACATAAATTATGGCAGGACAAGAAATAAATCAATATGCAATAGAAAGAAATTTTATTGGCGACCTAGATTATTTTGACCTTGATTGGAATGATAGCGGTGTATTTAAAACTGCAAAAATAAAAGGGTCGGTTTTTAAGGGAATCAACGGAGGTCTTTTTGCACAAACCGAAGATGGTCCTATATTAGAAAATTCAACAACCGAATCTTCTATTCTAGGTGCAGGAGCTGGGTCGTTACTAATTCCGGCCAATACGTGGGTTGCAGGTCAATCATATAGTTTATTAGCCACCGGAACTATTCAAGCCGTTTTAAACGATACTATATCATTTACATTAAAAAGTAGTACGGCCGATTTTGTTGCTCCCGGAGCAATGACAATGTTTCAGATTACACCGGCAAATTTTTGGAGATTAGAAATGCTTATGACTTGCAGAGCAATCGGAGGTGTTGGAGTAGCAGATATTGAGGGATCTGGAACTTTTCAATGTAAAGTTGACACCGGTGCCCAATACAAAACATATCCTATTGAGTTTAATAATCCTACGACTTTCGATACTTCTATTGATAACACCTTAGACCTTACCGGTGAGTGGTCTGCTGCAAGTCCAAATAATCGTTTAATGACGAGAACTGTCAACTTTAAAAGAACTATGTAATATGTGTGAATGCTTAGAACTTACTATTGAACACGATACTTTTGGCGAGCAAACTTCTGAGTCCCAAGCGATAGGTGTATATAATGGCAAAAACTATTACGAATACATTTATGGTGGTGCGAATATAGTAATTTGGTATAACGGAGGTCGTTGGTTTTGCACTAAAATTTTAGGAGATTTAAGTATCATTTATACAATATTTCAAAGCACGACCGATTGCCCCATAGCCGTTTTAGGTACTACTTCGGGAACTGATTGGATAGATGCCGGTGTTTGGACAAGTCTAGTCACGTTTACTACAAAAAAATGCCCAGAACCAAATTGTTGGGTTGAAGATAGAACCGAAAAGAGTTATGAATCAATTAAAATACCGACAACCTTTACCGAAGAAAATAAAGGAATTAAAGATTGTTGTTGCAAATATTTAGTTTTAGCAGATACTAGCAACGACTCGTGGAAAAATGACCTAATTTCTGCTTGGGTTAAGGTTTCAGATGTTGCAGATTCCTACGCATTTAAGTTATATAAAAATGGTGTTTTAACTTCTTACACTCCAGTTGCAGTACAATTTCCATTTGATAATTTAGCATACTACACTACTATAAATTGGAAAGATGTTCTTGCTAGTGATGGTGTAGGGTGCTACGAACTAAAGGTTGAATATGGAATTTCGGGCATCATAGGTGAGTTGTCGTGGGGTATTTACGACCTTAAAGAATATAGTATTCAAAACGCTCAAAATACGGCTAGAATCAGAGCCGTTTTTAACGGATATCAAGAAATGCAAGGCATTAATTTTACCGGTGCAGATGTACAATCAACATTAAGATTTTACGGATATATTGGAAATCGTCAACCCAATATGGAAACTGATAACATCATTTATTCTAATAGGGAAATGAAAAGAGTAATGCGTGAAAACATAAATACTTATCAAATTATTTCCGACCCTGCCGAAGAATGTATTACTAGACCAATGATTGATTTGTATTTATTAAGCGAAAATCAATTATTTATATCCGATTATAATGCGCATAATCATTCCTATCGTTATGAAGATCTGGAAGTAATTGTTGACGAAAGTCCTGAAGTAACATATTTTGATTTCAGTAGAAAAGCACAAGTCGAATGTCAAGTAAGCGACAAATTTAAAAATAAAAGAACATATTATAAATAATTAAAAAAATAAAAAATGGCAACTGAAACATTAACAATAAAGAGTTTAACACTACGAAATAATTACATACTAATAAGTGGTGACATTGGGCCAAAAGGTTCACAAAGAGCTGTTGAATATTTCTATCCAAAAGTCAATACCAATTTTGGTGGTTTTCAACAAGTAACTGAGGTCGGTGGTAAAGTAATAATTACAAATTTTTATACATTAAAAAATCACATGACTGGTGGAAGTTGTACAATACCCGAATTGGATATTCCAAATATAACGGATGGTAAATTAGCATTTACAATAACGACTTTTATTGATTTTTGTACATTAAATACCGGAGCATAATGAAAGGGTTGGAGGGGTTTACGGATATATTTGCAATGGCTATTGGTATGGTCGGAGCATTGATGAAAGGGATAAAGAAAAAATTAAGATATCAGAGCATATTGATTGGTGTAGTTGTAGCAGGCATATTGTCGTTTAGTCTTATTGGAGTTATTGAGATTTTTTACACCGACTTAAATCCTAAAATTATTATTGGTATTTCGTTTGTTGTCGGTTGGGTAGCAAACGAATTAACTGAGAAAATTGATGAGGTATTTGATGAGGTTTACGAATGGGCATTATATAAATTAAGAAAAATATTCAAAAAATGAGCGACACAATTACTTATCACACGAGCCATTGCGATACAATAATAAACAATCAACACGTTGTTATTGATACATTTAAAAATGATAATTCAACAGTTATAGAAAAGAACATTTTTACTGAGGAAATAAGAATAATTGAAAAGTTAATTGATAAACCGGATTTTGGTGGTTCTGCAGTAAGTATATTGATTGTTGTTTTTGTAGTTTATTCTATAATGCGTTCCAGATCTAAACGAAATGGTTAAAAATTACACCGATAAACAACTCCTTGACCAAGTAAAAGCATTACCGGATTTTAACGGCTATCCAAAAAATCGTTGGATAATTGGGGTTCGTTCTACTGAGGACAACCCTAATATTTTTGATGATAAATTTTATGTTTTTAAGGGCAGGAAATTTCAAATGGTTTTAAAAGGCACGACCAATCCGGGTACTTCAATATTACGGAGATTCGAGAAATTTAACTCAATAGGTGCTGCAGTTCCAAAAGCAAATTCTTGGTATTATGACATTTGGATTTACGGATTGCACCGAGGTAAGATTCCAGCTCTGTTGCAAAGAGGTCGCACAATTTCAGTTTATAGAGATGGAAATAAAGACGATAAAACGGATGAATCCGGAAAACTTTATCGCGGATATTATGGCATAAATTTTCATTTAAACGGCTATGATATGAAATCTAAAATAAAAAAAATGTTCATTAATTCGTGGTCGGCCGGTTGTCAAGTCACAAACGAAACTGAAAAATATTCGGCATTAATGAGTCAATTTGAAAAAGAAAAAGGTAAAATTTCTTATTGTTTAATCAAAGAATTTTAAGCAAATAACGTATTTATATAAATATGTTATAAACACTCAAAGAATCGTTCTAAGCGACTTTCACTCCTTTCTAGTATGCTAGTATTCAAATCTAGTGAAACGAAGAACGCCTATGGTTACTCGGTCATAGCGTTGCTAATCAAAATATCTGATTAATATTTAATCAAACTCATTAAAGCTGGGGAAAACAAATTTTTTTTTCTAGTAACCATAAGGGTTGCAGAGGTTTTTCTATAATATTTCTATATAAATATTAGGATTTAACAAATTAAAGTTATTATATTTGTAGGGCCATAAGGCACCAACATAAAACCTAAAAAATGTCACACTTAGAAAGAGCAACTATCCGATTAAAAAAAGCAAGTAACAAATTTGGTCCTCAACACCCACGCACTATTACTGAACGATTGAGAGTTTTAGACCTTAAAGAAAAATCAAATAAATAATTAATTTTTAAAACCTAAAAAAAATGTCACTTTTAAAATACGCAACTATCAATTTATCAAAACAAGAATTAGTTTTACTTCAAGATTTAATAGCAAAAGAAAAAAATAATCTGAGTAACAAAATTTGTTCTCCAACTACAAAATCATCTTTGACAAATATCCTGCAAACTGAATATCAAATTTGTAGAGATTTAAACTTTGTATTAAAAACTGAACTTCAAAAATTTTAAGCCATGGCAACTACATTTAAAAAAATAGAAAACATCAGAGGTTCATATCAAGTCGAAAATATAGCCGGCGAAATAGGTAACTATCAAAAAACAATGGACCTATATTTAACGAGATATGCAGGTGGTCGAAATCAAGGCCGACTTCTCCAGATCACACTAGGTGATGCAACTGCAGACCATTCAAATTACGCAGTCTTAAATAAAACTCAAGTCAAAGAACTTCTGCAGGGTTGCATTGAATATTTAAGCGAAGACCATTTATTGCCTTACGAGGCCACTACAAATCTTAAAAAATAGAAATTATGTCAAATATGAGTTATTGCCGATTTAGAAATACACTAGGAGATTTACAAGAATGCTTTGAATCTTTAGATGGACAACTGGAACATGAATCAATAGAAGAATTAGCGCACGAAGAAAAAAGAGCAGCGAGAGAGCTGTTGATTTTATGTGAAGAAATTTTACAATTCGAAGATAGATTAAATAAATAGATATGAAAAACGGAATTTACAAAGGTAGCGAAGCAGTTTATTTTGTCAAAGAAAATAAAGTGATTATGAAACTAAAAGGAAAATTGTACAAAACATCATTTGAATTTTTAGGTAATAGACTAGAGGGAAAATACAAAATGCCATTAGGATCTGGAATGACAGAAAATTTTGAAGAAGTTTATTCACAAATAAAAACTTGGTAATTATGAAATTTGTAATCATAGGAATATACGAGAATTGTTCTCCGGAGATATTAGACGAGTGTTATACGAGACAAATGGCCCTGCAGTTAGTAAAGGAATATAGAATCGCTTTTGGCTCTGCATATCGAATATATAGTAAAAGGGTTAAAAATTAATTTTCTGATACATTAGGTTATATTAAATTAAAGTTATTATATTAGCAGAGTCATAAGACAACAACCTAAAAAAAAGCCATGAGCGAACAAGTAAAAATTAAAGTATCTGAATTAAGATCTGGAGACATTTTCAAAATCGATAACCCTTATGGATTTGGGTATCAAAAAGCAATTGTAAAAACTATTGAGCCAAGAGCAAAAGACACTTGGATAAATCCAAAAAAATACGCCGACGAGTATCGTAAAGAATTAACAATTACATACGATTGGAAAGGAACTGGATTCTATCAACACGAGAATAAGAATAAAACAATCATAATTTTTAAATAAAACCAAATGAATAATAAGCATTATCAACAAGAAAAAAAAGAACACCAAGGCCGTATCGATAACTTACGCCGACTTACTGAAAAG
>Ga0233411_10000623_pt1 | contig 10598 bp, 8 predicted proteins | sample Na_anoxic_2_MG_FD_179799 | JGI IMG/M metagenome (GOLD analysis project Ga0233411, IMG submission 179799) | Seawater microbial communities from Saanich Inlet, British Columbia, Canada - Na_anoxic_2_MG | ecosystem: Environmental > Aquatic > Marine > Inlet | place: Canada: British Columbia...
GGCCTGATTTCCATCGCCGTGATGTTTAGCATCAACCCCACCATCACCTTGCTCGTGCTCTTGCCATTCGTCGCCGTCGGCATCATTGCCAACGCGGCCACCGCCCGCATCGAAAAATATCGCCGCGCCAGCCGCAAGGCCACCGGCATCATCACCGGCTTTATTGGCGAGTTCTTTGGCGCGGTGCAAGCGGTCAAAGTCGCCACAGCCGAAGACGACGTGATCGCGCATTTCAACAAACTCAACGACGAACGCCGCATCATCTCACTCAAGGACCGCCTCTTTAACGAGATCCTAAACTCTATCTTTCGCAACGCCATCAACCTGGGCACCGGCGTGATCCTCATCGTGGCCTCCCAGGCCATGCAGGCCAACGCAGACGGCGCGTCCACGTTTACGGTCGGCGACTTTGCGCTGTTTGTCTTTTATCTAGAGTTCATCAGCGACCTGACCGCCTTTTCTGGCCTGCTGGTGGCGCGCTACAAGCAGATCGGCGTTTCGGTCGAGCGCATGAGCCGCCTCATGGAAGGCTCGCCGCCCGAGGCGCTGGTCGAGTTTAGCCCCATACACGTGGACGGCGAGTTGCCCGACGTGCTCTATCCCACCAAGACCGATGCGCACCTCTTGCGCCTCCTCGACGCCACGGGCCTCAGCTACCGCTACCCCGACTCGGACAACAGCATCCAGAGCATTGACCTGCGCCTGGAGCGAGGCGCGTTCACCGTGGTCACGGGGCGCGTGGGCTCGGGCAAGACCACGCTCCTGCGCGTGCTGCTGGGCCTGCTGCCCATGGACTCGGGCGAAATCCGCTGGAATGGCAAAATCGTAGCGCAGCCCGACACCTTTTTTACGCCTCCGCGCAGCGCCTACACCGCCCAGGTGCCGCGCCTCTTTAGCAACTCGCTTCAAGACAACATCTTGATGGGTCTCAACAAAGACGACGAGGACATCATGCGGGCCATCCGCCAGGCCGTGATGGAACGCGACCTGGACGAACTGGAAGACGGACTGGAAACGATGGTCGGCCCCAAGGGCGTCAAGCTCTCTGGCGGGCAGGTGCAACGCACGGCCGCCGCCCGCATGTTCGTGCGCCAGCCAGAACTGCTGGTCTTTGACGATCTCTCCAGCGCGCTGGATGTGGAGACAGAACAGGCGCTCTGGGAGCGCGTCTTTGAAGAAAGCGGCGTGACGTGCCTGGTAGTGTCACACCGCAAAGCAGCGCTGCGCCGCGCCGACCACATCATCGTGCTCAAAGACGGGCAGATCGAAGCCCAAGGCCAGTTGGACGAGTTGCTAGAAACATGCGAGGAGATGCAGCGTCTGTGGCACGGCGACCTGTCACCCGAATTGGCTCGACCGGCGCAAGAGATCGAGTCGTTTGACCTGACGCTGGAGCGAGAACTAGACCAGGTGTTTGGGCAAAGGCTGGACGACCAGGCGCTAGAGTATGCGCTGGATCAGGCGCTTGAAAAGTAAAAACAGTTTGCGATTTTATCACTCCAAGGAGAAAAGAACCCAAAATCAACCACCCGCTATTTGACATCTACACAGCTATGTACTATACTGCTCTCTAATTGACCCATACCCACCACATCCGCGGTTTTTGCAACGTTTCACACCGTTTGTATGGGCGACCTCTAGCGTGGTGGGACAATGTGTGAACGTTTTTTAACCCCTTGAGTATAAGGAGGTGAAGCTGACATTACAGAAACAGAAATGATTCATCTCGACGTAACTCCCAAACACACAATTTCTTCATAGGAGGAGAAAAGTGAAAGCTACAAAAAGACTAAACTGGCTCATGCTACTCGTGCTGATCATCGGCATGGTGCTGACAGCCTGTGGTGACGACGAAGAAAAAGCGACGGACGTTCCCGCGCCCGCAGAAAAAGCGACGGACGTTCCCGCGCCCGCAGCCACAGAAGCAACAGCGCCCGAACCCACAAAAGAGCCCGTCGCGCCCGCAGAAAAAGACCTCTTGGACGAGGTCATGGAAGCCGGCACGCTGGTGGTCTCTAGCGACGCCAACTATGCCCCGCAGAGCTTTTTGAATGACGAGGGCGAAATCGACGGCTTTGACATTGATGTGTCCAAAGAAGTCGCCAGACGGCTGGGCGTAGAAGTAGCCTTTGAGTACCCCGACTGGGATCTCGTCACTGCCGGCAGTTGGGCCGCTCGCTGGGACATAAGCATCGGCTCCATGACGCCCACCGAGCCTCGCGCCGAGGTCCTGTGGTTTACCTCAGGCTACTACTTTACCCCCGCTTCCTTTGCCGTCCACCAAGACAACACCGACATCCTCTCACCGGATGACCTGACGGGCAAGACGCTTGGCCTGGGCACAGCGACCACCTACGAGGACTATCTGGGCGGCTCGCTGGCCATGATCGGCGGGGAGGTTATGTACGATCCGCCACCGAACGTCACCGTCAACCCCTACCCCACCGACAGTGAAGCCATTCAAGACCTGGCCCTGGGCGACGGCGCGCGCCTGGACGCCGTCATGTCAGCTATGCAGACCATCCAGGGAGCGATTGACAACGGCGTACCCATCAAGTTCATGGGCACCCCGGCCTTTTACGAGCCCCTCTCTTTTGCTATGGACAAGGGCCGCGGGCCGTCGGACAAGATGCTGGCCAAGCTAAACGAGGTCCTCGCCGATATGCACGCGGATGGCACCCTGGTCGAACTCTCGCTCAAGTGGTACGGTTACGACGTGACCTCGATCGTCGAGCCGGGAGAAGCGCCTCCGCCCGTTGCCGGCGGCGGCACCTTTATCTTTGGCCGTGGCGGCGACTCGGTCGGGCTAGACCCGGCCATCATCACCGACGGCGAGAGCTTTCGCGTGACGGGGCAGTGCCTCGAGCCGCTCTACCAGTACGAAAAAGGCTCCACCCTGCCCATCCCCGCGCTGGCCACCGGCTGCACGGCCAACGACGAGAGCACCGAATGGACCTGTGAGTTGCGCCAGGGCGTAAAGTTCCACGACGGGACCGACTTTAACGCCGATGCCGTCATCTTTAACTTTGACCGTTGGCGCTACACCGACAATGCCTATCACTATGAGAGCCAGGTATTCGAGTACTATGAATACATGTGGGGCGGCTTTGACGACTCGAGCACCATCGTCAGTGTAGACAAGGTTGACGATTATACCGTCAAGTTCGTGTTGAACGCCTCGCTGGCGCCCTTTTTGGCGAACCTGGCTATGGATATGTTTGCCATCTCTAGCCCGGCAGCCATCGAAGCCGCTGGCGAAGACTATGGTCTGCCCGGCGTAGGCTGCGTGGGAACCGGCCCCTTTATGTTCGTGGATTGGGTAGAAGGCGACCACATCAGCGTAGCGGCCAACACAGACTATTGGGGCGGCGCGCCCAGCATTGACGAAATCATCTGGCGCGTGATCCCCGACGACGCGGCTCGTTTCCTGGCCCTCAAGGCTGGCGATATCCACGCTCTGGAGCAGGCCTCCGCCGAAGACGTCGCATCTGCTGACGCGGACCCCGAGCTGTACGTTGACCCCAAGCCCGCGTTGAACACCGGTTACCTGGCGTTCCACTACAAGATTGAAGAGTTTAACGACATCAACTTCCGCCAGGCAGTGGTGCATGCCATCAACCGCCAGGGCCTGGTAGACAATTTCTACGGGCCTTATGGCGAGGTGTCCACCAACTTCCTGCCGCCCCTCATCTGGGGCCACAATCCCGACATTCCGGGCTGGGAGTACGACGTGGACCTGGCCAAGCAATACCTGGCCGACGCCGGCTTCCCCGATGGTATAGACGAAGTGACCATCGCCGAGGACGTGCTGGACGCGGAAGGCAATGTGCTCTATGCTGCTGGGGACAAGATACCCCTCAAGCTATACTACATGCCCGTGACCCGCTTCTATTACCCCAGCCCCAAGGAAATCGGCGAGGGTATGGCGGCCGACCTGGCACGAGCGGGCATCAACGTGCAGCTTGAGCTGGCGGGCGACTGGGCCACCTACCTGGGCCTGCGGCGCAATGGTGCGTTGGTGGGCTTGTACATGCTCGGTTGGGGCGGCGACAATGGCGACCCCGACAACTTCCACGGCTACTTTTTCGGCTTTGGTTCCGCCGACAAGGCTGAAGGCGCTCCCGAAGACTGGGTGAAAGCGCCCGATGCGCGCGAGGGCTTTTATGGCAACACAGAAGTGGCCTACAAGCTCTACATGGCGTCCATCAACCCCAACCAGGCCGAGCGCGAGGCGCTCTATATGGAAGTCGAGCAACTCTTGTACGACGAAGTCGCTCGCCTGTGGGTGGTGCATAACAACACGCCGCTCCTCTTCTCCACCAAGGTTAGCGGTTACGTGCCCCAGCCCGTGGGCGCGGACTATTACGAGGGGGTAGTCCTAGAGGAATAACTCGACGACACCCAAAAAATGAGTTGTAAGTAAATCTGCAGGGGGCGCGGCCGCACGCTGCGCCCCCTGCATCATTAAAGGGAGGCGCCCTTGACCCGCTATATCATTCGACGACTGCTGGGGCTGATTCCCACCCTGCTAGGCGTCACAATCGTCATCTTTTTGCTAATGCGCCTCATCCCCGGCGACCCGGCCGTGGCGATGTTGGGCGAGCACGCGGCCAAAGACAACGTCGAGCGTATCCGCGAGCAACTGGGCCTCAACCGCCCGCTGTTCCTGGACAAAGAGGCGCTGGAACAAGGCGACGTGCAAGGCTTTTTCGACAGTCAATACATCCGTTACCTGGGGAGGCTAATGCGGGGCGACCTGGGGGCGTCCATTCACCGCCGCATCCCCATCGCCAACGAGTTGAAACAACGCTTCCCCGCGACGGCCGAGTTGGCAATGTGCTCCATGATACTGGCCGTCATCGTCGGCGTGCCGGCCGGCATCATTTCGGCTGCGCGGCGCAACTCTATCTGGGACGCCATAAGCACCATTAGCTCCCTGATAGGCGTCTCTATGCCTATTTTCTGGCTGGGGCTGATGCTCATGATGCTCTTTGCCGTCACCTGGGACTGGTTACCCATTGGGAGCCGGTTAGATCACAGCATAGAGTTGGATAACAAGACCAACTTTTTCATCATTGATAGCATATTGAGCGGCAACTGGGAGGCCCTGTGGGACGTATTCAAACACCTGTTCATGCCCGTCGTGGCGCTGGCGACCATCCCCATGGCCATCATTGCCCGCATGACGCGCTCTAGCATGCTAGACGTGCTCCAGGAAGATTACGTGCGCACCGCCCACGCCAAGGGCCTGCGCGAGCGGGTGGTCCTCTTGCGGCACGCCCTCAAGAACGCCTTTTTGCCCATCATCACCATCATCGGCCTGCAAACCGGCTCTCTGCTGGCAGGAGCCATCCTGACAGAGACCATTTTTGCCTGGCCTGGCATCGGCAAGTGGGTCTATGACGCCATACTGGCGCGCGATTACCCCGTCGTCCAGGGCGGCACGCTCCTCATCGCCCTGGTCTTTGTGGCCGTCAACCTGCTGGTGGACATATCTTATGCCTTCCTGGACCCGCGGATTCAATATGAATGAGGATGACATGACAGAAACAACGCGCGAACAAACCATTCTGGCCGATTTGGCCGTTCGAGAACACCGCTCGCTGTGGGGAGACGCATGGCGGCGGCTGATTTCCGGCAATACTTCCCGCATAGGGATAGCAATTGTGGTCTTTTTCATCCTGACTGCCGTGCTAGCCCACTTTTTCTGGGAGTATAACCCCAGGATTGACCTCGATTACTCTTTAAAACTAAAGCCTCCCAACCTTCAAAAGACCGAAGAGATCCCCTCCATCCACCCCTTTGGCACCGACAAGCTAGGGCGCGACATCTTTCGCCGCGTGGTACACGGCGGTTGGAACTCGCTGCGCGTGGGCCTGGTGGCCGTGGGTATCTCGCTTTCTATCGGGGGCCTTTTTGGTTTGCTGGCCGGTTTTTACGAGAGTATGCCCCTGGGGCGGACGAGCCGGGCCGTCCTTTCTGGCCTCGTCGGCCTGGGCCTGGGCGCTTTGTCGGGCTGGGTTGCCGGGCAGAGCTTTCAGGCTGGCCTGTTCTGCGCGCTGGGGGTTGCGACTGTAGTTTTGGATGACGTGTTGGCAGACAAGCCCCCCCTGCGTATGCTGCTCTTTGGCGGCGTGGGCTTGCTCCTGGGCGGCGCGCCAGCCTTGTTGGTCAGTTCCGCCACGGCTGCTATTTGTGCCGTGTGTGGGCTATTCATCGGCGCTGTTGTCGCTTTCAAGTTGGACGGTCCGCTCATCTCCACCATCATCATGCGCATAATGGACATTATCCTGGTCTTTCCCGGCATCCTGCTGGCGATAGCCATAGTGGCTATGCTGGGGCCGGGCCTGGACAAGGGCATGATTGCCATCGGCGTGGTGGGCATCCCGGTGTACGCGCGCCTGGTGCGCGCCTCGGTGCTGTCGGTGATTCAAGAAGAATATATCACGGCGGCGCTGTCGGTAGGGGTGGGCCAGGGGCGCATCCTCTTTCGCCACATCCTGCCCAATAGCCTATCCCCCGTCATCGTCCAGTCTACCATGGGCCTGGCGGGCGCTATCCTGTCGGCGGCGGCGCTGGGCTTTTTGGGCCTGGGCGCCATCCCCCCGGAGCCAGAGTGGGGGTCCATACTGGGCGATAGCTACAAATATATGACCACCGGTGCCTGGTGGGCCATGTTGTTCCCCGGCCTGGCTATCATGCTCAGCGTGCTGGTCTTTAACTTGCTGGGCGACGGCCTGCGCGACGCTCTGGACCCCAAGCTGCGGGTTTAAAAAGGGAGGCTTATGTCTAATCTACTAGAGGTGCGCAATCTCACCACGCGCTTTTACACACAAGACGGCGTCGTGCAGGCCGTCAACGGTATCTCGTTTGACCTGGCCCCAGGGGAGACGTTGGGCATCGTCGGGGAGAGCGGCAGCGGCAAGAGCGTGAGCATGCTCTCTGTCATGCGGCTCATCCCAGACCCGCCGGGCAAGATCGAGGATGGCGAGGTCATATTTGCAGGTAGGGACCTGCTCAAACTCAGCGGCGACGAGATACGGCACATGCGCGGCGCCGAGGTAGCCATGGTCTTTCAGGACCCCATGACGTCCCTCAACCCGGTGCTGACGGTGGGCTTTCAGATTGTCGAGGCCCTCAAGCTGCACCAGGGCATGAAAACCCAGGAGGCGCGCGAGCGGGCAGCCGAACTGTTGAGCTTGGTGGGCATCCCCGACGCCACCAAGCGACTGGACGATTATCCGCACCAGTTCTCCGGCGGCATGCGCCAGCGGGCCATGATTGCCATGGGGCTTTCGTGCAACCCTATGCTGCTCATTGCCGACGAGCCTACCACCGCCCTGGACGTGACCATCCAGGCGCAAATAATTGATCTGGTGACACAATTGCAAGAGCAGCTAGAGATGGCCGTGATATGGATCACGCACGACCTGGGGGTCGTGGCGCGGCTCACGCAGCGCGTCATCGTCATGTACGCGGGCTATATCGTTGAGGAGGCGCTGGTGGAAGACCTGTACGGCTCGCCCCGCCATCCCTACACCATCGGCTTGCTAGGCTCACTGCCCCGCCTGGACGACGCCCCTGGGACCAAGCTGCTCTCGATCCCCGGCCAGCCGCCAGACCTGGTGGCGCTGCCAGAGGGCTGCCCCTTTGCGCCGCGCTGCGAATACGTGGTTGAACGCTGCCGGCAAGAATTACCGCTTTTAGAGACCGTGGCCCATCGTCACCAGGTGGCGTGTTGGCAAAAAGATAAAACCAAGAGGAAGCAGACCAGTGTCTAACACAAACGATAAACAAGTTTTATTAAAGGTCGAGGATCTCAAAAAATACTTTCCCATCACGCGCGGCATCCTCATCCAGCGCCACGTGGGCGACGTCAAGGCCGTAGATGGCGTCAGTTTCCAGATATACCGGGGCGAAACGTTGGGACTGGTGGGCGAAAGCGGCTGCGGCAAGACCACCGTAGGGCGCACTATCTTGCAGCTCTACCGCCCCACGGCGGGCAGCGTGCATTTCGATGACGTGGACCTGGCGACCCTGGAGGGGGAGAAACTGCGCCGCACGCGACGGCGCATGCAGATGATCTTTCAGGACCCCTATGCCTCGCTGAACCCGCGCATGACGGTGGGCGGCATGTTGAGCGAGCCGCTACAGGTGCATGGCATAGCGCGGCGCAAGGAGCAGCGCGAGCGCGTGGAAGAATTGCTCGAACTGGTGGGCCTTTCTCCCTATTTCGTCAATCGCTATCCCCACGAGTTTTCTGGCGGCCAGCGCCAGCGCATCGGCATCGCCCGCGCTGTGGCGCTGCAACCAGATTTTATCGTGTGCGACGAGCCCATCTCGGCCCTGGATGTCTCCATCCAAAGCCAGGTGGTGAATTTGCTGGAAGAGCTACAAGAACGTCTTGGCTTGACCTACCTGTTCATCGCTCACGACCTGAGCATGGTGCGCCACATCAGCGACCGGGTGGCAGTGATGTACCTGGGCAAGATCGTCGAGTTGACCGACCGGGACAGCCTGTACACCAACCCTCTGCACCCCTATACCCAGGCATTGATGTCGGCCGTTCCCATTCCAGACCCGGTGGTTGAGAAAAAACGCCAGCGCATCATTCTCAAGGGTGACGTTCCCAGCCCCAGCAACCCGCCTCAGGGTTGTAACTTTAACACCCGCTGTCCAATTGCCAAAGAGATATGCCATGAAAAGGAGCCCGATCTACTCCCGGCAGAAGGCGAGCACCGCGTCGCCTGCCACTTCAGGACCTAGACCCTTGCCAAGCCTGCAACGTGAGCAAGTCGAACGCTCACCCAGGCCAGCCCAACTCGAAAGGATGCCCCTGGAACACCCTGACAGATTATAGTCGAACTTGGCGACACTGTCTAGTTGTTGGTGGATTTCAAGCTTGACGAAAATGCACTTGACTCAAACAAGTCAACGACAGCGGAACATACAGGGACGAAAAATAGCGGATTTGGTCACCCGCTGCATCTTGGATTTTTAAGTACCAAAGTATTGACTTTAGACAAAAATTGGCGTATACTTGAAGGCAGTTAGGGCCCCGAGAAATTGGAGAGACGCAGCAGGGGAGGGCGCTGAAAAACTAAAGTCGGTGAGCGGGCCGGAGCCTTGATTTGAAAAGGTCGAGGGCGAGGCGCGGGAGCCAGTGGAAAGGTGGAGACACCGGGGAAGCTGGTGAGCAAAGGGCCAAGTCCGCCAGGAAGTGGCCGGATGGGAACCGACGTAGGGGGCTCACGCAGGAATGCGGGGGCAAGTAAGCGGTCAGAAACTGCTGGGGATCAGAAGGTTACTTGGGGTTCTAACGCTTTATAGCGCTGGCCTGGGAAAGGTCGGCGTGTTTTTATTTGGGCGACTGGGTGGGCGTTCAATCAGGCAGATAGATTTCTGGTCGCAGGACGCCAACATAAGGCAGATGACGATACTGTTCCTGGTAATCCAGGCCATACCCCACAACAAAATGATCAGATAATTTAAAGCCCCAATAGACGACGGGAAGGCTCACCAACCGGCGGCGTGGGCGGTCGAGCAAGGTGCAAATGGACAAACTCGCTGGGGTTCGTGCCTCAAGCCATCGCGATAGATAATGTAGCGTGAGCCCCGTATCTACAATATCTTCCACGAGCAGGATATGGCGACCCTCTGCTGATTCTTCCAAGTCTTTGAGGATCTGAACAGTGCCGCGCTTGCCCCGTTGAGCAAAGGAAGAAATGGCCAAAAAATCTACTGTATGGTGAACAGTGATAGCCCTAGAAAGGTCGGCCAGGAAAGGAAAAACCCCCTTTAGCACACCGACGAGCATAGGGTCGCGCTCTGCATAATCCTGGGATATAGCTGCGCCCAACCGTCTTACTTGACCGGCAATCTCATCAGGGGCCAACAGGATGTGGGCAATGTGCGGGTGTCGTTCAATGGATAGGCTCGGCGTGCTGCTCATAGTTCAGCGCCTTCTGACCGATTAACTCATCGTGACGCTCAGTCATCCCCCAATGAGCCAAGAGCGTTCGAAAATCCTGTCGAGTAAAGAGCTTGATATTAACATGAGGATAGCGTTCGCGCAAGCGCCGAACCTTGCCGTTTTTCTTTGTAATCAGCTTTTGGCGCATAGTGGTCATTTCAATATAGAGGTCCTGTTCGGGCAGGTAAAAGTCAGGGGAAAAAGCCTCAATGGGGTTGCCTTGTTCATCCTCCCTCAAGACAAAGGTGCGCGGTTCATACTCCCAAGGGACTCCAAAGTAATCTAGCAGACTGGCAAACTCGGCCTCACTGGGGTGAGAAAACTTGGGAGGGGAGGATATAGTCAAATTATTCTCCAGGACAAGTCTGTTCATAAATCACCGCCTGCTTTTGAATACTTGCGTTGTAAGCTACGGTGGAGGGCTGGGGGTTCAATTTTTTAAGGATGAGTCTTCTGGCATTGTCTCCCAAAACCAAGGCTCTGAGAAACTGGAACAACGGTCTGGATTAAACTCCTGATTTTTTAGACTAACTGCAATTAAAGTATAGCACGTGAACATCAAAATAGTATCAAGTAAAAGTTAAAAATTCATAAAAAATGGATAGTAGAAATGAATTTCTCGTCT
>Ga0233411_10000628_pt1 | contig 10542 bp, 8 predicted proteins | sample Na_anoxic_2_MG_FD_179799 | JGI IMG/M metagenome (GOLD analysis project Ga0233411, IMG submission 179799) | Seawater microbial communities from Saanich Inlet, British Columbia, Canada - Na_anoxic_2_MG | ecosystem: Environmental > Aquatic > Marine > Inlet | place: Canada: British Columbia...
ATCCGAATTGTTCTACTCGAAACCCTGCAACAGATGTCAGGCTTTTATGCAGATACTGGCCGAGCGACTCAAGCTGCTGGTACACGGCGCCGTCTTGTAGTCGCTCCAGTACGGCAAGACCAGTTCTTACCGCAACGGGGTTCGCGCTCAGTGTTCCCGCCTGATACACCGGGCCGGTGGGTGCGATCTGATTCATCAGATCTTGCCTGCCACCGTACGCCGCCATCGGGAAACCACCACCCATCACCTTGCCGTATGTCACCAGGTCGGGATGAATGCCGCAGAGCTCTGCATATCCGCCGAAGGCTAGTCGAAAGCCGGTAATAACTTCATCGAAAATCAGCAGACTGCCGTGCTTGCGGCATAGCCTGGCAAGGGTTCGTAAAAACATATCGCGTTGTGGCAACAGACCATGATTTGCCGGTAGCGGTTCAATAATTGCGGCAGCAATCTGGCTGCCGTAGCGTGTGAAAACTTCGTCCAGCGCCTGTTCGTCATCCAGAGTTGCAACAAGTGTTTCGGCTGCAACGGCGGGGGAGATCCCCGCGCTGTCGGATTGTGCGCCGTGGGCCAGGCCCGAACCGGCCGACATCAGCATGGCATCTGCGTGACCATGGTAACAACCGTCAAACTTGAGGATCAACGGCCGACCGGTCACACCTCGTGCGAGGCGCAAAGTTGACATCACTGCCTCGGTCCCGGAATTTACCAGTCTGAGACTCTCAACCCAGGGAATGTTCCGCGTAATCAATTCGACCAGAGCCAGTGAATAAGGCTCCGGCGTACCCAATGTCCATCCCTGGTTTAGTGCGGCAGTCGCGGCTTCCAGTGAATGTGGATCCTGATGTCCGAAAATCAGTGGGCCGAATGACATGCAAAAATCAATGTAGTCCTGACCGTCTACGTCCGAGATCATTGCTCCCGAACCGCCTTTCATAAACAGGGGCGTGCCACCCACCGCGCCGAAAGCACGTACCGGCGAATGAACCCCACCCGGTGACACGTTGCATGCTCGTGCAAAATAATCCTGCGAGATGCTCATACCAGCCATTCACGCGCATGGCGTGCTCCATAGCTGATAATTATCGATGCGCCCGCCCTGATGAAGGCGGTCCAACTTTCGACAATAGCTTGTGGTGACATCAGGTTTGCCTCAATTGCCAAAGAAAGTGCAGCGTATTCACCACTGGTCTGATACACCGCCCAGGGTAATTGGATTTCATTGCTTAATGTTTTGAGCACATCAAGATAGGGCAGGCCCGGTTTGACCATCAGGATATCGGCACCCTCTGTTGCGTCACGGCGCGCGCTCAGCAATGCGTCCGAGGGGCGTGCCGGATCAATTTGATAACTGGCGCGGTCAGAGAGCGTCCCGCCAGGTGCAGACTCCGCCGCGATCCGGAAAGGTCCATAGAAACGGGAGTGAAACTTTGCGCTATAGCTCATGACCAGCGTGCGCTCCAGTTGCTGCTGGACCAGCAGCTTGCGGATTGCCGCTACCCGTCCATCCATCATGTCGCTAGGCGCAACACAGTCGGCACCGGCCTGAGCATAGGCCAGTGCGAATTTTGCCAACACCTCGACACTGACATTGTTGAGCAAATGTTGTCCCGACTCATCGAGTACACCGCAATGACCGTGATGCGTGCTGGAACACAGGCACACATCGGCGGCAATCCAGATATCGTCACCAAATGTTTGTTTCAGGCGTTCGATCTGTGCCGCTGTAAAACCGGGATCAAAATGTTGGTCATCTTTTTGGGCCGGCACGCCGAATAGCAGAAATTTGTTAATGTCGTTATTAAGGTCTGCCTCGATCTGGCGCGTCAGGCTATCTGTTGTGTCCCGATATGTACCTGGCAGTCCGGGAATTTTTTGCCGCTCGTTGATGTTCTCGACAACAAACACCGGCTGGATAAACTGCTCCGTGCGCACGCTAATCTCGCGAGTTAAATCACGGATTGCCGTGCTTTGACGCAGGCGTCGCAAATTCATATTGGATGAGTTCAGGTCAGCCATTGTTGCCAGACTTCTCGTGAAGGAAACACCATCAGGTCATGGACCCCATGATCACGCAGAGTAGCTGCTGTCTTTCCCGGGCCACAGGCATGTTGTGCATTGTGTGGCAACCATTTTTCAGCAACCCGGTATTGCTCCGGACTGCCCCAGTAGAAATGTGAATATGCCGCCAACTCCTGATGGACCGCCCCGGCCTTGTTGGCATCGTATTCGAGCCGATAGCTTGCGGTGACCGATGGTATGCCCATTCCATTCCAGCTCGGCACAGCTTGTTCATAGGTCAGCACCTGCCACTTATCGAGCACAGGCAGGTTTAGCACCGGTAATGTCAGAGTGTCGCGGACAAACTCGAACCCAAGATTGTCTGCGCAGCCCTCAACCCAAATACCGCGTTGTGCAAGTCGAGACCAACTGCTTACACCGCTTACCCAGGTGCGGGTTTCTGACGACCAGGGATCCGTCGATGCAAGCACGTTCCAATGGGCAACAAATACCGCCGGGGCGTTTATTTGTGCCTGGTCTGTGGGTACGCGTGAGCTAAAATCTTTCCAGCTGTGAGCCGGGCAGGGTGTGGCATATTTGGGGACAGGTGGAAAACGCCACATCAGTTCTGTGGATGCCTGTTCCTCATGTTTATTGATTTCCGTTTCGCCACGGCTCCAGGCGAGGTCACCGAGTTCGCGGTGGTAGACAGCGGTAACACCCAGAGCCGCACGATCTGCTTCCGCTGGTCGTGAAAATATCTCAATCTCGCGTTCAACCAGATCAGCAGAAACCGGATCGTGCAGACTCTGTAACAGTTTTTTTGTCCGGGCATCATCTGTACGGCATTCGATAGCCAGTGCCCCCTGGCCCGGAGCGGTTGGGCACTTACCCAGAGGCAGCACCATCCAGTGCACGTTCTGTAATAACGGCGCAACGAGCAAGTGACCATACGCATCATTGTAGAGTCTGCTCAGACCCGCTAACGCGAGCACGATGCCATCCAGGTAATTATCAGATTCCAGCTCCTGATGAATTTGCTCCAGGCGCTGGTCGACTGGGCCGCGAAGATCGACGAACTGTATTTGTGCCGGTTGCCCAAATGCAGGCAGCGCCACTTGCAAAAATGCACCGACATTCTTAGCCCGTCGCAGCGACGATGATCCAATTTTCAGAGGTTCGCCTGTCTGGAGTTTATGCAGAACTTCTGAATTGAATATCACCACATCGCGAGGATTCTCTCGCTGGGGAATTGCGGCAGTTGTTATTCCTGACGGCCTTTGCTCCGACAGGTCCTTGCGAGAGTGCACACAGAAATCTACTTCACCTGATAATAATGAGCGGTCCAGTTGCGTGGAAAAATAGCCCGCATCCTTAACCTGATGCAGTGGCGTGTTGGTGTCACGGTCACCATCAGTCATCATGGGTATAATCTCGACATCCAGCCCCGGATGGTATCGCTCAAGAGCTTGTGCAACTACACGGCTTTGTGCCATGGCCAGCGGTGATGCACGTGTGCCCATTTTGAGTGATGCATTACTGTTCATAGTGAAGCGACTGCTGATCTTGAGCCGGCTTGTGGGTGCTTGAAATAACAGCAATCATTGGCATGGGTTTTTGCCAGCGACTCGCATTCGGTATGCGCTCTTGTGAACTGAAGCGATCTGGCATCAGCTCGATTACGGCGGAGCGCAAACAGGTGTTCGAGATGCTCGTATCGGGCTCCCCCCCGCACATACCCGCGCCACCAGGCGGGTGTTTCGCGATACCCCAGGTGAACGACCGACTTAACCGGGTGCTGTTGCAGCGCCTCTATCCAGATCTGTTCAAAGTCTCGCGCTGGCGGCGTGCAAAAGATGACATGGGTGGCCCAGCGGGCTGCATCCGCCTCGTCTCCGGAGCTAAAGTGCGCTTCTGCTTTACCCGGAGCCCAGGCTGCAGCGTTCCGACTCCAGGTCGCCAACCGGTACTTGTGCAATGCGGGAGCGATAGAGTGGGCGAGGTTGCCTGACCCCACGATCAGCACCTGATCATTCTTGTGCAACTCAAGCAGGGAACGTATCAGTGTGCCGTATGATCGTCCGCCGATACGCTGCAGGTGTCTGTTGCGAATATGTTTGGTATCGGTAAAAAGCTGTGCCATCAAGTATCGATTTAAAGCACAAGTATTGGCGCCAAACAGTGCCTGATGGTTTTGCCATGCAGCCTTGAGTTGACCGAAAACATTCGTTTCTCCGGGGATCGCACTGAGCAGGCCGGAAGCGAATCTCAATAGAAATTCGTATGCTTTTTTTTCGGAAAAAAATTCAATATCCGTGGTTGCGTCAACAACACTTGGGTGTTGTGCTTTTTGACCAACCCAAATGCTGCGTTGGCAGGTATCAATAAAGACCGGTGGTTCAGCAAAAAAAATGTCAGCGGAAAATTCAGATATGAATCTATTCTCGCTGGCGCGATGAATGACTCGCAATGTGTCAAGCGGCATTGTAGACACGAGGTTCCTGCTCCGCAGGAGACGCATTTATTAAATCCGTCATGCTGCTATTTATATTATTGTCATCAAAGATAATTTGATGTGGTGCAAACCAGGCATAACGACCGGTCAGCGCTGCGACTTCCCCAATAATTAATACTGCAGGGGGTTGAATAACTGATTCGGCGGCCTCATGAATTCTGTGGAGCCGGGTTCGTATTACGCGTTGCTTGTTCGTCGTGCCCTCGCTGACTATGGCGCAACTCATCTGTGCATCCAGACCGGCAGCGATAAGCTGACTGCTAATGTTTGCGTACTGACTGACACCCATATAAAACACCAGTGTCTGACCTTTTTGTGCAAGGCTTTGCCAGTCGATCGCCGGATCACCGTCGTAGCCGCGTGCAGTTACAAGGGTCACCGAGTGCGATAGCCCGCGCACCGTTAGCGGTATGCCTGCATACGCGGCACAACCAGTGGCTGCGGTAATGCCAGGCACAACTTCAAAAGGTAATCCTCGTTCTGCCAGCACTTCGAGTTCTTCTCCACCGCGCCCGAATAAAAACGGGTCGCCACCCTTTAACCGGCAAACCTGTTTGCCCTGTATCACTGCATTGACCAGCAGTGCATTAATGTCTTGCTGGGAACGGCTGGGTCCATGTGGAGACTTGCCGACGTCAACGAATTCGGCGTCACGTCGCGCGAGCTGCAGAAGCTCTGCAGAGGCCAGCCGGTCGTAGAGTACGACATCGGCACGCTCCAGCAGTTCCTTGCCGCGCACCGTAATTAATTTTGGATCACCGGGTCCGGCACCTACCAGGTAGGCTTTGCCGGTGATGTTGGTTGTTTCGGCTAAGGGATTTTTCAGGCGCTGTCGTAATGCTCTTTCTGCCTCCGTGGGGCGGTTACCCAGCATATGATCGGCAACTTCGCCGTCCAGCACCTCCTGCCAAAACCGATGTCGCTCACTGACGCTGATGAAACTGGCCCTGATGCGTGCACGCCAGCTACCGGCAAACTCGGCCAGTTCACCCAGCCGCGTGGGCAGCAATGTTTCAATTCGAGATTTCACCATTCTTGCTAGCACCGGCGAGTTACCGGCTGTCGAGATCGCGACGGTAACCGGCGCCCGGTTGACAATCGCCGGCACGATGAAGCTCGATGTTTCAGCATCATCGACTACGTTGCACAGGCGCAGCTTAAGCTTCGCCACGCGCGCAATTTCTGTATTGCTATGTTTATCATCGGTTGCCGCGATAACGAACCAGTGGTGGTCAAGCAGTTCTGCCAACAGCTCCGGGTCGAAGTCACCGGGTACGATCAGAATGCGGCCATCGTTAGCCAGAGCCTGGATTTCCGGGACTATATCCGGTGCAAGCACTGTCGCCCGCCCGCCTGCCTCCAGCACCAGTTTTACCTTGCGCAAAGCTACGTTGCCGCCGCCGACGACCAGGATGCGCCGGTCCTTGATATCGATAAATGCAGGGAAATGTTTCATGGGTCTCACCTCGAATGCCGGGTTGCACGATAACGGTGTGGCCGCGATAGAAAAAATAATCATTTTATCTGCGCATATTTCCTCTGGTTATATGCGCTCAGCCGCCTTAATTTGACAAGCGGTGATAAGCGGTGGTTATATGCGCGGCATAATGTCCCGCTTGAATATCAATCTATTGACCCGGCTTGCCTATCGTCTGGTCTGTTGTCTGTGTTGCAAATACGCCAACACGGGTCGGTATTGTTATGCTCCAATGTAAGTAACACGCAAGCTGGAGAAAGATTTCAAGGCCGCCCCGCCGCAAGGTTGGGCGGCCTTTTTCGTTTTTGATTTATAGATTGGCCGCGAAATGGCCAAGGAAAAAATAATGACTCTGCAACAACTTAAATACCTGCTGGGTGTCGTCGACAGCGGTCTGAATATCACGGCTGCGGCCGAACGTCTGTATACGAGCCAGCCGGGAATCAGCAAGCAACTCAAGTTGCTAGAGCAAGAGCTGGGCGTGCCGTTGTTCACGCGCCGGGGAAAAAGTCTCGCAGCGATTGCGCCGGCCGGCCACGATGTAATTGCACGTGCCCGCAATATTCTGCGAGAGACCCAGAATATCCGCAGTCTTGCCCGCGATCTGTCCGGAGAGCAGCAAGGAACGCTGTGCATCGCGACGACTCATACTCAGGCACGCTATGTATTGCCGGAAGTCATCCGCACGTTTCGTGAATGCTATCCGAAAGTAACCCTTGAGTTGCATCAAGGTACCTCAGAGCAAATCGCCGAACTGGTGGCAAACAACCAGGTGGATTTTGCTATCGCAACGGGTTCTCAGGCATTGTTTCCAGGCCTAGTTTTAATGCCGTGTTACCACTGGGACCGAATTATTGTCGTGCCGAATGACCATGAATTGGCTCAACTCGATCAAGACCTGGATCTTGATCAACTCGCACAGCACCCACTGGTCACCTATGTGTTCAGCCTGACCGGTCAATCTTCTTTCAAGAAGGCATTTGCCGACGCGGGATTGACGACGAATGTAGTTTTCACCGCACGTGATGCAGATATCATCAAAACCTATGTGCGCACGGGCCTGGGTGTCGGTGTTATTGCCGGCATGGCGTTTGACAGCCATGACACCGGTGACCTGGTAGCAATTAATGCCGAACACTTGTTCCCGCAACAAACGACATGGATTGGTTTCTCACGCGATACAGTGTTGCGCCAATATATGCTCGACTTTGCCGAGTTATTCGCACCACATCTGACAACCGAGCGGATGCGTGATGTGGCCGAGCTTGAGTATCAGGAAGAGGTTGATGCCTTGTTCGAAACGCTGGTGCTGCCGACACGAGAAGCCTTGGTTTATGCCGATACTTGAATATCAGGTGCTGACGTAGCCTGATGTCTGCTTTTGATGACAGCAGAAGTCCAGTAACTGAACAGATAGGAGACTGCTTTTGCGGGAGAAGCAGACGTTAGATTGCTCTGAATCTGGAGCTGAAGATAGGCAGAAATCGGCCAAAAGCTGCCCTTCACCGCATGACAAAATCCCGCCACTAGGGTGGCGAGGAGAGCTTCGTGATCGAAGGCATGTTCTGCGACGAACATGGCGAGTACCCGGCAGGTAGCTGGATTCGCAACCCCCACAAGAGCAACCATGCACCTTATACGGATGACGAAGGCGCGTTGATCTCCGTTAAAGTTAGCCATCTGGCGTAATCGGAAAAAAAGATCAAGAGGCACTCATGCAGATCACTGTGCCAGGCGCAGGTGCTGGCGGCACTGCCGCGGCTGCAGCTAATGATAGACGGCGCAGCAGCGTATCTTGGGATCAACGCGTTGGATATTCTGAAAATGACGATGGGGTCTACCAGAGTACGGTCAAAAATACTGAATGGCGGCTTGGGGTTGCGATTTCAACCGGTCTACAGTCTCGGTCCGGCCAGAAGTGGAAATCATAGATAGGTGGAAAGAGGCCATCCACGTGGTACTTCGAATTGCTATTCCCCAAGCCAAAAGGAGGGCGTCATCCTCGTCGTAAAACATTCTCTTTTGCTTGTAGCGATTGACTGTGACCGTTTCCACCATCCTGTTGGATCAGAATCTGGATGCAGAGTCTTTCCATTCAAAATGTCGATCAGTTCCACGCTTCTGCCCTAATTATGTGCAATCGTTCTTTGCCTTGAATTTGATCGGCGAAGAGTGGAGAGTATCGATGGCGGAGGCTATGCAAGAACTGATGGGTCTCGATCGCTGCCCGGCAACTGGAGTGCGGCCCGAACGCCTTAATGAGGATTTCAGCCAATGATACAGCCTGAGTCTGCAATGGCGAACGGGAATCTCGGAAAGGGCCCTGCTCATCCTGAGGGTGCACCCCAGCGCCGGCAATTCGTGCCAGATTTTCAGCAGACTGGTGGATACGGTCAACATCTTCCCGTTCGACTGACTCGAAGTGTCTTTGACGATCTCTCGATCTGGATGATTAGCATCGGGGTCATCATTGGCGTGGTATTTCCGCCGATGTTGGTTGGCTTTGGTGTGCCTCGAGAGATTGTTCTTACGCCGTTCTTTTTTGGCGTATGTCTACTTGCGGGTATATTGGTTGGTGGTATCAATATACGGTTGATGCGAGTAGTAGTCATGCCGAGATTGCGTGCACTCGTCGACGGTATGCGACTGATCGAATCGGTTATTGAAAACGCAACCTACACAGGTGATTGGGCAGGCTGCGATCCGGAGAGTTGTCAACTGCCGGTCGACAGTAACGATATTATTGGCGAGTCCGCTTCTGCATTCAATCACTTGATACGCGTTCTTCAGCACAGCCATGAAGTTGAGGATAGAGTTGCCGATTTTAGCAAGACCATGACGAGTCAGCTGGAGCTCGGTCCCTTATGTAATGGCGCGCTCAGTGGTTTTATCACAGCGACAAGTGCCACTGCAGGAGCCATCGTCGCCGATGTTGGTGGAGAACTCTCCGTCCTGGCCAGTTTCGGAATCGTGGAGGCCGAAAGCTTATGTGAGAATGACCACGTGCGGTTGGCGCTGCGAACACAGGAATCTGTTTATGTCGAGTTGCCCGAGGGGCTGTCAGTAAATGCCGGATTAGTCGAGTTTCAGCCTCGGGAGGTCGCTTTCATGCCTCTGATCATCCAATCAATGGCGACTGGCGTTGTTGTATTGGCCAAATCGACGGCTTTCGAAAGAGATTCGCGCTCGCTGTCGCAGATTTTTGGCAGGACTTTCGTTATGGCCCTTTCCAATGCGATGAAGCACGGTGATCTGCAGCGTATCGCGGCGCTTGATCCGCTGACGAATTGTTACAATCGACGCTTTGGGCTTACACGCCTACGCGAGGAGTATACGCGGGCGCAGCGAAGCGACTCACCTTTAGGCCTCATCATTTTCGATATCGATCACTTCAAGTTGGTCAATGACACCCACGGACATCTTATCGGTGATCGGGTTCTCGCGAATGTTGCGCGGGAGGCCAAGCAGCATCTGCGTGAGGGTGACGTACTGGTGCGCTATGGTGAAGAATTCCTGTGCATATTGCCTGGTGCATCAATCGAAGTTGCAGCTGAGGTCTGCGAGCGCATACGCCATGCAATTGAGGCGATGGCGGTGCGGGATCGTGATCAAGTGATTAGCTGTACAGTTAGCTTGGGATTTGGGAGTTTTCCTGTAACACCTGCTGATGACGAAACCTCCTTGATCCGGGTGGCGGACGAGGCGCTTTATCGAGCCAAGAACGACGGCCGCAATCGCACAGTCGAAGCACACGCTAGAGCTGCGGGAGTTTGAACCTCGCCGGGCGCGCCATATTGCGAATGTTTGCTAAGGGCTGCGATCTCAATCGGTCGATGCAACACCTAAGCTCTAACTATAGAGCGGAGGATATTGTAAATGAAGCAGAGACCGAGAAGATACATCACTGATTCCGAGATGGCGTTGATATGGGATCGGTGGGAGAAAGGTGATTCCATTAATACAATAGCGCGTGACCCGTACTTAATTGCGCGAAATTGAAGATAACATTTGCGATGCTTTACCTTGTTGCGAAGGTCCGCTGTGGGTTGGTACCCGCCATGCACATTTATAGTTGCCCACCAAACCAGGGTAGGACAAGAAAGCTGTCACTCCTTCGCAACTATGCCTGTAATTGGCAATATAAAAGTGCCGACAAATACACCTAGATTGCAGACAGATCTATCTCATGTAGTCCACATTCGCGCTTGAGCCCGAAGAACCGGGTCTCGTCAACGTCGGCAACCTCGTGCATCGATTTGGTGGTGTGGACATCGCCAATAGAAACATAACCCTGTTCCCACAACGGATGATACGGCAGCTGATGTTGCTTCAGATATTTAGAAATGTCGCGATCCGTCCAGTCTGCAATCGGGTGGACTTTCCAGCGATTGCCCGAGCATTTAAGGAAAGGGATCGAGTTGCGTCCGCTCGACTGATCTCTGCGCAACCCCGCGAACCAGGTGCCGACTCCAAAATCAGTCAGGGCACGTTCCATCGGCTCCACTTTGTTCTCGTGGTTGTATGCTTCTATGCCCTTAAGGCCCTTTGC
>Ga0233411_10000629_pt1 | contig 10539 bp, 15 predicted proteins | sample Na_anoxic_2_MG_FD_179799 | JGI IMG/M metagenome (GOLD analysis project Ga0233411, IMG submission 179799) | Seawater microbial communities from Saanich Inlet, British Columbia, Canada - Na_anoxic_2_MG | ecosystem: Environmental > Aquatic > Marine > Inlet | place: Canada: British Columbia...
TAATGTGGTAAAATTTGAAATTGATGGAACAACTTATTTGAAATCCGATGATAATGTGCTATTTGATATGAATAGCCACGATTGTGTAGGTATTTGGAATGAAGAAAGTAAAACAATTGATGAGATACCTGATGATGAAGATTAAATAAATGTAGATAGATTTTTAAAGTTTTAAATTAATTAAATAAAGTATTTTTTTATTGTTTTAAAAAAGAACTTAGAGAAAATATCGACATCAAGGGGCGTAAGCCCCGATTATAACTGGTTTCCCGTTATGTCACCGATTTCCGGTTAGTGGTTTATGAGTGTATAGTATATAATTTGTCACCGGTTTCCCGTTATGTTACCGATTTCCGGTTAGTGGGTATAATGGATAAATGATATGGTTCTATTTATTCTTATTTTCTCTCTTCGATTCTATAATTATACTCTATCTCAAATATAATTATAGAATACAACAGTATCATTTGATTTCAATCCTAGTTATAGAGTATGTTTGAGGATGAACGAGAGAAAAAGAATTTAATTAATTTAAAATTTATAATATCTATGCTATTAAAATTCCTCTACAAAGAGGACAATCATCTTTCTTTCTTAAATGAGTAATCATACATCCACTATGAAACTGATGGCCACATCTGGTTACCATCAAATCTACTTGAGTTAAATCCTCCATACAAATAGCACAAGTCGTAGTTTCACACGGACATTCAACACAAGTAACTAGTTGTTTTTTTTTGGGAGTATAAATCTCGTCATCATCATCAAATAAATGTGCCATCATTGGCGCTATGTTTATGTTCCATTCACCTCCTCTTCTTCCTCTTCTTCCCATTCTTGGAGCATTAGGAGTTGAATAATTAGCAGGAGGAGGAGTTTGTGGTAGCCCAATCGAAGGAGGAGTATCCGGTGGTGTTTGGGGCAATACTTCTGGTATTGTTAAATCAATTGTATTTATATTTTCAGCTCTCTCTTGTTCAATACGAAGCAATGTTTCTTGAGAGAAATGGCGTCCGAATCTGTTGCGCTGATGTGTATCCCTTTCTCTTATAGCTCGAAATGTTGGACATGTTGTTCGGTTATGACCAGTTTGGTGACAAAATCCGCAAGGCATTTTTCAAAATTAATGAATAAGTATATGAATAACACTCTAATAGAAAATATACTTCAATTTTTATTTATTTTTATTTATAACATAAAAAAAGGCACTAGGCCCTTTTCTTTTTTTTACTTATTTAGTTAAGGTAATACAAGATACAAGATTAAATTAAGCTACTTCTACACTAAGTCTATTGACGATGGTTTCGACGAGGTCCTCGCGCTCACGAGCTTCTGTGGCAGCCTTGGTCTTGGCCTCCTTCTTGAGAGCAGTCTTTTCGAGAGCCTTGGCCTCTTTAGCGGCAGTCTTTTCGAGAGCCTTAATTGCCTTGGCGTCAGATTTCTCGATTTCCTTGGCCTGCTTGGCGGCAGCCTTCTCAGCATCCTTGGCCTTCTTGGCGAGAGCCTTCTCAGCATCATTGGCCTCCTTCTTGAGAGCCTTCTCAGCATCCTTGGTCTCCTTGACGAGAGCCTTGGCAAGAGCCTTCTCAGCAGCCTTGGCATCCTTCTTGGCAGCCTTTTCAGCCTCCTTGAGCTCCTTGGCGAGAGCCTTGGCGGTTTCCTTGGCATCAATCTTGGCCTGCTTGGCTGCCTCCTTGGCATCGATTTTGGCTTGCTTGGCTGCCTCCTTGCCATCAATCTTGGCTTGCTTATCGCTCTCCTTCTTGGCAATAGCGGCGAGCTTGGCGACCTCTTTGGCAACCTTGGCCTCCTCCTTGGCATCCTTAGCGCGTAGCTGCTTGATGATCTTAGCACGCTTTGCCTTAGCGGCCTTCTTCTCCTTACTTACCTTAGCACTCACCTTGTACTCCTTGGCTAGGTTACCCATAGCCTTCATGAATGGGGGCATAGTGACAGTTGTTGTTGACATGTTCGAAAGTTTTGAAAGTTTTGAAAGTTTTTGAAAACGCTTATGTTTTGTTGATAAAGTAGAGTATTTGTTAAAATTTACTTCAATTTTTTTTTTCTCTTGATTTTTTGTCAAAAAATTACAAAAAAACTTCAACTTTTTTTCAAAATAGTTCAAAATTGATCAATTGTGTCAAATTGAAAAAAGGGTTTTAGTTAATTAATTAAGGTTACAAAACAATCTATTTATTTTAATACTCTCCACGAGTTAGGGTCGTAAGCTAGCTTCCAGGTTTTACAGCCATATGTCTGCGCATGCTCCTTAAGAATTCCGTTGGAATAATCCGTTAGCCGTTCCACCTCACCAAACATCTCAATAAACTGGTCACAAGTGTCTCCTTTCATTTTTTTGTAGACTAATTGCCCAAGGTCGTTTTCTTTAGGTCCACAACTGCTTTTCAGAAGATCGGCAATCCGGTAGATAATATCCGTTACACCTTGAACTTGAAGTTGGATGACATCAGATATGTCTTTCTTTTTCTCATATGCTTTGTAAGAGGCATGGACCTTAGAGGCAAACTGCTTGTCAGTGATTTCCTTATTCAAATAACGGATTCTAAGCTCTAAGTTGTCGACCACATTATCAGTTGTAAACCGGTCTCCGTCATGTAATTGAAGATGGATGGTCTTGCGAATAATATGAGGGATTTCCTTAGACATATAATCTATTCTAAGACGGTCCTGAGCACCCAAATTGTCAAGCATACCTGTCCGTTTAAGACAGCCGGAGATGAAACGGTTGGCTTGTTGGTCAGCTAGGTCTCGTCCACACTCAAAATCACCCAAGTTTCTAGGAGCGGCACCTCTATTCTGCTGTCTTTGCCACTCATAAAAGTGTGGGTTGTGGATGCGAGTTTCGATCGTGCCCCTACGCCAACTGAAGGCAGTATGACATTGAGTACACCACATCTGATCACACCCTTCGATTTTGTGGATGGGAGTGGAACACTTGGGACACGGCTTTGTATCCTTGGCTAGAAGTTGGGCAGTAGCTCTGACATCAGGATCGCAAGTATGCTCTGCGTCACGACTCATGCCTTTGATGACATGACAGTCAGGACAGGTCCATTTGTCACAGAGTCCACACTTCCATTGGCTTGAGAGGTAGCCGCGACAGTTTTCATCAGGACACTTACGACCAACAGTATTGGTCTTAGTTGTGATGACACTTCCTCCAGCATCGATTTGGTGTTTCAAAGCCCATCGTCGCTGGTTAAGAAGACGAATCTCAAGCTCGATTTGCTTAACTTCCGCTTCCATAGATTTGATCTCCTTTCGGCTTTCGACAACAGACATAGTAGCTGGTAATAAAGCTTTCTCTCGCTCAACTCCAACCCGAGAGTTCATAGCTTTCCACTCTTTATTGACCCAGGTCTTAGGGAAATTATCAGTTACGAATTTTCTAGTCCATACTTTCTGACAGATGTAACTGTCGTCTGGCTTCTTACCTTTATTCATACAAACGGTTTCGTCTTGGTCTAGGATGTAGGTTTGGCAGCAAGAACGACATGCTGCGAACTGGCACCAAGGACACGACACTTGTTTGTGATTGGACTGGTTAAAGTCCTCGCAGCATATTAAACAGGAGTCCATAGTGTTAGTTTGTGTGTTCGAAAGTTCAAGACACTTTGCTTTTAGTATGTGGGTAACAGATTTGGTAAAACCAACATCAATTTTTTTTGTGCCAATTTGTTCCAAGTTGAAGTTGAAGATTGGACTGAAGGTTGGACTGAAGATTGGACTGAAGGTTGGACTGAAGATCTCCGTATACCCATTTCCCGTTATGTAACCGATTTCCCGTTATGTCACCGATTTCCGGTTAGTGGGGGTATAGGGGCCCAGGGTATAAAGAGAGAGATTTACCCCCAGAGAGGGAGAGATTCTAGGGTGCGTTGAATAGTACCGTTGGTGCCACAGTATCTCCCTTCAGAGCCTCCTTACATAGGTGTTACTCTACATCATAATACTCAAAATTATATTATATTTAGGTTATATATAATGGGCTACAAATATGGAGTATGGTATACATATTCGGGAGAATTATTTAACCTACATCATCAAGGTCATTTTACTGTGACTTGTTTTATGGAAAAATGTGATGCTATCCGATTATACGAAGAATTAAAAACAAAATTTGGAACAACTAATATGATTTATACAAATTGTAAAGAACCAGTAATATTTAAATCAAATTTATATGATGATGATACTAATGATATGCGTTCATGGGGATATACAGGAACTGTTTTAAATTGGGATGAAATAAAAAAAGTAACAGATAATTATTCTTGTAATTTCTCTCATCAACCTCATAGTTCAATGGTTTATACTAAAGATTCTAAAAACATTTTACCAGTTATTTGTGGTGAGAATAGAATAATAAATGGAACCTTAAATGTAGTTGATATATGTAGTGATAACCCAAGTGAATGGGAAATAATTAAATTATAATTTCTCTCAATGAATTATAATTTAAACAGCAAGTATACATCCAACAGCAATGAGTACTGTAGCTGTAAGACCAATAACAGGTTTAATTTTATGACAAGTAGTTTCTTGACTGTTTTCAATATTTGTATTAGTATAGGTACTTCTAACAGGTTCAGGTAAAATACGAATTCTGTTAGAAAAAGAAGTTAATGATCTTCGAATAGAAGACGGAGTTTTTTTCTCTCTTTCTCTCTGTTCCTCAATAGAAGCTAGTATCATATTATCATCACTAGAATCAGTATCACTTGAATTACAATGTTTTGAAGATCTAATAAGTTCTGATGGCCTGACAGTGTCATTATAGCTAACAATTGGTTCATCTGAATCAGAATTATAATCAGAAAAATAATCATTATAAGAAATAGGAATAATCGAAATAGGCATTTAATATAAATAAAGAATTATTTTGAAGTCGTTTTTGTTAATAATTTATGATACTTATAGAAAAAATAAAAAGATGTAAGCATCAATAATACTGCCAAACTTAAAATAATAAAATTTTCACTAAAGTGGGGATTTACTTTGGCACCAATCCATGAAAATATAATGTAAAAGAAAGTAATAACTAAAGCTACTGGAATATCAATATTATCAGATTTCCAATATTCGTAAACTGCTCCCGCAGAAATAGGAAACAAAACAGCTAACAATGTAGTTCCTGCCGCCTTCTTTTGGTTACCAGCAATACCTGAAAATATTAACAACATTGATATATAAAATCCACCTGCTATGCCTTGAAATCCACCGATAAAACCAACAACGCATCCAATAGCTATCGCGGTTAAATATTTAATTAAAGAATTCATTATATAATAAAAAAATATTATTTTAAGAGTATATAATGAATTGTCCTCGTTGTAAAGATTGTATTTGTCCTCACAAACCATCATCTTCAGATAAATGGAGATATACCTTAATAACAACTGTAGTATTACTAGTAATTATGAATCCATATAGTTATAAGTTAATGGAAGCAATATTTGGAAAGATAATAGGAAAAATATCAAATGTAAATGGATGTCCCACATATAAAGGGATGTTACTAAGTGCCTTAATTTTTACAATAATAGTAAGATATATGATGGACTCTGATATTTAAGAAAAATAGCTCAAATAAAAATTGAAGTTTTTTATTTGAACATAGTGTATGTATAGATTGAATTTTAAAAGCCTTTCGAGTTTAAATAAACCATCAGGAGTACCAAAATTAGTAATACCAAAAGCAGAACCAAAAACAAAATCAATAACTATGACACTGTGTTCATATTGTGATAGTAAAGATCATAATATAAACGGATGTCCAATAGATTGTGATTTAGTATCACTTCTATCAAGTGATGTAGAACCAGATTTTAACAATATGTCTATAAAAATATTAAAAAAGATAGCAACCCAAATAGGTGTAAAAACATCTTTAGGTAAGATACATTTGGCCTTAATTATGAAAAAGAATTGGCTACAAAAAAAAAGAGAAAGAGAAGAAGAACTAAAAAAACTTCAACGAGAAATAGCAGCCTTGAAAATAAATATGATGATTGAAGAGTGTCCTGTATGTATGGAGAAGATAGAAGGAAGCAGTTCATCAACTCCATGTGGACACAAATTTTGTACAAGTTGTTTTGTAAAATCAGTATTGAGAAAAAATAGTTGTCCGATGTGTCGAGCAAAAATAGTAGATGATAATGAATATATAGATAATGGAGTAAATAGAATAAGAGTTGAACGATTGGATACCTCGTTTGAACTAGAGATGGAAGAATCTGTCATGGATATAGATATAGCAAACTATTTAGTCCAACTGGGTCATCCATTTGATGATGAACAAATAGTAAATGTTAATAATTTGACATTTTCTAGAAATGTGTTTGAGAATGAAGAAAATTAAACTCCTCTATCCTTAATAACCTTGTTGATAGTGATTCCAGCAGTATATGTAAGTGCCATAATAAGACATGTAATGGCTACATATAGAGAAACATTTTCAACCATTTTTTTATCTGAAACATTGTTGAGTTTAGATACATATACACCTGTAATGGCAACAAGAATAATTCCGATAATAGCATTAACAATAACAGCATTTTTAAGTTTCATAGTGAGGAATGGAATAAGAAAAAGAAATGGAAGAATAGATTCAATAATTGCGGTTACAATTGCGGAAATCATAGCATTTTTAGATTGTCCAGTTGCTGTATCAGACATATACATAGAAAAAGCGTCAGCTAAAGAATTACTAATACTCAATCCTACAACAGAAGAGACGATAGCTCGTAAATGTTCACCAGAAGACCATACACCGAGACTAATACCTAAGACAGTCATAGCACTACTAACAACACCAAAACTTATACCCTGTCTAAAGGCCTTTGTTTGAAAAATATCCATATGATTAGTATGATGATTCATTTATATATTTATGTTTTAAAAAAAGTATTATTTTATTTATAAATTTTAATAAAATAATAAGATTTAATGTCTTCTAGATTTTTTACCCTTTCTATGATGTCTCTTCTTTGTTTTTTTGCCGCCCATAAGTTTATTGTTTTTAAAGTTTAGACTGGGAGTTTTATTAATAATTTCTTCAATATCAGAAATAGATTTGGCAGCTTTCATTTCAGCAAGAGATTGTTTAAATTTATCAGCTTTTTCATCATATCTGCCTTTATTGCTAGGTTTTTGAAGTTGTCTCATCTTACCTTTGATACTTTGCATAGCATCTCCAACGGAACCTTGAAATCCAGTAACATCAATTTTTTGTTGAGTAAGAGGGATTTCTTTTTCTTCAATTTCTTCTTTTTCCTCCTCCTTTTCTCCTTCATTATCAGAAGGTTCTTCTTCAATAATTTCTTTAGTTTCTTCTACTTCATCGTCATCAGATTTTGGTTTTTCCATAGAAGCTTCAATATCTTGTTTTTCTAAACTATTTAATTCAGATTTAACATCAGATAATTGTTTTTCAATTTTCTCAACTTTGGTTTGGAGGTCGATAATTTGAGCACTATCACCACCCTTTCGTGCGCGTCTTCTAGAATATGAACGAGGCATTATAATATATAAGATGAAATAAAAAATAAATAAATTGTATAATGTATCATAACATTTCAAAAATAATAGGAATGATAGGAGGAGGAATAATAGGAGGAGGAATAAGTTTTTACCTAACTACATCAGTAAATTTATTGAAGAGTAAAAAGGATTATTGGGAAAGAGTATTCAGTAATAGAACATTTTTAGTGTCATCATTGGGATTTTTAGGTGGAGTTTACATATCAACTGGTATAAAAACGAAATGTATAGTAAGTCATTAAAATTCTTTATCAGATTCAGCAACTGGTTTTTTACCAATAGTTCTAATAGACGATTGTAAGGTGCGAAGACATCCTTTGATAGGATCACAATGTTCATCTTCAATAACAATATGTGGGTGTTCTTCAATTAATTTATTAATGTTTGACAAACTAATTTGTAATCTACCTGCTCGTTTTTTTTCAATATTACCAATTTTGGGAGCAACTTTCATATGTGAACGAGGATATTTGGATCTAATATCCTTAGCCATTTGTTTATATTGAGGATCACCCGTTTTGACCATTCTGTCAAGTTCTTGAATATCCGTCTTCATCTCATCCATATCATCAGTTCCAAAGAGGGCAGATTTAGAATCGGTAAGATCTAAACGAATAACACGAGAGGGTATTTTTTTATCACCATCTTGAGTATACTGAATAACAACAGCCTCTAATGGAGAATGTTTGCTCATATTATCAACAGTTCTAAGGGCATCTCCAAAGTCAACTTTATTAGTCTTGGCAGCTTTAACACTAACATTGCGTCCAGTAAGTTGATTAAATTCTTTTGGAATATCATGAACTGATGTATATGATAGATTATTCATAGAATCCATATCAGAAGGACTAACAAATACGGCAATTAAATCATCTTCCCATTCATGTCCATGTGCTTGAACACCAGTATGTGCTCTTTTTTTTGCGGCATCTTTCTTGTCTACCTTAGGTTTGATTTTTCTAGATGTAGCTTTTTTAGCAGGACTTGTGGCCTTTTTATTGGTACTAGATGTCTTTGTCATTTTATATAAAGTATTAAGATTAAAAATCAAAACAAAGAAAAAATTGAAGTACTTTTTGTGAAATAAGTAGATTCATTCTTAAATTTAAGAAACTTGAAAAGTTTAAAAGTTGAAAATGTCATCGAAAGTAACAAAGCAGATTGAAGTGAAGGCAGCTGGAAGTGGTGAGAAAAAGGAACTAAAAAAAGAGCACGACCAAACAGATACTTGTTGTATTTGTATGGACACTCTAAACCCAGGTAAGAATTTTGCGAAAACAAATTGTCAACATGCGTTTTGTCTGACATGTTTGGTAAGAGCTCTGAAGGATAATAATACTTGTCCGATATGTCGAGCAAATATTGAGGAAGAGAAACCGATAAAGACGAAGGCACTGACACTGATACAAGGAGCAGAGATTGCTAGCGAAGAATTGGACATGTTCCCGGTAAGTGACCATTTAGATGCGATAAGATTATTCGATAATCCAGGATCGAGTTTAAAAAGTATGTTGCGTGTATTCAGTTTGGGATTAGTCAAAAGCATTATACGGTATCAAGAAGATGGTAGTGAATGGGAGGTAGATGAGGAGGATTCAGATGATGAGACTGAAGCAGCATGGTAGAATAAATTGTAGTTAGGAGTTTTTAATATTTAAAATAAAGTAAGAAATTTGATTTTTTTACTTTATCAAAATTTACTAAAAAGTATTGTGAAAATAAAATTGAAGTATATTTATTTTAATAAGCGGAATGTATTATTAAATCATCAAGTATAGTAAACTATTGAATATGTCAGTTCGCTCAAACAACTCCCCTAAGGCTACCAAGAAGACCGGTAAGTTTTGTAAGGTGTGTTTTGATTCAGGTAAGGATGAATCGATTTATACTTCACATTTTGTGAAGAGTGCTCCAGTAAATGGGGTAATTGTGTGTCCAACATTGAAGGCAACTGAATGCCGTTATTGTAGAAAGAGTGGACATACTGTAAAGTTTTGTAAGGCTTTACAAGAGAAAGAGAAGATGAATAAAAAGAGAAAAGAGATGCCAACAGAGTCTCCAGTAAAAAAAGAGAAGGTAGTTGAGAAGGTAAGTAATCCATTCAATGTTTTGATTATGGACAGTGACGACGAAGATGAAGAGCACCTTGTGCCATCCATTGTGACTAGTGCTCCAAAAGTAGCATTGAGTGGCTGGGCAGCAATTGCTGCTATGCCAAAGAAGGAGGAACCGAAGAAGTTAACCTTGGTAGTAAAGGAGAAGCCTGTGGAAAACCCTCTGGAAGAATCAGGAAACAGTTACCTGAAAAAGGACTTTTCGAACAGATTATGGAAGAGTTGGGCAGATTATAGCGATAGTGATGACGATGAGGAGGAGTGTGAACCAGTTGGTGTAGGGGCATGGTAGAATAAGTTATATAGATTATGGTAGATAAGTATTGTTTAATTTAATTAAGTAAAGTTTTTTTTGTAGTAATGTAATAAAAATCGAATTAATATATAAATGGGTAAAACAATATCTCATAAGAAAGGGAAAAAAAATAGCTCAAGAAAATTAAAAGAGTTAAAGTTAGACAAAGTTTTAAAATTTAAAAATAATGAGTTAGAATCTGAAGAAAAGCAAAATAATAAACCATCACTTCAAAGATTGTTTAGAGAAAGTAACATAAAAAGGATAAAAGATTTACCACATGATTTAACAAATATGGATGCTTACACGAAGTTAGTAGCGAAAGAGTTTAAAGAATTAAAGTCAGGAAAAAAATTTAGACCAAATGAGAATTATTACGACTATGTAAATTACGCATGGATTGAAAGACAAACAAAAAAATTAGAGAAGCTACCAAAATATTATGTAGAGGTAGATGATTTTAGAATAGTTCAAGATAAGGTTTATGATGAAGTATTATCATATACAGACGAATATATAAAAAAAAACAAATCAACAAGAAAAGGGAAGGCTATCAATGCGATAAGA
>Ga0233411_10000633_pt1 | contig 10516 bp, 8 predicted proteins | sample Na_anoxic_2_MG_FD_179799 | JGI IMG/M metagenome (GOLD analysis project Ga0233411, IMG submission 179799) | Seawater microbial communities from Saanich Inlet, British Columbia, Canada - Na_anoxic_2_MG | ecosystem: Environmental > Aquatic > Marine > Inlet | place: Canada: British Columbia...
CAGCAGGTAATGGGTATACGGACACGGACGACGTGATTGTAGTTATTACGGAAAGACCTACATTAACCGCCCCCGATGTATCAGATGGTGTTAATTGTGGTGACGCAATTACCAACGTAAATTTAAGTGCATATTCTGATGCAACCAATGCTTCATATGTATGGACACAAAATAATTCATTTCTAACTACGGGTCAATTCCCAACAATACAATTGTCTAAAGGTGATTACACTGTAGATGTTCAAGTTACTGATAATGACACGAATTGTGTGTCAACAATATCTACAGTAAATATTGATGTTAGTGGTAGTGATCTTAAAATTAATGATTTTAGTGTTTCACCAGCATATGCAAATGTGTATGGTACAAGTTCTACGGATGTACAGTTAACGTGGACTGTTGATAATGCAACCAATGTGTATATTGAGGGTGTTGGTGAGGTTGATACAGGTTTCGGATATACTTGGGTTACTATTGAGGAACCAGGTGGGCATATACCGTTCACATTATCTGCAATGGATGGTGAGTGTTTACTTACCGAGACAATTTACGGAAACTACACGTTTGAACATTCCCTTATTGGTATTTGTAAAATTCGTGAGGATTATATAAAAACTTACGGTATCGATGAATTAAAATTTGGTAAAGACAGATACATTAATTTAGTTGATTATCTTCCTGAATATGTGAGAAATTCTGAAACGGAAAACATTCTTCAAGAATTTGAAGGATATCTAAATAATATGTACACCGAACAGAGTAACTATACTTGGGATGAAGAAGAGTTAGATATATCAATATCTGACACCAAAGACGATAAACAATGGTCTTCGAGTGATGTGAACGGTCATGGTGAGGAAAACAATCTTCCAACATCAGCGGTCAATAACCAATACGAATTCACAGGTGTGACTTCTGCGGGTACAACGGATATGTTTCCTATAACTCCTGCGGATAGTGCGGGTGAAGTATTCATAAACAATATGTGTAATATTACCGATGATAAAATTTCTATTTTGGATAAAATATTTAGATTGACGGAGCTTTTTGATCCCGATTTAATGCCTGAGCATCTTCTACAAAACTATGCGGAAAACCTTGGGTATACCGCAGGTATTAGTAGAAACGCTATTGGTGATAGCAGAGGTGATGACGAGGCAAGAGAGATAGAACAACGACGTTATCTTAGATTCATGATTCGTAACCTACCTAACTGGTATCAAATCAAATCTAGTAGATCATCTATTCAAATCATGTTATACTCTTTTGGTTTGATTGGTGACTTTGTGTATTACTATACTAAATGTTACTCGGATGAACTTAACACTAGTCCCACAGAATATTTACCTGGGTCTAATGTGGATTTGTGTAACTTGAGTTCTGATGAAGATGATTCATCTACAGATAACGAATTAGAGAGTTCTGTGTGTAATTTGTATCAAGAGGGTGGTAACGTTGATATTTGTGACGAATACTTAGCTAGTGATCCTCGTAATGACACCGCTTACGAAATTTCAAAGTTTCGTGCGTGTTTAGGTAAATATACAGAGAATGCTGATAAATTTCTAAGAGAAGTTCATGGTGCACATAATCTTCCAAATGATGATTGGATCTTAACACAAGCAGACCCGTCATCAACTAGAGAAGATCTGACATCAATACCAGAGGATAAAGGGTATTTTTCTTCTCCTCACTTCAAATTGTGGGTTGAGCTTGATGAAAGCACAGGAAACTATTCTACAGATCCTGATAGACAACGGATGATAAGTGCTGCGGTTGATGCGGTTAAACCGATCAATACGGTATTTGATGGTGTTACGGTTCACTTTGACACATTATCAATGATGTACCAAAAACCTGTGACACGTATACGAAAGCACATAACAATAATTTCTGACGGTACTTATGCCGAAGAAGAAGAACCAACTTAAAAATATATATAAATAATGATATATAATAAAACAATAATAATCGGAGAATAATATGGGTATATATTCAATGTTGACTAGTAGGGGTGTGAGTGAGATTAATACCGCTCAACCTGAGACTGGAATACTAATAGAGGTAACTCATTGGGTTGGTGCATTTGATGCTCAATTGTCAGCAGACTATGCGACCCCTAATAATACTGACTGGAATGATATAGCAAACTATACGAGTCCTGATGATACGTATCCAAATGAATATAGTAGCACTACAGGTGATGTTGTGTATTGGAAAACAACACCAGATGATTTGGAAACCCCAAATAAAAATGATTTGTATACGGGTGTGAGTTATCAATCTGTAGCTGATATGGACACAAAAAACTATATAGGTGTTTGGGTGGTCCCCGCAGGTGTAGACCCTACAACAGTATCATATCCATCAGGAACCCCTGATAAGGGTGATTATTGGTTGTTGGATGGTGACATCACTAAGGATGGTATAACATACTCAGACAATACAGACCCAGGTGGTCCGAACGCTGATAAGATAGCGTGGAATGGTATTGCGTGGGTTAATGCTACAAATAATGACACAAACTATAGAGGTAACTTTAAAGTGTTAGTTACTGCTGACACAGATAAAGATCCCGACGAAGAGTTTCTAGTTAACAAAGTAGCTATATACGGTATCAAACGAAGCGAAGATGGTATTGTTTTAGATGATCCGTATCTTTTAGGTCAAGTTATACTCCCCGATGCACAATTAATTAAAGGTAAGAATCTTGGTGATAGTTCATCATTTTCTGTTGATGAATTGATTATAGATTTCCAAATTGATACCGCAGCTGTTGTTGTAGATTTTGATAACATAATTTATGCATCACAAAACGATTATTGGTCAAGAGTTACTAGTAATGATGGACAATACGGATTACAATATGACGGTCAAGTATTTATTAGTAATAAATTGGGTATCGAAGATACAAGTTCAACATTCCCAAGTAATGATGATGTTGGTGTAGGTAAATTACTTGTTGCTACATGGTCGTCCGTAAACAAGGCTAATACGACAGAAGAACATAAATTACCACAATTAGTACTACAATACAATGACTATAAGACTACGGCTGCGGTTCCTTATACACAGCGTATTAGAACTACACTCAAAACAAACGAATTTGGTGATTGTGAATTAGACTTCTATGGGTCATGTGCTAATGAATATGGGTACTATTCGCTCGTACCAAAAGTAGATAAACTTTTTGGTTTGGGTAATGATGGGCAACGATGGAAATCTGTTAAGGCTTCGGAGTTGTTTGAGTTATTTTTAGGAAAAGATACAAAAATCCCTGATAGTGTGAATGAAAATGGTTCTTATGGATATGTGACTATCGGTAGAAATTCATATTCTAGTGATAGTCGGTTAGGTTTAGGGTTGTTCGGTAATTCATCTATAATAGTTGGACCGTATATTGACGACCTCTCTGTAAATACAAGTCAAGATTTAAGCAACTATTATTATATGTATGGAAATATATCGAACTACACACTACCAATTAGTGATTCAACAACATTCCAATATAATTTAGGTATTCGTAGTACACAAAATACATTATTATATAGTATGAGTAAGGACTATACATCTTCTAAAGAATTTGATGATGGTGGGTCTGGTGGTGATGCGGAAGCAACTATGACTCAAATCCGTAATCTTGCGGAGGTTGGTGGTGATTCACGAGAAGCTGATGGTGACACAAGACCTTTTGTAAAAGGTATTATTGATTCGGAGTATTTTAAGAAATTTTTTGATAAAACCAAATGGTCTAGTGCAAAAGAAGGTGTTGATCGTATACATAAACTTCGTGAAATAATTTATGGTGATGCATATGGTGGTGATGTTAAAGATATTACTACTGCAAAAGGTGATGGTATTAATAGAGATGTTTATATCGCTGCTCAAAGATTCTTATTCACTAATGGTGATGTTGTTCCAATGATTGATGGATTAAATAATCTTGGAACTCACGACCATAGATATAAAGACTTATATATCGATACTATTCATGGAGCAAAACACGCACCTAATACTACTAGTGGTTATGGTGGATGGAATCTATTAGAGATTGATGCTGATATTGTCCCTGTGAGTGATACCAATAAAATTACTAGAAGTCGTAGAGGTTATCGCTTTGAGCGTATAGATTGTAAGAATCTTGGTCAGGGAAGTGATTATATTGATAGAGGTTATATAACTAATATTCATGGTGAAAGTATTGATGCTGATAATGCGGATATCACATATATAACTTCAACTCAAATAGGTACACAAAATATAGATACAATAACAATTAATGGTTATGATTTTAATGATTTGATTAATGATGTATCATATAGTCAATCGTTCAGTTTAAAGTTGTCTTCTGGTGATCATCAATTAGATAGAGGTAATACAACATATGTTAGTGGTGGTAGTGCTACATATACGTTCGAGTTTACGATTAATGCTGTTGCTGATACTGAAAAACTTAAAAGTTGTATGGTTATTGTAGAATCAAAAGGAATGAAAACCAAAAACACTAACGGTCATTGGACTGGTGGTCAGTGGCAAGATTTACTACATACTGACAATAATACATCAATAAAAGATATGTTGAAGTCGTTTGTGCCTGAAGATATTGTGAAGAATACATCATTTTTACAGAATAGTACATCAAACAAATGGTTGTCTTGTACTCAAAACAATGGTGATAATATGGAAAATCTTAGTGGTGCTGTTAGTGTTGGTGCTGATGCAGGTACAATGACTTGGAAGGTTAAGTGGGGTAGTTCAGGGTCTCATAGATGGGATAAAGATACTACGGTCACATTGAATGAACGTACAACTTTAAGTATAGTGTAAATTATATAAATAAAATAAAAAGAAGTTATTAATTAAATAGGAGTTATCTTATGTTGAAGACATTGAAAAATTACCAAATCTTGGATTTGGTGGAAGCGTTTACAAAAATTGGTGAAAGCAAAATTAAATCTAATAAGAAATTCAGCTATGCGTTGATTCTTAATGATGAATCTATTAAACCTTTCGTTAAGGCGATGCAAGAAATTGCATCACCATCAGAAAATTATGCAGACTACGAAAACGAGCGTAATAATATAATAAGGGAATATGCAAAGGTTGATGGGGATGGTAATATCGTCCTCAACGACCAAAGGGGTGTTGTGTTTAAAGATGGAGCGGATGATACTGTTAGGGATCTTCTAACCGCTCTTAATGATAACAACAAGGACATCCTAGATGAACGTACCAACGATATCAACGAATATAATGAACTTATCTCAAAGGACGTTGAGGTTGCTATTCACATGATTGATCTTGATGATGTTCCCGAGGAAATTGGTGAAGATTTATTCTTAGTAAAGTTACTTATGCCTATGATTGGCTAAGATATTATAAAATAAATTAAAAAAGGGAGATTAATCATCTCCCTTTTTTTGTAAAAAATATAAATAGTAATATAAAGTAATTATAGCGTATAGGATATATGATGGCAAAACAAGGATTTTTCCCAAATGTAATGCATGGTGATAAGTGGAAAGTTACATTTTCAAATATACCAACATTGGATGACATGTCTGATATGAGGTACTTTGATAACTATATCAAGTCGTGTACACTCCCCCCATACACTATGGGTGAGATAATCTCTCAATTACCTATGGGTATGCAGATAAGACACCCTTTAGGTGGTATGAAGCGAAATCAAGACCTAGGACAGCTCCCTATAACGTTTAAAGTGTCTGAGGACATGTATAACTACATAATTCTATTTAATTGGATGCAACAGCTACGATATGGTCAAATAGACCCTAAACACGACGACTTCTTTAGAAAATACACAATTAAACGATTAGTATTGAGTATGTTGGATAATCAAAAAAGAACAGTTGCCGAGATAACATTTACAAATGTATTTTTACAAGACTTAGGTGCTCTCGACTTATCATTTGGTTCAACAGAAGAATTGTCGTTTAGTTGTGGGTTCAGTTATGAAGAAATATTCTATAAGACACAAAATCCTATGGGTGGTGGTGTTGTTATAGACACACCTGTTAATGTGGTTGAATGTGGCACTAGTGGTGTACCGTTTAACCCTATCCTTGACTGGGAGCAACGTTAATGGTCTATCAAGTACAAGTTGCATTAGATGTGGAGTTCACAGATTTAGTTGTCAACACAATTGTTGAGAATACAACCGACCACGAGATTGTAAAGGACTTAGAACCATTTACCGTCTACCATTGGCGTGTAAAAGCTATAAATCAAATGACAGGTGCACAGAGTGATTGGTCCGTTCCTTGTGTGTTTAGAGTTAAAGCTACTGATGTGGTTATTAACCATAGTATAGACGAGCCAACCACAGACTACTCTTATGTTTGGTATGGTACTGAGGTGTTTGGTTTAGAGCACAAATTTGTTAGAAGTTATGACACAGAATGTATTACCCCTGATGCAGTTATAGGTTTCGGTGTTTGTGGTTCTGAGGGTGATGCAGTAATCGGTGTAGGAGATTGTCCAGGAGTGTGTGTTCCTGAGTTTGATGGTTTCGAATTAGAATACATCTTCACCGAAAATAATGAGCTATTATACACCGAAGATGGTGTTATGTTAGCATTGGAATTTTAAATTATATAAATAATTTAAGATTGAAGGAGAATTATATGAAATTATTGAAAGTACAGTTACTTGCCGACAAGAAGGTTGTGCAAGAGACTTTGAATAGAATGGGTATATCGAACAAGAAGAAAAAAGTTCTATACCCAAGTTGTTATATTTATGAAAAAGATGAAGAGTTCTACTTAGTTCATTTTAAACAACTATTTACAATGTCACGAGATGATGCTTATGACAATATAAGTGAGCAGGACATCTTGAGACGTAATAGTATTGCATTTTGTTTAAAGAATTGGGGATTGATCGATATAGATGACAAATTTATCGAACCTCATGATAGTTATGTTTTTGTTCTACCCCACGATAAAAAGGACGGGTGGAAGATCCAACATAAGATCAACTTATATACGTTGCGTAATAAAAACGATTTTGATATCTAAAGGATTGTGTTATGGAAGATTTTGCAGAATCATCATACGATGAAAACGATATAGAAGACTTCGAGGAATATCTTCATTACTATAGGTTCGATGATGGTGGCTATGGTGATGACGAAGAGGAAGAAACCCCCGAAGACGAAATAAAAGAATTATATTTTTAATTAAAATACATGGAGAAACATGATGGATTTTTTAACATTTCTAAAAGACTATGAAAATGAAGATGTGTCTGCGGTTAAGGGCATATATGAGTCTAATAAAGCAAAAGAGACTGCAATAATTAAAGAGGCATTCAATAGTGAATTTCCTAGTAAGAAAGAAGCTATTTTCAACCTTAAAAATTACTTTGTAGAAGAAGCTACGGCTCCGAAGACTATCGATGCATCATATGCTAAAGATAATCTGTCGGATATCCGTTCTAAAATAGAACAGCTTGATGAAGGTGATATTCGTATCATCATCCACAACCACGAAGATTCTAAGAGTGATGCGGGTGTTGGTTTTGAAGAAGAAGCAAAGAAGACAAAGGGTAAGAAGCGTGGTCGTCCTGCTAAAGCCCCTGTTCCTGTAAACACGGGTGTTGTTTATGATGAACCTGAAACTATAGTTGCTCCTGAAATCGACTTAGAGCCTGTTGGTGATATCGGTGGTGGAGACATCGGTGGTGGTATGATGGGTGACGGTGATGAAGATATTACTGATGCTGATTCTGAAATCAAACCAATCGATGATGTTGTTACTGACAAAGAGACAAATCTCGATGACGTTCCTGGTGAAGATGATGTTGTTGTTGATGTTGATGCTGTTGACGTTGGTGATGAAGATATCCTAACCCGTGCATTAGGTAAAATTAATGACGAAGATGAAGACATCACAGATGAAGATTCTGAACCTGAAAATATTCTTGATGTTCCAGGTGAACCTACTAAACTTCGTTGGTCTGATATAGCATCTAAACTCACTGATGATGAAGATGAATCGGTTGAAGATGACAAAGATGGTCTAGTTGGACAACTAAATGACTTAGATCTTGATGATGATGAACTCAAACTTGCTACAGAGATGGCAGAGTCGGGTGAAATCGTTGAGGACGATAGTAAAGTTAGTACTGCTGCTACACTTATCAATCAAATAAATAAATCTTAATATACAATTTAAGAATTTTTATAAATAAAAGCGAACTTCACGGTTCGCTTTTATTTTTTAATCAATTATAAGCCACACACAGGACACACAACAACTTTATGGTGTAAAGTTACCCTGATTGTGGTTAATATTGCTCTATGGGCTTCCTAGAGCGTTTAAGGAGGGGATATGAAGACATCTGTTTACATTCCTGTGGACAACAATAGCATGGATTTACTATCGAGTATTGTTGAACTGTACAATATTGGAGAATTTCCACCTGATGAGATCATAATTAATGCTTGTGGTATTGATGATGAGAAATCTTTAGGTATTCTCAAGCAAATTCACGAAAAAAATCATAAAAATGTGAAAATATTTGCGAGAAAGACATATGATTCAGTTCCTGACAACATGAATTATGCAAAATCGTTAACAAATCATGAAATTGTACTATTACACGACCCAAAAGTGCTTCCGAGCGTGAAAAGATGTGAAATAGTGAAAAATTACATGACAGATTGTGATGTTAAGGTTGTTCACCACACATCTTACAACTTTGATGTGTTTTTTGATGATAGTGTTCCTGTAAAATACAAAAATATCGTAAAATCTTATGACTTATACACAAGATACTTCCCATTTGGTGAAAAGTTGCATGCTTGGCAGTATACTAGGCGTTATGGTCAAGAATTTGGAGCACAGTGGGTTGATATTAACTCTGTGTGTGTCCGTCGAGAAGTGTTGGACGAGTTTGAGTTCAAAAATGATTATGGGTGGGAACTATATAGAGGAAATGGTGACGGAATGGGTTACGAATTCGCATTAGAGACTTTGTATAAATACAAGAGATCAGAGATACTAAATATACCATTAACAATTGTAAATTAACATTGAGGACAATATATGTCTAAGAAAATTGCAGTCGTTACTTCTTTAATCGGTGCTTATGATAGCAACCTGTTAGAGTTTGAATACGACAGAAGTAAATATGAGTTCATATGCTACACAAATATGACAAGATTGAGATCGAATACATGGACTATTCGACACGTTGATGAGTTACAGGTTCCCAACAATAATGCGAAGTCTTCGTATTATTACAAGTGGCAAGCCCACAAACTATTATCTACCGACACATACAGCAGTATGATTTGGGTGGATTCTAGTTTCACATCAATAAATATGAATGAAATCGATGCAATGGTAGAAGAATTTCGTGCATCAGATAAATCATTATATATCGAAAAGCATCCGTCAAACAATACATTAATGGCTGAACTAGAACTTAACAGCACACTTAACAAAGATGACATTAATGCGATGCGTTCACAAGTACAGAGATACTTTGATGACGGATTTAGAGAAGATTATGCTCATATGGTAGAGACAGGTTTGTCTTTCCGTAAATTAGATGATCCACAACTTAATGCTGTGTGTGACACTATATGGAATGAAATTAAGCCTGACGGTAACACCAAGCGAGATCAATTAATTTATGATTATGCTGTGTGGAAAAACCAATTCACCAATTTTGCATTTTTCTCGTTCGAACGTAAATTAAAAACTATATTATTCCAAGACCACCCACACAAATCAACATACACAGAAAAGGTGTTATTGATTGGTCCGTGGTTTGGTGAGGCAAAATATGAACCTATGTGGGCAAAATTTGCTGAGAGATACACAAATAAAACACCTGTTGATAATATTATAGTAGGGTGTCGATCAGGTAGCGAACATTTGTATAAAAATATAAATCCTGATCGAATTATTACTACAGACCCTGATGGTGTTATGTCAGGAAAACTGTTGGACGGACGGGTTCCTAGATTTAATCCTACGGCTAATCGTGATAAAACTCTTATAGAGTTGCACGCAGACCACGAAGATTTTATTGATGTGGAGAAACAAATTCATATAGTATGGGCAACGATTCGTGCTGATGCATTTGATGAGAAATATACTGCTTGGATTGATAAGTGTGATATACCTGAAAATATAATCCCTCATATTGGTGTTGATACGGAAGAAGATAAAGCAAAGATCACTTGTGTTGATCCTAAATATATTGCTGTTAATCCACCACCACGCAAAGGTGTAACATATCCTGGTTATATGTTGACATCTAAAATAGAATCAGATAATGATCAGGATATTGTTATATTTGCATCTGATGATTTTGTTCCTACAGATAGATGGGATGCGTATTTGTATCAAGAGTTTACTGATTATGATGGTAGCTTACTAGTTAACGATAAATGTGAGCCTATAATTAAAGATATTATGACAATACCAATTATGACCTATCATACACTATGCAAGTTGAATAAGATAGTTTATCATCCTGC
>Ga0233411_10000636_pt1 | contig 10493 bp, 2 predicted proteins | sample Na_anoxic_2_MG_FD_179799 | JGI IMG/M metagenome (GOLD analysis project Ga0233411, IMG submission 179799) | Seawater microbial communities from Saanich Inlet, British Columbia, Canada - Na_anoxic_2_MG | ecosystem: Environmental > Aquatic > Marine > Inlet | place: Canada: British Columbia...
TGTTGGCCGGGTAGGACCCAGTCTGGCCCCTGATGACTGTGTTAGCAGCTCCAGCGCCCTTGGTCCACGTTAGTGTAATGGTGGAGTTCGTCTGAGACGGTGAAGTCAGAGATGTTGGCTCTGAGGGGAGGGCTGTAAAGGATACTTCGTCACCATAATCCCATCCACCTGTGTTGTAAGCAGCTGCCCTGACATAGTAGGTATCTCCAGGTGTCAGACCCGAAGTCTGATTCGAAAAGGTCCCCAATCCCCAGTATCCGGACTCAGTAGTACTGGAGGTGTAAGCCGTAGCGTTGGGTGCCACATCTCCAGGATTACCTCTGGAGGTGGTGTCCCAGACAAAACCACGGATCGTGATGTTTCCACCCTTGAGGTCTGTGACGTTACCGTTTAGTGTTGCCGTCGTAGAGGCGATGCCTGAAACTGGGTCAGTCGTCACCTCCGGAGCATTTGGACTGAACTCGACATGGAATCGTGCACAGTCGGTTGTCGAGATATCATAGGCTCGGGCGTCACGCTCCTGTGCAGCAGGAGAGAAACCCTTGATGTAAAACATCATTGCATTCCCGGGAACCCATCCGGCCTGACCCACAATCTCGTCCACGATTGTGGAGAGATCAGGTGTGCTGTAGTCGAGATTTGCCGCCCACAATCCCGGACTCCACGGAACATAAGCCGTTGTCAAGGGTTTCGCATTGGCCGTGGCCGCACTAGTGGGAGCCGACGGGTTGGCCTGGAGGATACCGTAGATTCTGCAGCTAGCATCAGCGGATAACGAGGACCAAGCATTCAAAGTCAAATTGGCCACGGTGACATCGGTCCCGTTGGGGATGTCGACGTTCAGGAACCTTGCATACATGTTCTGATAGGCACCTGATGTATATCCAAACTGGGTCACTCCCGAAGAGGAGTAGAAGTTTGAAGAGTACCAGTAACCGTCATCGCCTCCTGCCGTGACGATGTAGTCCGTGACTGCCTCAGTGTCAAAGTACAACTCGTCACCATAATCCCAATTGCTGTCATTGAAGACTGCAGCCCGAAAGTAGTATCGCGTGTACGAATTCAGACCGGTGGTCTGATTCGAGAAAGTCCCAGTTGAGAACGTTCCGTTTTCGGTCCAGTAGGAGTCATAAGACGTTGCCCAGGGGGCAGTAGTATTGCTGGGTTCCGATAGGGACGTAGTCCCGTAGACAAACCCTCGAGTGGTGGCGTTTCCTGCTCCCCCAAGATCCGTGACGTTTCCGTTGAGGGTCGCGGACCCTGTTCCTACAGATGTTGCAGCGTCAGTAGTGACTGCTGGGTTGCCCACTGCCGCAGTTGTCCCGTTATCCTCATCATAGGTGTCACTATATCCGCCAAGCGCGTCCCACCCCCAGGCTCGGTAGAAGTAGTTGCTACTGGGCGTAAGCCCAGTATCCTGAACATAAGTCCCAGTACCGTTGTAGACCAAGTAACCAGCAGTGACATTTGCTGGGTAAGATCCCAACTGGCCCCGGATGTAAGTGTACTCCGCCCCGGTCCCTGTGACCCAGCCTAAGTCGAGGCTTGACGTTGTGGCATTGGCTGTTGCCAGAGACGTCGGCGGCAGCGGCTTTGTGGTAAAGGACAACTCTGTTGAACTATAAGACCATCCAGCGCTGTTCCGTGCAGCAGCACGGAAGTAATAGGTCGTTCCCTGACTTAAAGAGGTAACAGCGCGGGCGAAAGTCCCCACCGTGAAGTTGCCGAACTCGTTCCACGAGTTGGCATAAGCGGTAGCATTAGGGGCCATATCACCAGGTTGCGACCTGGAAGTGGTGTCCCAGACGAAACCCCGAGTCGAACAATTCTGACCTCCAACATAAGTGATATTGCCATTCAAGGTTGCGGTGGTTTCCTCCACTAAGGTCGCAGCATCAGTGGTGACAGCCGGCATGGCAACATCCGTGGTGGCTGTCGTATTTGCAGAAACATCAGAGAAGGTTCCGTTGGCGTAAGACCATGCTCGATAGTAGTAGGTCACATTAGGATCCAAGCTGGTATCCGCTATCGTAGACAATGTTCCGTTGTAGACAGAGTAACCAGCAGTGACGTTTGCCGGGTATGATCCAGCCTGACCCCGGATAACAGTGTTCAAGGCACCAGTTCCCTTGGTCCATGTCAACGTGATAGTAGAGTTCGTCTGTGACGGCGAAGTAAAGGATGAAGGTTCCACTGGAAGAGTTGTGAAGGACACTTCATCACCATAGACCCAACCGGCAGAATTCTGGGTGACCGCCCGGAAATAGATGTATTGACCCGGAGTCAGTCCCGTTATTCCATGACTAAAAGTTCCGGTAGAAAAGTCACCGGACTCAGTCCAGTTGCTATATCCAGTGGTATTGGGGGCAACATCTCCTGGGTCAGAAAAGGAGGAAGTGTACCAAACGAATCCCCTGTCAGTACAGTTTCCATTACCCGTACTGGTAATATCACCATTCAGCGTTGCCGCTGTAGCATTCACGGAGGTAGCGGCATCGGTGTCGACAGTAGGAAATCCAGTAACACCGTCGACAAGATAGGTGCGATACCAGCCATCCTCACCAGAAGCATCAGAACAGACAACAAAAGGTATGTCGGGGTGAACCATTGTGACCTTGAGAAAACCACTGTCGATTCCAACGTCAAGCAAATCGTTCATAGGACCAATAATCCCTGTGGACCCAATACCATAGGTTTGCAACGCCATAGAGTTCGTGTCCCGATACACAAGGATGACTCCGTTGGTTCCAAAGGGAGCTATGTCCATATGTCTTCCTTCGGAGGTCTGGTACTCAACCTCGTCAAGTATTGATGCACTCAAGGATCCTCCCGCTGAACAGCTATAGACGGTCATATATCCATCATTATCATCAAGAGAGGTCCACAAGAACGCCCAAATATCACTGGTAGATGCAACAAGAACAGAAGGTGTTAAGTTGCAAGCTCCCGACCTGCCACTTACCAATGCGAGCGTATCATCAGGGGTTTGAGTGATGTCACCATCAGCTGCGATATCAAAGGTAATGGCCTCTACACCCGTAGACGTTGAGTATTGGAGCAAGAACTTCGTTGTACCTAAATACTGCACGTATACCCCATAAGCTGGGGCACTTGTAATTGTCCAGTCTTCAATAATATCGCCAATGGTTCCGTTAGCATAGATCGAAACCGTTGCAACATGAGGGTACTCATCTCCATCCTTGTACCCAATAACCCAGGTATCCCCGGTGTAGAAAAGGACGTCATATGACATACTGTCAACAGAAGTCGTAATAACCTTTGACCCTAAGGTTGCATTTCCGATGTTTCCATCTATATCGCAGGAATATGACCAGAGCTTCGCACCATATTCAGGGTCCACATTTAAGTGAGCAGCAAACGTCGCTACAATATCTGTGTCAGGATTCCTGTAAGCCGATAGGAAGCGAACGTTGGTTTCACTCGGAGCCCATTCAAACTCATCAATAACTGCACCCAAAGTACCATTGGGATACACAATCCTCGACTGCCCCCAACCATCACCGGAATCATCGGTACTTCGTCCCGCAAAGTTAACCAAGACGATACCAGACTGCAACGTCATAGCAGTCCCGTCTTCCATAAACGTCGTGTCAAACTCATAAGAGTCCTTGGCAGTAATGTCCCCAATCGTGTAGAAAACAGCCTCGTTGCCATAAGACCATCCCGCACTATTGTTGGCAGCAGCCCGAACGTAGTAAAGCGTATCCTGAGACAATAACGTCAAGCCATGGGCAAAAGTCCCGGTAGAAAAGCTTCCGGATTCTGTCCAAGAGCTAGCATAAGAAGACGATCCTGGGGTAGTGTTGCCTGGGTCGCTGCGAGACGTAGTGTCCCAGACGAAACCCCGAGTCGTGGCGTTCTGTCCCCCAATAGCAGTAATGTTAGCGTTAAGAGTAGCGTTGGCTACATCAACAGAAGTAGTATCCAGGGTTGCAAGAGTTGGAACCAAAGTGTTCGTCGTGAAACTGTCCTCCGCACCATAGTCCCATCCCCCCGAATTGTAAGCTGCCGCTCTAACATAGTAGGTTTCACTCAGTGAAAGCCCCGAAGTGTTGTTCGAGAAAGTTCCAACAGAAAAGGTGCCGTTCTCTACCCAGTACGAGTCATAAGCAGAGCTCCACGGTGCTGTGGCATTTCCTGGATCAGACTGGGTCGAGGTTCCGTACACAAAACCTCGGGTAGTAACCGCTGTGTCCCCCGTAGACGTCATGTTAGCGTTGAGAGTGGCCGTGGTATTGGCCACCGACGTCGCAGCATCAGTGACTACTGTAGGAAGGGCTCCAGCATCAGTAGCGAAACTCTGCTCCACGCTACTGTAGTCCCAACCATAGGTATTGTAAGCTGCGGAGCGGAAGTAGTAGGTATCGCCAGTTGTCAGTCCCGAAGTAATATTCGAGAATGTTCCAGTTGAGAATGTACCGTTCTCAGTCCAGTAGGAATCATAGGAGGAATCCCAAGGAGCAACAGCGCTTCCAGGATCAGACTGGGTCGAGTTCCCGTAGACAAATCCTCGAGTTGTTACCGTAGCATCCCCCGCCGAAGCAATGTCGCCATTCAACGTTGCATTTGTTGCTCCCACAGAAGTTGCGGCATTGGACGTTACCGTTGGTGGTGACGTCGCGGCTATAGACTGTGTTGTTCCATCCTCGAAACGGATAACGTCCAACCAAGCATCACCATCCAAGTCTTCATGACAAACAACCTCAATAATATGGTTATTGGCTATCTGCATGAAAACAATGTCGGCATAATCAGTGTCATCTGTGTCGTAAGTCACAGATCCTACGTAATCTGTGATTTTGCCATAAACGTCGATCTGGAAGTTCTTGAGAACCCCATAAGTGGAAGAGTCCTCATAAGCCAGTGACAACGTTCCGTCCTGAGGAACCTCCGTGGCTGCATGTAGAAAACTGCCAAGGTCAATAAATTTGGTGTCCAGGATATCGCTCATGTAGCCGTTGGAGTCTACGGTAAAGGTCTTGATACGCCCGTAAGTATCCGACTGGTTCCGATAAGCCAAGGTAAAGAGTCCAGGGCGCACTTCCTTCGGGCTATCATAGTACGCCGGCAAAGCTGAAGAATCGATAACAAGGGTATCAATCATGGACTTGGTGATCGTCCCGTTGTCAGCAACCTCGAAAGTCGAAATAGCACCGGAGGTTCCGCTGGTCCTTCTCATCAAAACAGCAATGTTGCTGTCTTCCATCATAGTTATTTGTGGCCAAGTCCCATAGGTATCGTAGTTCCATAAGTCAAGGCTAGTGTTGATAAAGGACCCGCTACTACTGTTGACGGAAAAGGTCTCAATGTATCCATAATCGTTGACCCCACCATCTTCTCTACCATAAGCAGCAACAATTACTTCTCCGGAAACATGGGCCAACAACGGAGCCCCTATTCCAGTAGATCCGTCCAAAGTGGTCCCCGCAATTTCCGTAATCGGATCTCCGTCGCTGGGGATCGTGAATGTTCCAACACTAGCACCACCACCACTGGTGATTTGATATCCAACTACGTAAACATCACTTCCCACTGCACCATGCGGCTGAATATCTGGGTTCTTACAGTAAGTGACCCAGTTATCAAGAATGTCCTGCTGACTTCCAAGCCTTCCATACTCATCCACAGAATACGTAATGATGACCCCATCACTTTCTTCGTCTCGATGGGCCGTAGCTACAATATCATCGGCGACTCGACAACCAGATATCGACCCGGCAGTCGTGTGTATTTGGGCACTAGATATGTTCAAAGGATCCCAGCCACTTGTCTGCTGGAACCTACCGTTGCCCTCCGTCATAATGAACGAGTCCGCGTCAAGATAGGATGACGAGTCAGTAGACACTGAGACATATTGACCCGTGCGCATCCGCACCAAACCAAGACCATCTGTGGTCCCCGTGGCATAGGTAAGAGTGTCAATTTCATCCCCAATGGTTCCATCGGCATAGACCATCCGTGTTCCCGAGCGCGCTTGGTTAGACGTGTCCTGCCAAACATAGACAACTGTGCTGTTATCCGCTGTGACAATGTCACACTGGGCATAAGGGTCAGTATTCACTGAAGAACTAACTGTTGCAGCGTCCAAAGCAGTCAGGGTTCCATCAATAGCAATGGTGTAACTTTCCAGAAAGAAGTCATCCGTGGTCTCATCAATGTACCCTATAACGTAGGTAGTTCCAGTGATATGGGTAATCCTTGGAATCCGGGGTGCATTTGACGCCCCGGAAAAGAAAGTTTCGGTATCCAGGAAACTATTGCTAATTGTTCCATTGTTGGAATAGACCTGAACAGTACGAAGCCTTCCAAGATAGGCAGTCGTATTTTCGCAGTCAACAAGAACGTATTTGTCTGAGGCCCCATCAATAGGGAGCAACCGCTTCAAAGTGTTGCCACTGGAAGTGTCATAAGCCCAAGTGTCAACCCCTACTGTAATCGAACCGCTATTATCAACTGTGATCGTTTCGAAAGAGGCAGTGTCTACGTTGTTGTCATAAGCCGTCAGGAAGTAGTCACCACTCATATGAGTTACAACAGTCCGACCTCGAGGGGACGCCCCCGACGCCAAATCCTTTTGATCTAGTGCCTCAATCGTCCCGTTGTTAGCATAAATCCGGTAAGTGTAAATTTGGGCCTTAGCTGCACTAACACTGGCCCCACCACCTTCAGAAGCCAGAACATAAATGTTGGTCCCCGGCTTGTTGACTAACACCCGATCGGTCCCAGTTACATTTCCTGCATCACTGAGCTGAGTATCCAAGACACTGCCGAAAGAGGAATCAGTCGGATCGTAGCGAATCGTGTAGAGAATAGATCCATTGCCACTTTGTCGTGCAACAACAGCGACCAGTTCATCATTGAGTCGAAGAACTCCATTGGCATCGGCAGCATAACTGGATGTGACGTCCAAGTGAGAATCATCAGTTAACGAGGTACCTGTTAGGAAGTATTCAATATGAAGATCAGCAGAGCTGACCGGAGCACCATCATAAGCTGTGATCCGTCGGTAGGTACTGTCTGTGGTGGTCGACCCATTGTCCTCTACATAAAAGATCATGGCATTGGTGCCACCAGAGTAATCATAGGTATCAACAAGCTCTTGAACCACAGAACTGAAATCTGTTGTCAGATAATTGGTTCCAACACCCCAGTTTCGAACAATATTCCATGCAACGGAAGTTAATGTCCGGGTAGCATTCTGGGCCTCTACATAAGTGGTCGGGACACTAGGGTTTGATGCATCTACCGCAGAAACCGTAGCGTTCACATTGTCCAAAGCATCCGTGTTCGCCGCATCGAAATTGAGGTAAGCCTGAGTAATTGTTGCGTACTCAGGAACAGTAACGGTTTGGAATCGGAAGCCCGCGTTGGACGGACCATTTGCACCGCTGACATACCCAAAAGCTACCGATGCACCACTACTGCTAAAAGACTCTGCAGTCTCGTACCAATTGAAGTCGTCGGCGCCAGTAGTAATGTCCTCATCAATAGAGGGATCAATACTGACAGGGAACTTCTTACCGTTCAAAGCCACAACCTCAGTAAGAGTCCCATCCCCCATCACTACCTTGATATCACCACTGATGTCTTCACCATCACTATCATAAGCCCGGTAGGTCAGGTCAGGAGATACTTTGTCCAAGTCAGGAAGAGTGACGTCAAAAGTAACCGACTCCGGGGCCTTGTTTGATTTATGGATGTGTTTGTATCGAACACCAGAAGGCGTGGCCTCAACCACCAAGTCCGTGTCTTCAAACACGTCAACCCAGGTGATAGTGTTGTCGTCAATCGTGAAGCTTGGAACAACAGGAGCCTTGCTGGTCACATTGAGTTCTGTGTCCCGTGCTTCTTTGATTCGAAAGTCAAACTCAGAACCGTCGGCTCGTGAAGTGTAATGGAATCCCGGCATCCCAGTGGTATAAAGATCCAGTTCGTAAGGGGCCGCAACAACTTGGTTATTGACAATTGTCGTGTTGATATCTACCCAAGCGCTTCCATTGTAGTAATGAACCGGGGTTTGAGACGCAACAGCATGATATACCCCTTGGCCCTGATAGTAAGTCTTGGAACGCTGATCTCTAAAAGCTACGACCTCTTCACCTGGAACAAAAGGGCCCTCAAAACTGCCACTAAAGTCCACTACCGTAGTAGAGGCGGAGTCCCAAAACTTGATAGGAATTTCGGTGGCCTTGTTATCGTTGAGGTATCCGCGGGTGAGCCCAATAGAGGTAGTCCCTGTACCCAGTGCAGTAAACTGAACGGTAGCTAAGGTGCCATTGCCCGTAACCCCGGTAACTCCGGGAAGGTTGATTAAAACTCTATCATTGGCTGGATTCCAAACATCAACAGGAATACGTGTTCCGCCAATGTCCCCATCTCTAACGTCATCGATACGCAGTATCGACGTATCGTAGGTGATATCAAACTGGCCAGCATCCAAATCGGTCACAGGGCCAACATCAACAGTTGCATTGAAGGTTTCCCCAAACTCTACGATAAGAGGAACATTGGCCACCTCCACAGTATCCATAGCAGTAGCCGCGAGCACACATTGAGTTACTGATATGGGAAAAATGGGAAGGGTGCCGATAACCAGGGCGGCGATAAAGAAAAGAATCAGCAACTCCTGAGAGCCACTGACTATACGACGGCAAAAACTGCCGAAAAGCTTATTGCAGACCATGGCATACTACCCCCATTGTCAAATTACCATCGGTACCATTATACACCAAGATCTCAATGGTAACTATCAGATCTCCACAAAGCCTACAGTACTGAGAAACACAGCTTTTCAGATGTCGTAGTAAGTAGAATCAATCGCTAGACAACATAGTATCTCCTAATCATCTGTATTCTCTTATTAGTTTTTGTAGTTTGGAAATTTGGAGAAAAATTGAACGAATAATAACCAGAATTAGGATGATGATTGTTGACTCAATATCCATAGGGTAGTAAGATCTTCACCGCGGTTCCAATCAGGAACATCACCCCTCGTAAACCTGAACCATTTTACATGTAATGACATAGGGTAACGTAGGCTAAATAAGGGTTCAGGTAACTTCACAAAGGGCAGATCATGGAGTATAAGACGTTACGACGTAGGGTTTCTGCGCTCCAAAAAGACCTCAGAAATACCACATGGATCCCCCGAAGTCAAAGAACGGATCTATCAAAACGTATCACAGCGGTACAGGGAGAAATCTATGAACACTGGCGAGCTCATAAGTCTGGAGAATCTGATCCCAGTTCCTCAGGAGATCAAGGATGAGGTCGAAAACCTTGAGCAGATCCAACGTGACCGACAAAGAACCGCGTATGAGGCACTAGTCACAAGATACACACCTCGAGACGTTATTGAGCAAAGAGAAGGCAGAGGCGGCAAGACACTTGATTACATCAAGGCCTGGTGGTTCATCGAACAAGCCAACGCTTTGTTCGGTCACTTCTGGAGTTTTGAAGTTACGGACCAGTACGTAGGAGACCATCAAGTCTGGGTTCGAGGCAAAGTCACAATAACCATCCCTGGCGAAGATTTTGAAGATATTTTCCCCGATGGAACTCGAAGGGTCCACAGACGAGAGACCATGACAATCACTAAGGTCCAGTTTGGGGGACACGACCTTGCCAAGAAAGACGGCAGAGTTATCAGTGTTGGAGACACTCTAAAGGCAGCGGCTACTGACTCTATGAAAAAATGTCTCTCCTTAGTCGGGATTGCCGCAGATGTCTACGGAGACCGCGAGACCTTAGAGGAAGAACGAAAGCAAGAGGAACACAGCCAAGAGGTTCTGCAACGTTTGGCTGCAACCTACAACATGGGAAAAGAAATGGGATGGAGCCAAGAAGAAGTCGAAGCCCGACTTCGTTTGGATCTTGGAAAGGACCTGGAGGACATGACACCCGAGGATGGATTGGAAGCCCTTCGAATTATGAACAGGGCCAAAAAGGAGGCGGCTGATGCGGTTGACGAAAAAGGCTAAGGCCAAACCCAAATCTTCTGGGGCGCCGGGAAAAACTGAAGCTCCCAGCCAGTCTTACGAAGACATCATCATGGATCAAAGGGACCGGCTTCAACAAGCCGAAATTGCTATAGGAACCTTGGAAGAAGCTCTGACCTCTGAACGAAGCAAATCAGGCGATCTTCTAACGCAAATTGCGCAGAACCATGCTGAGTCCAACGCATGGTCTGAACGCTTCGCCGAAGCACTAAGGAACCAAAACAGCGCCGAAGTCCTAGGACTTCGAGAAGCCAACAGGATAATGGCCGTAGAAATTGAGACCCTTACAAAGGAGCGCGATCTCCTGCGTGAAGGCCTCAGAAAGACCAAGCTTATGAAAGATCAGTTTGGGTAAAGGGCTGATAACTAATCGCCCCAATGGTAGTGTATAGATATGAACGGTAAGAAGTTGTCTGTATGGGCTAGTGAAAGGGGCGTACATTATCGCACTGCGCTCACATGGGTACGGGAAGG
>Ga0233411_10000639_pt1 | contig 10464 bp, 20 predicted proteins | sample Na_anoxic_2_MG_FD_179799 | JGI IMG/M metagenome (GOLD analysis project Ga0233411, IMG submission 179799) | Seawater microbial communities from Saanich Inlet, British Columbia, Canada - Na_anoxic_2_MG | ecosystem: Environmental > Aquatic > Marine > Inlet | place: Canada: British Columbia...
CATCAGCAACGGTTGATTAATCTGGTCAATTCCTTCTGCCTTGTCAGCGTTAGCGGTCAAAGGCTTTTCAGAATCTTTCAGCCAATGAAGCATTTGATAGGCAAGTTCGGCAATAGATTCTTCTGCTAATTCTTTATAGGGGTTCAGGTTCTTGACACCCAACTCAACCTGTTTCTGTAATGTAGCAAAAGCAGTACCTGATTTTATATCCCCTGATTGCACGATATTAGAAATTGTAGATTTTGTAACCCTGCTTCTCAATTCGTTATACTGCTGTATCAAAGCGGTGTCTAGTGGAGGAGGAGCCATTGCCTGTGCATCTTCGCCAGGCATCATTCTAAGTGGTCGCCCTGGTTCTTTGTAGTCAGGGTCAATTTCTTCTGGATTAGGACTAATAATTTTTAGCCTGGGTGCTGCTGAGTATGCGATTGTTTCTGACATAGACAAAGTGTCAATGATGTTCATGTCATCCCATTGTCCAGTTTTATAAATCGAGTACAATAGCGGTTCTAACTGACTTCCACCATCTTCTACTACCCACGGAATGAAGTCTAGGTCATTATCTTCTTCTAATAGGATTGCCTTTTCCTGATAGTCAGGAGGCTGAATGGTTTGATTGTCCCCTTGTGGGCTTACCCATACTACTCGTTTATCGAAATCCCAATAATCATAAACGGTGGCATATTCTAATCCTGCGTTCTTTTTCAGCCCAAGTCTTTTCTGATATGCACTGGCCTTATCTCCCCAAAAAGATTCAACGTCTACATTGCTCATTACCTGTCTAAACACTACCCCTTCTAATTTCATCCAATCATTTCTAACAGGAAATACGGATGCTGCGTTTCTGGGTAATACAGCAAAATCACCAAAACGATAAGCGTGTCTGCGTTTCTTGTCGTTATCTTTGAATACGCCAGCTAATTTATCTTGGTGAGGCAGGTATACGGTCTGAAATGCTACCCTATCATATTTGATTGCAGACTTGATAATCTTAGATTGAAGTCTTGTTTTTCTACGAAAGGCATTTTTTATGTTCTGTATCAAAGCCCTTTCGATGTTCTCTGCCACAGCATTGTCTGTGCCTAGTGGCCCAAGAGGTTTCACCCTCAACTTTGGCACAAGCGCAGCGAACAGGTTTGAGCCATCCTTCAATGCTACATGGGGATCAGCGGAAATCATTTTATGAATCCACTTCAATCCACTAAGTTCTTTTGGCAAATTCCAGTACATGCTATCCATGTTGTCCATCGCCTCGAACATTAGCAGATTGTCTTTTTGACTTTCTACTACATCATTTACAAAATTCTCTAATTCTTTCATGTCACCTTCCTAAACTAAACGGGTTGGGAGCTTTCTCTTTCGAGTTGAAAGGGTTTCTTCCCTGCAATTTTCGTTCCCGCCGTAAAGGTGTGACAATATTCTCACCAGCCCTCAGCATAGCATAAACGGAATCCAAAGTATCATTGTGGTAGTTTTGTTCAAGGGGATCACCTTGCCAGTTCATCCACTCGTCTTTGAAGGCCGTCAAGAACTCATTTTCTGAATCCGATATTCTAATTCTACTTCTTTGAAACAAGGGGGCCATCTCTTTCTCGAACCGATAGCCCTTGCTCTTATTGAATCGCACAGGCATAGGCACTACACCACTTGCTCTAATCTCTGCGTTATTCAGCATATCTTTATAAAACAAATCCCCTGTAATAATTGCTTCTATCCCAATCGCCCTAAGTGTTGGATACATAGCCACATAAGCAACCACCATATCCTGTGCTTCAGCGTGGGATACTTTTCCCCTAAATCCACCTTCGAGTACCATGCCTTGTCCGCCTGGAATTTCTCTACCGATGGCAATACAGAAATAATCACCTCTTTCTTTGCGTGGGTCTTCCGTAGAAGTGTAGTCAATGCCCATATACACAGGCCAGTCTACGTTGATATATTGATTCTCAAAGGGGTGTAACCATTCTTTTTTCAATACTAATCCCTTGGTCTTGCTCAAATCTAATAAGAACATTCTTGCAAATTCAATCTCGCCAGCTTTTGCACGTTCTTTTGCAACTTCCTTCTCCCCGTACATCTCAGGCCAAGTATAAATAATCTTGCCATCTTCACCTTCTGATTGCACAGGAATCTTTATGTGGTCAAACTCACCTGTTTGCAAACAATAGTGAAGTGCATCTGATTCATTCCACGGTGTACCAATATACACCATCCACTCGGACTGATTGGCTGCTGGAAAAATTGTGCCTTTCAGCGTAGTCTTTACTTTCCGCAACTCTCGTTCTGAGGCGGTATTCTTTTCATCGTTAATATCATCCATCAACAAAAACCAGGGTCGCTTACCAATAATCTGACTTCTGTATCCCATAGCCACAAGCGTAGGGTCTTTCCTTACTGCTCTCATCTTTCGCCAGCGGGTATAACTAATCGGTTGCTGTAACCACGGGTCTTTATGTGTCGCTACTACTTCGTATCCCTTAGCACCCCATCCCTCCTCTTTGTCTGGTTTTACATGAGGAAACGCTAAATGATAACCTTCGTTATATTCAATGATACTTGCTATCTGAGAACTGTTATCTAGCGCAATATCATCGCCAGCCTGAATCATCAAAAAAGTCTTATCGGGGTTTAGCCCAATCATCCACGCAACAAATCCTACGTTTCCACTCGTAGTTTTGGCTGCACCTCGAAACAACTCAACAATCGTTCCCCTTTTATTCTTACTGGATTCCATCATCTTGCCAATAACCAGCTTCATGTGTTCAGTAAGCGGAAATCCATAAATCAATTCGTGAAAGGCGGCATACCCCTCCACACTAAAATCTCTAGCCCTCGCTATCTTGAATATTGTGTCCAAGTCTTCCACACCCCTAGACTGACACCATTTCACATGCGCTGCCAGAAACTCCCCTTGTCCTGCATCAATGTACTTCTTTGCTAACTTCTCTAAATTCAAACGACCTCATCACCAGTTGATTGTTCCATCCATTCCACATCTTCAGCGAATATCTCTCCCCATGACATATTTATTCTTCTTTCAAATTCTTCTTGTGTTGGCAATTCCCATGTATCAATATACTCATCATATAGGGGATTACGAGGACTTAGCCGAGGAGTTTCATCTTCGTCAAATTTGATATTCGCAACCCACCATTGTTCTTGCCAGTCATGTGCTTCATCAATTATCGCCTTCACCAATTCTGGTTCCAAATCCTCAAAGCTAAATTCCATTTCTACACCGGAATCTTTTTCTATATTGATATACTTGGTGGGAATAAGGAAGTTTAGTAATTTTCTAATCACGGTATACATACATCCTGCCCAACTTGAAGTTCATTTCCAAGATGTTTATTCATATCCATAATTACACCGAACCATCTTTGGTCTCCCATAACTTTTCCAGCTATAGAAAACCAACTGTCGCCCTCTTGAACTACGTACAACCCACCCATGCGCATTGGAGTTTTCTCCACATGAGAAAAACTAGGGTCCCAATCACCAAACAATCCTGCACCGCCATTCTGTAACCTCGTGCTATAGCCTAATTTATGATTTTGCATCTGTACAGCAACTCTGTCTATAACCTGTTCTTCAGCACCACAATTAGAACACGTACCACTATACTTACTTGCTACAAATTCAGTATTACAATATTCACATTTCATCTCAATTCCTTTACCCATCTATCCTCGAATCTTTTTACCTTGTCCTGCTTCCTGCAAAATGAAACCTGTAACTCGTCAGCCCTTATCTTGGCCAATCGCCATTCCTTGTGCGCCTTATCTAATTCTTTTTTCAACTTCTCATACGCATCTATTTTATCCATATCTATCTCCTATTATACAACATATCTTGCAGAATACAACCTTTATTCACTATTTGTTACAAAGACTCTATACCTAAAAAGCCATATAGAACATAACCAATATAGATATGACTGGCAGAGAGCAAACAGCCATCACTATTACAAGGGCAATAAAACTGAATATGTACTCAACAATCTTTCTTCCCATCTCGTTATCCTTTGCTAGTTATGCAATTATTATAGCACGATTTGGGAAAACTGCAAAATTTTTTATTTATTGTACTGACAATGATGACTCCTGTACATTATATGGGATACACCATGTTCTATTGTGAAGTATCTTCTTGGTAGAAAGAACCTTATTATTGACAACATATTTCAAAACTCCTAAAATTTTTTTTGTGATATACATACAGTCACAAGGGTACTCACACACACACTCACACACCCCCATCATCCACCTACTCCCTACCATCACACCAGCACATTATCACACACATTCTTTCATCATCATCGCATGTCGCGCGCACCTACCACCACCACTACTACACACTCACCACTCTATACCAATCCCTGACACTCTGATTCTACTTACTCTACCTAAGCATTAAGCCACAACTCCCGAATGACAATACGCAAAACTAACCATTATTCGCTCATCTTATTCAGGATCTCTAAGAATTGGCTAGCGTCCCCTGTTATCTTGCCCGCTGGCGTGTCCATTTCTAGCTGCAGATCCTTCCTGGTCAGCCCTGTAGCCTCTCGTACAGCTCCGAATGCCTTCACCCTGGATTGCAGCGTAGCATCGGATAGATATGCATCGCCAGCCAGTCGGCCGGTCATGGCACCGATAGCATCTTCGAAGTCGTTTACATCCTCATTCGCTATTGATGCGATCTCTTTGAGTACAAATTCCCTTGCACGCTTCTCAGTGCGTTCTTTTATTGCATTATTCCCTGCATTGCTCATTGCAAGCGCATTATCCTTTGTGATATATCCTGCCTCTATTTTACTGAGTGTTTTGTTATATGTTACCCCTGACTCGTATACCCATAGCTCGTGGCCCTGGTCGTTGCTGGCTTTATAGTACCGCTTACCTGTATCACTTATTAGGGGATATTGTTTATTATCTGTCATTGTTTATACCTCTATATGATTATACACTATCTTTATATGGTTTGCAACGTAAACCTACCAAAAGTTATGTAAAGTTACCCAATATCTACAAAAGCACGCCCGTTCTATTGACATTTGCCTACCCTGTATATATAATATAGGTAGATAAGGAGATATAAAATGAGAAAGCACTACAGCGACCTTACAACAAGAGAACAACGAATTTTAAGAGAATATCACAGTTGGGTAAAAAGTATCAAGGATACTAATAATAACCCTGGCGCAGCATGGGCATATAAGTGGGAGATGGTAAAATATTACTCCAAACTTATCACTCAGAACGGCCTCAACGAGTGGATACAATGAGTTTATTAGTTACTTACTTAATCAACTATATTGAAAGGAGTTTATAAGATGTTTAACTTGAGAAGGATGCCCCACTTTAGCAGTAATATTGACGGAAAGTACTTCCCTGTAATGGAAACTTTTAGAGAAGTTCAGGAAGCGGTTAACCGCGATTCTAAGTGGAATACTACAACTTGGTCATTTAAGGAAGTTGATTCTACAGTTTGGAGACCGATTAAACCAGGATCAATTATAGAGGAGATTAAATCCCCTGGTTTAACTTGGTAGAATATCGAAACGCGGTTCATACCGCGTCTATAGGACTGCCGTCCCTGTACTGATGAGATAAGGCAATTATAAGGAGATTAAAATGAAAAAGGTTATTAACCCTGGCTTAGCAGATTTAGGAACACCCCGAAAGGCTAACGTATATATCGAGATAGGATTTGAAAACGGCAAGTTAAGCCTATCAGGGGTAGAAGGCCCAACGGTAAGCGGAAACGCTCGCGGGGGATGCGGTCAAATTGAGATGTCAATGGATGATGACTATATTAACTCAATGACTTTTAATGATGGGTGGGACAAAACAACTTTTAAAAGAATGCTTAACGCTTGGCGGGCTTGGCATCTAAATGATATGAATGCAGGATGTGAACACCAGCGCGCGCTTGGATGGGATAAGATTTTATTGGATGATAGCAAGCCAAAAACCCAAGATAATATGGCACATTGGACTTATCCAAGCCGATCTATAATTGAACAAATTATTTATAGTGCTTATCGCAAGATAAATAACAAGAAGGCAAGAAAACTTATTAAGAACACTTTCAAGGTGGATGTCTGGCGCGACGAAGGACACCCAAAGGGTGTAATGACTAAGCCTTGCCCCGAATGCGGATATAAATACGGTTCTGCTTGGTTGCATGAGGATGTCCCCCAAGAAGTAATTGACTTCTTATTTAGCCTCCCCGAAACACAGAACACCCCCGCTTGGGTATAATTACTCCCCTCATAGCATTATATTTATATAGTGCTATGTGATGGACTAACTATATAAAGGAGATGTAAAAGATGAAGGAATATAATAGATTTTATATGAATGTTGAAATTGATTTATTCCCTGACACAATAATAGATACTGAAGAGGGAAAAAAGGTATGTGAGAAAATTAGCTTTTTCATGCCAATAAAAGGCAACCTTTCAAAGAGAATTGAAAGAGAATTGAATCTTTATAACCTTACATGGTTAAACTTGCGCGGGTCCAATACCAAGGGTATATAATTATGACAACAGAATTTGTAGAAATTGATAATAACGGAAAAGAAATTGACTGGATTGAACCCGTAGAATCATCAAATGAAACCGAAACGCACTGGATTATAGACAATGGATATAATATCTATGATATTGAAAAGAAAGAAGGATATACATATATATTCAGGAATTACATATATTAACTCACTCACGCCATAGCTAGGGGCTTTGTACTTAGCTAAAGGTTTTATTATGGAAGAAAATTACAAGTTTGGCAATTTACAAATTCAGCGGATAGAAATATCAGGAATGATTATTAATTTAGTTATTTGCTGGACTGGTGAATTTTGGGAAGAATTACCACGAAGCGACCCCGATTATAGCAAGGCAATTGATCTTATGTTAACCGAGAAATACGGGGGCATGAAACCAACAAATATAACGGTACAATTAACATGACTAAAAAAGAACTGAATGAAATTACCTTAGAGTTTGCCGAATGGCTGCACATTGAGGAAGTACTTGGAAAATTCAAGTATGCCATTAGTGATGAAGCCCGAAAATACCTTGATGATTATGTCAAAGAACGGGACAAGGACTTTAATTAACTCACTAACTAGCATGCGGTCCGAACCGCGCCACCTTAATTAACTGACTGACTTAATTGACTAGCATTATTAACTAACTAACTCCCCTATCTAGGGGAAAAGGAATTAGAGATGACAGATATACTTAAACACAAAGAATATATAACAGATTTTGAAGGCGGGCATTTAAGGACAAAGACAATAGGACACAATGGGATTGGTTCTACATCAATATACATCCAATCTGATGGTGTTTGGAGAGAACATATCACTATGAACATCAGCGAGATTAAAAGCCTTCATCAGTCCATATCTGAACACCTAGACGCTATATTTGGAGTCGAAAATGAAAATAAATAAATACACTATCAAAGGGGAAGAATTAGTTACTATTGAATTGAGTGTTGAGGATGCAAAGATACTGAGAAACACGTTAAAAAGAAGCCCAGAATATCAAGAGTTCAAAAGGGAAATGTTCAAAAGGTTAACAGATGTCCTTAGTAAATAACCTCCACAGAGAGGACAAACGACCCATATTAACTAACTCACCCCTCGGACATGACCCCTGGCGTGACATCTGTAAACATGATAGACTAAAGAAAGTATGTAAACTATGTATAAAGGAGAAAGTGAAATGAAACATGTTATTCAGATTTGCAGAGCGGTTGTATTGTTCTTGATTATGTATTCATTGCTATTGATAGCGGGTGCAACTATCCCCCCATGGATGGGCTTCCCTATGGGGTTATTGTGCGGATTTGCAACCATCATACAAGAAGAATAACTTGACTATATAACCCCACTTGCAAGAAATTTCAAGTTGAATAAAACAACCCCTAGCTAACTACTAGGGGTTTAGTTCTTTTAGGGATTGTTGTAATTCTCCTATAACACAATGTGGCCTATGTTCTTTTTCCCACTCACCGCAATAAATACAATGTCCCCTATAATCATCTGTGAACTCATCCCTCAAATCACCCGAATCATTGTGTATTCTATCAGCACACTTAGCCACTTCTTCTAATTTCCCCATTCTATCCATCAATGACTTCATTCCTTTTTCAGTTGTTTTCATTGTCTGCCTCATAATCGCTTATGGCCTTGAACAACTTCTCTTGTGTCATCTCAATATCCCTGAAATTATCCATAACATCCATCTCGGTATAAAAATCATCATATGCAATAATAGTTGCCCTATCATCTGCCTTTTTGTACGCAATCGCTGCTTCTACTACTGCATTGAGTTTTTTTATGTGACGCTGATACCCCATTATCCTCATATGAGATGCAAGTTCCCCGGGGCTATCACAAACATATCCACAAATACAATTATAATGCGTTCCTTTCTTGGCTTTATGGTCATCAAGTTCACTCATCTCTCAAACTCCTTTAGTATCTCTTTCTTTAGTTCTTCTTTTTGATCTGCATCCAGGTTAGCGATAAACTTACTCAATCCACTAATCCACTTTTTCAACTTCTCATGCCAGGGGGTTTTGCCTGCACGATAACTCTTAATCTTATCAACACTCCACGAATTATCATTCGCTAATCTTGCTAAATTCAAATCTGGTTCATCGCCAATCGTCAAGTTTCTTAATGCACTATAATTATCCTCTAGCCAGGGGTATTCTTCTCGCAATACTTGCGGCCATGCAATCCCAGTCCTTAAGTAATCGCGTAAACTACTCTTTGGTGCGCCCCAACTAATCGCAAAATGGATAATCATCTCAGTCCTGAATTGCGGGATCTTGAAATAAATATCCGCTAACCAATCAGCCATCATCAATGCTGAATTTTGTACATTATCCCAATGGTAGCGACCAGACTCTGTGACATCTTCAGCTATTTGTGGTGCGGTTCGGACCGCGTATTGTTCGCTCATTATATGATTATACCATACCCCTATTTCTATGCAAATTATTTGCTAAATTGGCTCTATATATCTTTCGTTAGTGGTCATTTACTGCCTCCGCTCTTTTTATATGTGGTGTATCCGCATAGTGTTCCCCACAAACATTTCCCCTAAAATGGTCGCAGAATATCTTTACTATTGCTTCTTGCTTGCATCCATAAACGGTACACTTTACTTTATCCATTCGCTTACTCCTTTATTCTACTATCCCCCTTTTAGTAGATTATTTTAGCACCCTTAGTCTAATACTCTGCGTTCTTTTTCTCCGTCATATTCCACTTGCTGACAGATAAAATAATTCCCTGCCTCAAGCATAATCGTTCCATGCTCTTGATGATTAATGCTCACCTCTTCGCCAACTTTAGCAAACAACTGCGATTCCAATGAGTACACCTGGACATCTTCACCCAACAATACATGATGATGCCCTGTAACTTCCCCGTAAGCCACAATGTTATTCTTGACTGGTTGCGCTTTCTCTGGAATTGATTCAATTCTAACCAACCCAATATCACCATGCAATCCGCCTTCTTTTCCTGCTTTCTTTACAAAATCATTTCTGTATGTCACGTCAAATCTCCTTAAGTTCTAACCATATTTGAATAAAATTCCCTAGAGTTTTCCATTTCTCTAATATAGGGATATGTCCATATAACCGCATCTAAAGCATTGTCCTGATCCGTTGGCACTCGCAAACCATACTCTTTGAACTCTCCGTTCTGCTCTGGCGTACCGTTTACCACTTTCAACACCTTATAAGTAACATCGTCCTCCTTAAATTCATACAATAATAAATCTTTTCCGTTTGTTGGGTCTAAACGCTTGTCAATCAGTTTAGCACTCACATTGTCTAAATACTTGTGCCATCCGTATCTCTCCATCATTACACGCTTCACTTCTTGGTTTTTTTCTTCTGTGATTTTCTTTGGCGTGATCTCTTCTGGGCGCATTACCACGTATTCAGGAACGCTCACGCCATGCCAATAGTAACCATTCCAACCATCTCTGAACAAATACGCTGACCTATCTTCGGCATGTAATCTTTTCTGTTCATCAAAATTTAATTCTTGGGGGCGGTCACATATAAAACAAATTCCTTCAAATGGATACCACCACATTGCCGACATGCCAATCTCTTTCCACATTGTTAGTTTGTTTAGTTCATCATCCTTATATTTTATATCTAAAAACAGATAAGGAAACTCATAAAAAGCAACCCAATACATATCTTGTTGCCCCCACATATCTGTACCCTGATATTCTATTTTGTTATCCCTCAAGCTAGCCATCAAGTTATCCCACAAGTTATCCCTCAAGTTAGCCCCCAAGTTATCCCACAAGTTAGCCCACAAGCTAGCCCACAAGCTAGCCCTCAAGTTATCCCTCAAGCTAGCCCCCAAGTTATCCCCCAAGTTAGCCCCCAAGTTATCCCACAAGTTATCCCT